>JACCDQ010451917.1_pt1 | contig 42940 bp, 59 predicted proteins | sample 7446031 | NCBI WGS metagenome assembly JACCDQ01 (sample SAMN15323442, study PRJNA562643) | freshwater metagenome | isolation source: river surface water | place: USA:Blue River Watershed | collected 2017-08-17 | reverse complement strand
GTGCCCCTTCATACCCGCACGGGCCCGCCCCCGGAAGGACCCAAAGGGGGGTGGGTGCCGTCGCCTTGGGCACGTTGGATGTCTCCCTGACTCACCTTGGAGACCGCGCGCATCACGATGGCATGGCTGACCCTGTGATGCTGAGCCAGCACGGGGATGGGGATGCCCTGCTGAAAGTCACGTGCGATGCTGATGTCACGAGCGACCTTCTTGAGGCGCCTGACTGGGAATGGCAGCGTCTCGCCAGCAAAGTGTCGTCGAAGCCTCTCAGCCTCTTCTCGGCCCAGCGTCCTGACCAGTGCATGGTCATCGCTCAGTGAGCTGGATGGGATCTTGATGCGGTATCGGGCCTGTCCACTGCATCGCCTGTCGGGCTTAGCGCATTCGACCAGTCTCAGGGTAGCAGCCAGGCCGATCACTCGAGTGAACTCCAAAGCAGAGGTTGGCAGTCGCATGAGGCAGGCTGATGCGATTTGCGCGTTTTTGTCGAGCATAAACCCACAAATTCGCGCAGTAACCCATGCAACAGCAAGGTAACACCCCGTTGTTGTAGGCTAATCCTTTGATTTTCAGAGGCTTCCGCCCCTACTACAACAACAACAACACATTAATATAGATATATATATATAGAGGGGTCTCTCACGCACACACATTGTATCACGTAGTCTTATAGGGGCTATATTTCGCGGGTTGCTGTTGTAGGCGTTTTCCTTGATAAATCAAGGATTTCGCAGCAACACCACAACAACAAAGCCCCGCTCGGCAGATCCGAACGGGGCTTTTGGGCGGGTCAACGGCAGGGGATCAGATGGGCACTGACACCGCGCGCTGGCGCACGTGCGGCCCGAAGTTCATCACCTCGTGGCGCTCGGCGTTGGGCATGCGCTCGACCTGCTGGCGCCACTTGGCCCCGGCCCATGGGGTGTCCTGGAAGATGCGCTCCAGGAGCTGATGGCGGTTGGCGACGTAGAGTCGGCCGCCGCTGAACCGCAGGCCGTGCCGGATCAATACCTTCTTGAGCTCGTCGCGCCGGGTGCGGTCGCCTTCAAGCATGGCGTTCTCGGGGATCTCCGCTATCTCGCTGATCAGTTCCGACACGGACTTGGTCTCGCCGTGCCCGTTGATGTCGTAGCGAACGACCGCGGCGAACAGGTGGGCAAGGCACTGGTTCTCGTCGTTGTCGATCTCTTCGGACCGGAAGCCCGTCCAGTCCTGCTTGGCCATCCAGTCCCGGGCAGCGTCGGACGTGATCTCGCGCGGGCTGGTCAGGCTGAACGCCCCGGCCAGGAGAGTGCCGATCTGGTCGGCGCTTCGCTTGTCGCCCGTGAACTCGACCGCGACCTGGGAGAACGTCTCGGCGTTGGCCCGGATCACCTTAGCGTAGCGGAGCGACCGGGAGCGGATGCGCTCGCAGTAGCCGGCCTGGCCGATGGTCTCCCTCCACTGGCGCTTGATGTCCTCGAACTCCTGCTGGGCGAACGGCCCGGTGTTCTTGCGCAGGGGTAGGACCGTCACCCGGCTCACGTCGGCCTTCTTGACGGCCGCCACACCGATCGAGGCGAACAGGAAGCAGGACCGGATCAGGTAGGTGACCGACCCGCCGTTGGCCGTGCCCTTGACGATCCCGGCCCCGGTCTCGGTTGAGGCTTGTCGGGCCAGCTCGAGCACGCGGTCGAAGCGCACCTGGCTCGCCCTGTCCTCGGATTCGGCCTCATCGAAGACGACGGGCAGAGCATCGGACCCGAGCGCCTGCCGGATGCCGGCCTCGCTGGTGTTGCCCTGCACGTGCACGGCAGTGCGGCCGACGAGCGGCTGGATGATGTTGGAGACCGTCCACGACTTGCCCGAGCCTGATGGGCCGGTGACCCACAGGTGAGGCCTCCATGCGAGCGCACCGCACACCGGGGCGATGGCCAGCCATCCGGCCAGCAGCTTGCCGTAGAGCGGACGCTCCCAGCTGAGTGCCTCGCACAGGGCGATGATGCGGGCGGCCTCGGCATTGGTAGCGACGGTCCCGGAGTCCACGGGGATCTCAAGCGCGCCTTCGTAGATCGCGCGGACGGCTGAGTGGAACCGCGGGATGTCCACCTCATCGCCATTGACCACCAGCCGGTCACCGGCATGGAAGACCACGTCATGGCCATCGATCCAGCAGCCCCGGCCACGGATCCGGCGTGGGTCGAACTTAGGCAGGGCCTGGGAGCGCTGCAGCAGGGCATTGACCGCGCAGTCCCAGTCGGCCCCTGACTTGGACGGGTAGGCGCTCTCCCACATCTGCAGCGGCGCCAGGCGCATCAGGTTGTTCTTCGAGTGGCTGGAGGCGGTCAGGCTGACGATCTGCTGGCCACGGTCGGGCATGTAGAAAAACGCGTCGCCGTCGACACCCAGCAGGCGGAACGGCAGGTCGTCGATCCGGTCGTCCCGGAACTTGGGCTGGTTTGCGGGCGCTGTGCCCTCCCAGGGCGGGGCAGGCTCATCCGGGCAGTCGTATCCCGGTGGCGGCTCAGGCGGGCTGTCAGGGGCAGGCACGGGCGCAGGCGGGGGCGTTGCGGGCCCCTTGATGTGAGCGACCAGCCGGGCACGATCCCAGCCCTCGGCCACGGCATCGGCCAGATCCCACCCGTCGGCCACTCCTGCGGGCACCGGCACGATCTTGACCGAGGCGGCGATCTTCTCGAGCGCCAGCTTGATGGCACCGGCCGCAGCGAACCCGGGCTCGTCGGCATCGGGCCAGATCAGGACCTTGCGGCCCTGCAGCGGCGACCAGTCGACGAACCGCACGGCCTTGCCACCACCGGGCCATGTCACGACCACGCCCGGGGCGATGGTCCTGGCAGCCTCGGCGGCTTTCTCACCCTCGACGATCAGCACGCCTGCTGTCGGGTTGGCGGCCAGTAGGTCGAGCCCGTAGAGCGGGCGGGGCTTGGCGAAGGACAGCCAGCGCCAGTCGCGTCGACCGTCCGTGTGCTGGCAGTAGGTCCTGGGCACCACGTCCTTGCCGCCGTCGGGCAGTTCGAATCGGCAGACGTAGCCGATGGTGTCGCCGTTGGCGGTGGCATAGCGCCAGGTCTTGCTGGGGGTGCCGAACTTGTGGTGCCGGAACGTCGGGGCGGGTGTGCTCTCGATGGCGATGATGGGTGTCCACTCGCCCTTGTCCTCCTTGGCCGGTGCCGACACGCCTGCGGATGGGATGCCCGAGCCGAGCCGAGCACCCAGCTCTCGGGCAGCGTCGCCCATCGATACGTTGCGGATGGCGGCCAGCAGGCTGATCGGGTCGGACCCGTTGTCGCCGCTCGCGAAGTCGGTCCAGACACCGGTGCGCAGATTGATGCTCAGGCTGCGGCCGGGCTCACCAGAAAGGGAGCCGATCTTGAACTCATTGCCCTCCTTGTGGCCCTGCGGGAACCACTCGCGCACAAGAGACTCAAGGCAGGCGCGGGCGTTGTCGTTGATGGCGTCGAAGTCGATTTTCACAGCGAAAGGTCGGGTTGGAGTTCTGCCGGGATCACCGACCGCTCGTAGAACACAGCATGCCCGACGACCGGGTGCTCTTCGCCCTTCCGGCCTCTGATGTGCTGATAGACGGCGTGGGTGGCGCCGAACGGCAGGCCGGGTCTCGGCACGATCGCAAGCACGACGCTGGTCTTGCCGTTCTGCTTTTCGAGCGCCTCCTTCACGAGGTCCGACATGAAGATGCGGACACACACTCCCTTATCGTAATCGATGGTGTTGTTCATTGGTTGGTGATTTCAGTCAAAGCATTGGGTCGACGATTGCAAGAGCATCTTCGACAGATCGAGCGATTCCTGCCAGGCCACCGAGTTCCTTCACCCGGTTGACGAAGTGGAGTTGCTCAGGCGTAGGCTTGCCGTTGGGCGTCTTGACCTCGATGGCCACGAACGCCGCGATCTTCTTGCCCACCATGTCCGGGGTGATCGTGATCGACTTCATGCCGATCAGATCCGAGCTTCCCTTGCACAGGCCGAACTTCACAAGGCGGCCGGTTTCATCCTTGAGTGCACCGGTCTGATTCCGAAACAGTCGGCATCCGTGGTTGGCCAGCATGATGGAGTGCATGAGGTTGGTTTCGTTCATCGCATCGGCCAGCCTGTCAGCCAGTCGCCCGTTGTCGAGCCTTTCCTTGCCTGGCGTTCCAGATGTGCCGGGCCCAGATGTGAGGTGACGAGTAGCCGCGCTGCCTTCCGATAGCCACGAGGTCCTCGTAGGTCTGCGCGCTGGCCTGCTCGCGTTTCTTGGCCCTGCGAATAGCCTCAACATCCAGCTCCACCAGCTCGCCATCGACATGCTCGATCTCCCTGGCCTTGATCTCGTAGAGGTGGCCGCACTCCGGGCACCGTGGCGCCGGGTCGTGGCAGGCGTAGCAGTTGGGGCACTGCCGGACGGTGAGCTGGTCCTCATCGGACTTGGCGCGCTTCCTCTTGGTCCGGCCCTCAAGGCTCCAGTCGCGCTCCTGCTCGGCTAGGCCGTGCCGCCCGAGGTTGCCCACGTGGTCCAGGATGATCGAATTGACCTTGCCGGGAGACGGGCGAAGCACGCGGCCGATCTGCTGCAGGTGGAGCCCGAGCGACATGGTGGGCCTGAGTAGGATCGCGGCCGTCACGACGGGCAGGTCGAATCCTTCGTTGATGATCTCGCACGAGGTCAGGACGTGCAGCCTGCCGTCGCCCAGCGCCCGGACCCGGTCGCGCCGGTCGTCCCGGTCGAGCGTGCCGTCGATCGTGGCGGCCCGGAAGCCTGCGGACTGGAACTGCATGGCCACGTGCTCGGCATTGGCGATCGATGCGCAGAACGCGACGGCCGGCACTCCCGGGCAGATGCGCCGGTAGTGGTCGACCGCGTCGCCGGTGACCGTCGCCTTGTCCATTGCGGCGGCCAGCTCGCCCTTGTTGTAGTCGCCTGCCGTCTTGTGGATGCCGGTCAGGTCGACGACCGTCGGGGGCGCGAAGTATTTCGGTTTGCACAGGTGGCCATGCTCGATGAGCCAGGAGACCTCAGGGCCTTGGATCAGCTCGTCGTAGACCTCGCCCAGGCCCTTGCCGTCGAGGCGCTCGGGCGTGGCTGTCACACCGAGGATCCGGGCCTGCGGGTTGGCCTCGATGACCTTCCGCCAGCTCCCGGCCGTCCCGTGGTGGGCTTCGTCGATGATGATCAGGTCCGGCTTGAAGAAGTCCAGGCGCTTGACCACGGTCTGGACGCTGCCGACCTGCACGGCGTGGGCGCGGTCCGGGCTGCGGCCTGCGGCGATGACCCCGTGGTCCACCTGGAAGGCATGGAGCGTGCGGCAGGTCTGGTCCACGAGCTCCTGCCGGTGGACAAGGATCAGGACGCGGTTGCCCTTCTTGCTGGTGCCGTCGGCGATGTAGGAGAACATCACGGTCTTGCCCGAGCCGGTTGGAGCGACGAGCAGGGGAGCGCGGCGGCCGGCACGGTAGGCTTGGCGGATGTCCTGGATGCAGCCTGTCTGGTAATCGCGGAGGTGGATCATAGGTTGGAGGGTTGCGCGGGAGCGGGTGAGTCGGTGTCAAATTCCCGCAGGTTCTGTCAATCGCGGTCGGGATCCGGCAGGCCTCGTCCACCGATGGCGTTGAGTTGGTCCACCAGCTCGAGGCGCTTGAATTCGAGGTGGAGGTTGTTGTTGCGGAAGCACTTGAACCGGAAGAACTCGGTCTCGCCGATGCCACCCTCAGCGGCCTCGATGGCCAAGCAAAGGTCGCCGTCTCGGTAGGCTGACAGCCCTTCACCGGCCAGCATGTGGAACACGTTGTCGAGCGCTCGAAGCTCGTCTTGGTAATGGTAGTTGACGCGGAACTTGCCCCGGCCCGAGTAGCATGGCGCGACCCGGTAGCAGAGGATCACCTTGCGGCCGACCCTGAATGCGCTGTTGGTCTTGTGCCGGTTCCACGTGTGGGGTCTGAGATTGCCGTAGACCTCGATCACCGCCTCTTCGAGGAATTGGCGGCCCTGACCGGCCATTGATTCAAGCCAGCCGAAGATGTTGTCCATCGTGATGTCGGGCAGCGTGTCGGGCTTCTCGTGGAGCTGCTTGTCGATCTCCTTGGCGCGCTTGATGCTCGCCATCTTCTTGAGCTCGACGCGGTCCACGAGGTAGCGCCAGGCCGCAGCCTTGAGGCGCTTCTGCTTCTTGTCGAAGTCCATGTCGGAGTCGTCATGGCGGAACAGGTGCAGGTCCCACGATGATCCGCATGTGTCGAAGGCTTTGAAATGGGCCTCGGCGCGTCTGAGGGTTTCGAGTCCGGTCTTCAGTTCATGCAGTCCGAGGTTCCAGGATCGGACCAGTTCCTCCACGGTTTTGCGGGTCGATAAGTCGGTTGTCATTGGTTGGTTGGTTAGCGCCCCTACTCAAAAGCAATTTTCTGAAAGGTAAAGAAAAATCTTCACCCCTTAGCATTTTTCTTTTGGGCGATCTCAAGAATAGCCGCCGAGGCGCGGGCGGCGTTGCTGTGCTTCTCCGATCCGGGCCCGTGAATGTAGCGGGCGGCTGTGCTCATTTGCTTGTGGCCTAACAGGTCGGCGACCTCGCGTTGGGAAGCACCGGCCCGGTGGGCGTAGCTGCCGACCGTGTGCCGCAGGTCGTGGATCCGCACCCGGTCCGTGATGCCGGCCCGCTCGATGATCCGCAGCCAGATCCGGCGATGGCCGCCCAAGGGTCCACCGGTGAGCCCGGGCAAGACGTAGATCGATGTGCGCGGCAGCGACCGCAGGAGCTCCACCGCATCGGGTGAGAGTGGCACGGCCTTGGCCCCGGTCTTAGAGTCCGGCAGGTTGAGCACCGCGTTGTCCAGGTCGATCCACGACCACAGGGCCTTGATCCACTCGCCCGACCGGCAGCCGGTGAGCATCAGCAGGCGGAACAGAGCGCGGGCCGACGGCAGCACGTCCTCGCCGTCGATCTGGGCCCACACGGCGGCGATCTCGGCCGGGGTGAGGATCCGCTCGCGCTTGACCTCCGGGAAGGACTCGACGAACCGGCACGGGTTGGATCCGGCCTCGCGCCAGCGCCAGCGCTCGGCCAGCGTGAACGCCTTGGCCAGGACCTCGAGCGCGCGGTTGGCGTTCGTCGGGGTCTCGGCCATGCGTTTGCGCAGACGAATGATGTCGGATTCGGTCACGTCGGCCACCGCGGGATTGCCGAGCGCGGGCAGGATGTGACGGCGCCACAGTATCTCGTAGTTGCGGGCGGTGCCGGGTTTCTTCTGGCTGGCGTGGTCTTCCAGGAACCGGTCGCGCAGGTCCTCGAGGCGGGGCGCTGCACGGCGGGCCTTGCGCTCGGCTCCGGGGTCCTTGCCGTGCCGGACGTCGGCCTTGGTCTGGCGGGCCAGCTCGCGGGCCGCATCGGGGTGCAGCTCGTCGGCCGTGCCCAGGGTCAGCAGCCGATCCGTTCCGGTGGCAGTCCTGAACCGCACGACGTAGGACCGGCGACCGCTGGCCAGCACGCGCAGGCCGAAGCCTGGGAGCTGGTCGTCCCAATGGGTGCCGGTCGGCGCAGCGGCGACTGTGCGCTTGGTCAGCTTCATCTCTTGCCCCTTCGGACGTAGTGGGTGATCTGCCTGAGGATCACGGGCTGGTAGGTTGTCGCGCTGGTCTGTGCGCCGGTGAAGTAGAGCGAGGCCAGCAGGTGGATCAGGTGGATCTTCATTGTGGGCGCTTAGGTGGAAGTGGCGGGGGCGATGGCGGGCAGCCTGGCACGCGAAGCGGGGGCGGCTGCTGGGCCTTGCGCATGGCCTTCTCCATGTCGCGCCTGGCGTTGTAGCGCACGGCCCAATGGTGCCAGCCCGTCACGGCGATGATCAGGATGACCAGCAGCGTGAACGGCGTCATGTGCAGCGCATGCGCGATGTCGCTGATCACGTCGAAGAAGGCGCGCAAGGCGTCGAAGATGTCCAGGGTGGCTGTCATTGTGGGGTGTCCGCGCTACCGGCGCGGGCGGGTTGGCAGATAAAAAAACCAGCCTCTCCCATAGACGGTGGTGCATAGTGTCCGCCGAATGCGATGTTTTCCCCACAGTTCGGGCATGGGCGGAACAGGCGAAACGCGTATTGCTTGCGCTCGTTTTTCTTGCGCTTGCTGACTTTCACGCTCCCTCCTTTCCATCGGCGCGGGCGGGTTGGAGGGTGGACAGGGCGGCCTGTAGCCAATCCGGCCTGAATCCGTGGTGGCCGAAATCATGGCGGACGATGCCGTCGTATTTGACCAGCGTCTCCCACAGCCTGTCGCGCTGCTCTCGAAGATCAACGATCTTGGTCGCCATGTCTCGCACGACTTGGCAATCAGATTCTGCTGCCCCGCTCAATCGCTTGATGTTCTTGATCAGTTCTTGCTGCTCGCGGGTGATGCGATCAAGGCGCAGGTTATTTGCGCGGCGAGTGGCAATCGCCTGACTCTGCTTTAGGATGTGAGCCTTGAGCTTGTCGATCAGCTCCCGCGCCTCGGCAAGCTTTGCGCGCAGCTCGTGAACCTCGCGCGGCGTCCAGTCCACTCCTGGGCATCCGCATTGGCCTTCGTAGTGCGCGCCGCATTCGCACCCAGCGCCTGGAGTCGGGAGCTCGGGCGGGGCAATCGGCATCACTGATCCCGGCTGGTCGATGCCGTTCCAGACGGGCAGGCCGATGGTCTTGATCGGGGCTGGGGCGGGCTCTGGATCAGGGGTGATTTCAGTTCCGTTCGGAAGTGCGGCGGGTTGTTCCGGCTGCCTCCAAACCTCGGGATCGACGCGACGTGCAACGCGGAACGCGATGATGTCCTGTGCCCGGTTGATCGACCGCCGAAACTCGGTGGTCATGTCGTCGTCGTTGCCGTCCAGCCGCATGAAGAGATTCCATGCGTCGGCCAGAGCCTCCACAGTCACCTGCTCGCCCTGGTTGATTCCCTGTCCGCAGTTTGTCCGCAAATCGCCGCTATTGTCCGCATCCGGCGTCGATGCCTGTTGTGTTTGGTTGGTGCTCATCGTGTTGAAATGTTTATCAGAATCAAAAACGCGCAATCAAGCGCAAAGTTTGGCCGTCAGGCTCATAACCTGAAGGTCGTCAGTTCAAATCTGGCCCCCGCAACCAATAAAAACAGGCACTTAGCGGCCCCGGAGCGATCCGGGGCCGTTTGCTTTGTCCGCATATTGTCCGCAGGTAGAATCACCACAGGACGTAGCAGATTGCCGCGCCCAGAATCATGACTGCCCACAGCAGCGGGTCCGATGGCAGGGGTTGGGTCCATTTCATTTTGCGTTCGGGCAGTTATCGGCGTGGCCAAGCTGGCCGTCTCCGCGGTCACAAAGAGCGCACCCGACTTTTCCGGCATTCCGGTCGATGCACTCGACGATCTGCAAGGCCACGGCGGCGACCTGCACGGCTTCGTTTCTCAGGCCACTGGCGGCGGGTCCGCCGAAGCGGTGATGAAGCGCGGCTTCGGCAAACTCTCCGCATTCCTCGGTGAGGATAGCCGACCACGTGACGGGATCGTGGTTCTGCTCGCCCCACTTCTGGTCTTGGCGCGCCCGCTCCGCGAGAGCGTCGGCAACGGCTTTTGCTCGTGGATATTCAGGCTCATCAGGCATCACTCGGAATGTCTTGGCCGTGATGGATCCAATGCCGAGAGCGGCACAGCGGGCGGCGAACCGTTCCCACGCTGTCCCTTCACCCTTGCGGGCGGCGATGGCGTGGGCGGATCTGAGTAGGTCTTCGAGTTCTTCGATTCTGTTCACGGCTTGGCTGGGGTTGGGGCTGTCCTCGGGCACGGCTGCTTAGCGATGCGCTGAGCGTCGACGTTGGCCTGGCTCTCCGAGGATTTTCGGAAGTCCATGGCGATGTGGCCGCAGAGGGTGCAGTAGATCACCTCGTTGGCGCGGATGAAGTTGTGGGCTCTATCGTTCATTGGGGTTGGGGTTGGGGTTAAAAGGTCACCGCTGCCTCGGCCTCCATGGCTTCGGCCAGCTCTTCGGCAGTCGGCCCGCGGAAGCGGTAGGGCGCGAAGCCCGGCTCGATCCCGTGCTGGTTCGGTCGGTTGACCAGTTCGCGGAGCAGGACAGCGCAGGTCTCCCTGAGCCGCCAGTCCTGCCCGGGCACGATGTCCCGGACGGTGTAGATCCGGCCCTTGGAAGGCACGGCGTTGAAGATGTCGTTGATGCCAGCGGGGAAGGCATCATTGACGCAGATCACTTTGGTTCCGATGTCGAACATGGGGTGGTGGGGTTGGTGGGTTATGGGGCTCCAAGGCAAAGGCGCGGAACCTGCCCGGCCTCAATCATCGGGATGACCTGATCGCCGACCGTCTGGCCGTTCGGGCCGACGATGTGGGCAAGGAACTCCTGATCGAATGTGACGATGCCGCACTCCACGGCTTCGAGCTTTGCCTTGATGGCAAGGGTGAGAGCCCTCCACCGTTGGCGGCAGCCCTGCTCCCAGGCCGCATGGGCTGCTTCCGGCTTGCGCGGCCTTCCGGTGTCGCTGTGGGTGAATTCGCGGCTGTTCTTCGCGGGCATCGGCAGCACGAACCGCACTTGGCGGTTGTTGATCTGGAAGGCGATCATCGCGCGGTCGTCGAGCCATCCAGACATGAAGCCAGCGGCTCCATATCGTTGAAGGATGTCCTCGATTTCGGCTTTCGACTTCGCCACGGAAACGGTTGTGGTTGATGCGTATCGGCTCATGATGTGGTGGTCGTTGTGGTTGGCTGTTCAGTCTCCGCGAGCGCCCGCACCGACCCCTGCAGGATCGACGCGGCCATGTTCCGCCAGTAGTCGCGGCAGTGGACGGATTTTCCGGTGTAGCCCTTGGCCTTCCGCCACTGCTCATCGCAGCGTTGCAGGAAGTCGGCCAGGGCGTTGACGGTGGCGGCGGTCATGGCTTCGCCTCCCATCTTGAGCACCAGTCCGATGCCTTGGTTTTGGCGTAGCCGTTTGGCGTGTGCGGTGATTTCCCGAGCGTGCAGTAGTGATACTTGTTCGAGAACTCATGGAAGCGGTGGTGCTTGCAGGTGGAGCACTTTTGCCCTTTCGGGCGCGCGGCCCTTTCCTGCTTCAGTGCGGCCTTTCGCTTCGCTGCCTGCTCGTCGAGCCATTTTTGCGGGATGAGGCTCATGGCTTGGAGGGGTTGGTCAGCACCCACGACGTGTCGGCGTAGGTCTTGACGGTGAGGTTGAGTCGGGCGGCGGCTTCGTCCACGGCCTGCACGACGCCCGGGAAGTTGGCCGGGCAGTAGTCGTGACCGGCGAGGATGCCGCCTGGGGCGAGGATGCGCTCGCAGTTTTCGATGTCGAAGCGCACCGCGTCGTAGGTGTGGACGGCGTCGATGTAGGCCATGTCGAAGCGCACGCCCATGAAGCCACCGCAGAATGCGTCTCGGTAGAAGGCGCCTGCGGTGCCCCGCCACGCGACGACGTTGAGGCCTTTGGTGTTCTCTCTCCACGCTTCAAGGATGTCCCCTTCGACGTGGTAGCCGGGCATCTGCTCATCCCAAGGATCGACGCTCAGGACGACGGCCCCGGCCTTTGCGAACTCTCGCGTGGAGTCGCCGACGAACGCCCCGATCTCGAGGATCGACAGGGGCGGTCGGACATGCTCGCGGATCAGGTCCTGCAGGCCGGTGAGGTTGTTTCCGGTTCGGTAGGGCTTCATGGCTTGGTGGGGGCGAGGTGTTTGGCGATGAACTGGCGGGCCACCTTCACGCGGTCCTCGTAGCGGATGCCCGTGAAGTGGCAGAGCAGGTCGCCGGGTGACCAGTCGAACTGCGGCTTGCCCGTGAGGCCTGGCAGCACGCTGTTCAGGTAGCGGGTCGGCTTGATGGTCGGTGCCCACCGGCCCGGCCCAGGGATTGCCGCCTGCATCGCATCCTGATCCCACAGGCCAGACCACGCGAAGCAGGTCTTGGCCATCGCGGCGTCGAGAAGGGCGAAGGATCGCGGTTCGTTTTGCCAGATGGCGTGCCCGGCGCTCCATTGGTTGTGCCGTGCGCGGGGGTCTTCATCGGGCGTCTTGTAGTCGCCTGAGACGGTCAGGAAGTCGTCACAGCTTCGGCATGTCTCGGCCATCCTGGCCGGATCGAAGTGGTGGTTGGTGATGACCGAGTCGGCGTCCATCCAGAACACCGCGTCGTTGCGCTCCAGGTGCCATCGGATGTGCCGCAGCTTCTGGAAGGACGGGTGGCCGTGTTCCTTCGGGAAGTCGCCATCACGGAGCACGTGCAGCGGGACGCCGTGCCGGTCCGCCCAGGCCTGCTTCGAGGGCAGGCACAACTCGGCCAGCTCGGCCATGTTCCGGTCGTAGCCGGTGAGGATCAGGAGCTTCATGTGGTGGGCTGGTCGGGGGTTTCGATGTTGCGCACGACCTGGCCGGTCTGCCGGTTGACCGTGATGCAGTCCATGAACCGGTCCAGGAGCAGGCGGCGCTCCGGGCTGTCCGGCCCGGCCTTGGCCAGCATGGTCGCCATGTCCTTGGCCACCGCGAACAGGGACTCGTAGCGGCCCAGGATCGCGTCCTTGACCACGTCCGATTCCTCTGGCGTCAGCTTCCTCGGGACCGGCTCGGTCGGGGTGGTTGTGTTGACCGACAGCGGCGGGTGGGTGATGCCATACACGGCCAGCGCGACGGAGCCACCGAGCACGAGGGCCATCAGCTCTTCGCGGTCGGGCTTCCAGTAGGACCAGACGTAGGGCGGCTCGCGCCGGATCGGCAGGTCGCCGCAGTCATCCATGCCGGGTGGTGCCAGCAGCGCGTCATTGCAGAGCGGGTGCTTGTGCGGGGTCATTGGTCGTGGGGGTTGGTGGTTCGCTCCCGCTGCAGGCGGGCGTGGTAGTGACCGCACTCGCGGTATTCCAGCACGCTCATGAACAGGAAGTAGGTGGCTCCGACGCCCAGCCAGATCACGAGGTCCATCCGGCCGTAGAACGCGGCGACGATCGCCCAGATGATGCAGTTGGACAGCAGGGCCAGGCACGCGATCAGGCACAGGCAGTGGTGGCGCCACCGGGCGTAGTTGTAGGTGGTCCTCATTGCTCTGAGAGGGTCGAGTTGATGATCTCCTGGCCGGTGGTGGTCAGGCTGTAGACCACATGGCCTGCCTCGTTGAACTTGCCGGTCACGAGCTTCTTGGCGCGCAGGGTTCCGATCCGGCCTCGGACCGTCTCCTTGTCGTCGCCCGTCAGCTTGGCCAGCGTCTCCGTGGTCGCGCCGTTGATGTTGAACAGGAGCGCGGCTTCGCGCAGCCCGATCTGGTGCTGGCTCAGCCTGAGTAGCTGGGCCCGTAGTGGTGTCTTTTTCATGGGGTGGGGTGGTGGGAGTTATCGGGCTTTGACCTTGAGGTTCTGGAAGACCCGAAGGCCCGCCACGGTGGGAAGGACACCCTTGCGGGCGAACGACTTCTTGAGGGCTGCCAGGATGTCGGCCCGCTTCGGCGTGATCGTCACGAGCTGCGGGAAGGCAGCGGCGAAGGCCGCGATGTCCACGACCTCGAAGTCGATCTCTTCCTTGACGCCCTGCGGGAGGGCCGGCGCTGCGACCTGAGCGGCAGCACGGTCGGCCTCGGCCTTCGCCTGGGCGGCAGCCTGCTCGGCTTGGAGGCGGGCAGCCTCGGCACGCTCAGCGGCCTCTCGTTGGGCCTGTGCGGCCTCCTGCTCGCGTCGGCGGGCCTCGGCCTGTGCCGCTGCGTCCTGTTGGCGCTCGGCCCTCAGGCGGGCCATCTCGGCATCGTGGCGCTGGCGCTCTGCCTCCATGCGCTGGCGCTCGGCTTCCTGTTCGGCCTTGAGGGCGGCCATCTTGCGCTCATGCTCTTCGCGCTCGATGCGCTGGCGCTCGCGCTCTGCGGCCTCCCGGGCCTCCCGGGCGATCCGCTGCTGCTCCCGGGCGAACTCGTTGACCAGGCCGGACAGGCGGGCTTCCTCGGCCACCACGTCTGCGGCGAAGTCGCGGGCGATGCCGTCGATGGTGCGGCCCAGCTCGAGCACGGGGCGCTTGACGACCTCGCGGGATTTGTCGACCGCGATGCGGACAGCGGCCAGCGCCTTGAGGCGGGCCTGCGCGATGTCGCAGGAGTCTTGATCGGTGACCGCCACGATGCGGCGGCTGGCCTCGATGATGGTGCGCTTCTGGGCTTCGGCTTCAGGCGTGATGGCGATCGTGTAGCCGTCGCCGAGAATGGAGAGTGCGGTGCTCATTGGTTGGTAGGTGATGAGATCTGCCGGTGATTGGAATTAGCGGGTGGCACGGGCAGCAAGACGCGGGTGGAAGCATCCGCCCAACTTCCCAGTCTCACGATTGATGTGGCGGTTGATGCCGAAGATGTCGTGCAGCAGGTGGTGGGAATCGACCGTCAGCATCTGCTCGAAGTCGAGCGGGCAGCCGTGGTTGTGGCAGGCCGTCAGATCCATCATGACAGTCTGATGGTCCAAGACGGGTTCCAGTTCGCATGCGCGCTTGGCGACCTTGCTGACCAGTTTTGTTTCTTTCGCGGGGAGGATCCAGTTGATAGTTTGCATAGTGGTTGGTGGTATTGGTTGGTGGTTGCTTCGTGCAACTGGCGCGACTCTAAGTATTCTTTCGCACCCTTCAAGAAAAATCTTCACCCCCGGCAATTTTTTCTTTGCCGGGGGTGAATTATTCAGTTCCGCGTGTTCCTGGCCTCCCAGGCCATGACGTCGGATTGGCGATACAGGACCCGTCCGCCGACCTTGACGAACCGCGGGCCGTTGCCCCGGCTGCGCCAGGTGGCCAGCGTCGCGCTCGTGACTTGAGCCTTCCAGCGGTCCACGAGCTGGTCGACCGTGAGGAAATCACCCGAAGATGTCTCCGTCGTCGGTTGCTTCTGGGGCTGCTGGTTGCGGCTCATGGGCGGTCGTTTCCTCCTGTTTGGTTTCCTGTGCGGGTTGGGCCTTGCGAGTGGTCTTGGCAGGCTTCGGTGCGGGTGCCGGTGCGGCGGCGGGCTCGCTGCCTTCGAGCACGTCGGCTGCGGTCTCGCGCTCGGGCTTCGCGCCCCCGAACCAGTCGCCGGCCTTCGTCACGCCGTCCTTGAGGCTGTTGTAGATCGACCGGAACTCGGACAGCTCTTCGGGCAGAACAGCATCCAGCGAGTGGCCGAGGCGGGCCTCGATCATCGCGGCGGTCACGCCGAACCGGCTGAAGCCAGCGACCATCTTGCGGACGCGGTCCTTGATCGGCTCGTCGTTGTTGCCTGCCAGAGTCTTCCGGCACTCTTCCTCGGCAGCCTTCACGAGGTCGGAGGGCAGCACTGCGAAGATGCACGACCGGAGGCGGCGAGCGCCTTGGTTGGCCGTGAGCTCGTAGATGTCGCGCTCGTCGGACAGGGCGTAGCCGCCCTTCTTGGTGTCACGCCAGTGGCGCACCGTGAAGTTCTGGGTCACGAGCGTGTTGGTCTGCAGGTCCCACGCGAAGGCCTGCATTTCCGAGACGCCTTCCTTGCGGGAAAGCTCACGGATGTTGTGCTCGATGTTGCCCCAGATCCGGGCCAGCTCGCGGGCGAGTTGGACGGTGGATCCGCTGATCGTCTCGCCCCCGCGCGGGAAGGCGTAGAACGCGTCTTCGGCCAGGCCCATCCTGCGGCAGGCCTGCATGGCTTCGTCGTAGGCCAGCGCCTCGTTGCGGGGGAACCGCTTGGCGATGACCAGTTTGCCTTGAGCCTCCGCGATGGCGCGGGCGCTCTCGATTTCGATGGTGCCCGCGTTGACGTGCTGGCTGAGCTCAGTCCGTTGGAACGGGTTGACAGGTCCACCGTGCGTGGTGGTGACGACTTCTTTTTGTTGGGTCATGGTTGTGTTGGTGCTTTTGGTTCATGGGGTCCCTCCTACGTCTATTCACGTAGTGAAGGATCCCGAGATTTGAATGCAACCGGTTGCAGATTGGCTGTGGATAGCGGGGATTACGCCCATTTCGGCAGGTCGATGATGACAGGCGCTTCTGGCAGGCCCGGCCACGTGTCGGTCTCGACGCATCTCGCGTAGGTGCGCAGGTCCTGCTGATACTCGACGCGGCCGCGCAGCTTCATCGTGTCGCTCGCGACGTAGACCGCCACGAGGTGCGGTTCCTCGGTCTCGACGGCCACAAACACAAAGCTCTTGGGCTTCTCGCCGAAGGCCTCGAGGTAGCCGTCCGAGTAGAACGGTGCCTGGACGTGGTAGCGGTAGTTCGCGATCGACTTCGCGAACTCGTCGGGCCGGGCGTCCTTCGTGGTCTTGATGTCCAGGATCACGCCGTTGGTCAGGATGGCATCAGGCCTGCACCGGCAGTCGACGCCCGTGTCCTTGTCCTTCCAGAAGATCGACGTCTCGACCTCGCGGATCATCGCCAGCAGCTTGCCTGCGGCCGGGTGTGCCCAGACCGCGTCGCGGATGTTCTTGAGCTTGTCCAGCTCGGCCTGCTCGACGATCTCCTTGCCCTCGCTCTCGATCAGGAACGCGGCCCACTCGGCCTTACCAGCGGCAGTGCGGCGGTCGATAACGGGAGCCACGATCAGCTCGGACATTCGGTCGGGCTCGAGAATCGCGGTGTGGACCAGCGTGCCCATCCGCATGGCCGGCGTCGGGATGCTCGGGTTTTCACGGCGCCACTTGTAGAGCGCGGGCGCGCGGTGGATCAGGTCAAGGCCAGACTTCGAAACGCTGGGCAGCGCGTGATAGTCGGCATTCGAGAGTCCTTGCTGGACCCTGGCGACAGTTGATGTGGTTGTTGGTTGGTGCATAGCGTCACCACTCAAGCGACGCCCGGAAGAAATGCAAGGACAAACTTTGCGGAAATTTGCGGATTCGTGATCCCGATTGAGGCTTTACGCTGCCTCTCCTGTAATGGTGGTTGTGAAACCCGCACGACTCAACGTGTGGCGCACCGTCTTCACCTTGAAGCGGCCGTTGATTCCATCGCGGAATCCTTGCATCGTCACATGCATGCCTGCCACGATTGCGGTGTTGCCGGGCATCGTGACCTCAAGGACCCGCTTCGAGTAGCCGATGCGCTTGGCCGCGTTCTTCGCCTTGCTGTTGGCTTCTATGCCTCCGCGGGCCCACCCGTAGACCTCTCTGAAATTGTCCTCGGCCATTAGAACTGGTCGCCTCCTTCGACTTCGGCTTCGTATTCGTCGTCCTCCCCGGTCTGGTAGTTGCGCACCCGGGCCTTCACCTTCTTCACGCCCTGGGCCTTTCCGCCCCACTTCACGCGGTAGCTCGTCACGTCGGCCGGGGTGAGGGTCAGCTCGAGCGCCTTGCCGCTTGTGGTCTTGCCACCATCGTCGGAGGCAAACACAAGCTTGCCGTCCGCAGGCTTGAGGATGCCGCCATAGTCGCGGGCCAGACGGATCAGCAGGTTGGCGTCGGACTCGCTCACCTGGTCGATGTGCTCGACCGTGATGTCCTTGAGGTCCTTGTCGACCACCGGCTCCAGGCCGCACTCGCCCGCGATCGTGGCCACGATGTCGCCAATGGTCTTGTCGTCCCAGGAGCGAGACTTGCGGCTGGTGAACGATGCCTGCCCGCCCCCGCCCCGGTCGTCCACGAAGGGCGTCGAGCTGCCGGTGATCTGGATCGTGTCGGGTGGACCCTCCACTGTCACCTCATCGCACACGAAGGCACCGAGCCGGGTGTTCAGGCCGTTGTAGCCGATCGACACCTCGAGCTTGGCCCCGCTCTTGGGCAGCGCCAGGGACTGCGTGGTGTCCTCGAGCGTGATGTTCAGGCTGTCGCTCGTCTCGTCGATCGTGTCCGTCACGTCGAGCGAAACGAGCCGGGAGGAAATGTCGCCCGTGATGTCCTTGCCTGCGGCCGTGATCTGGAACGTCGGGCGCATCAGTCCCACAGTCGGGTGAGGGTTTCCGCTGGCGGCTCGGGGTCGCGGTCCGGCAGCGTGATGGTCAGCCCGGCAGGCAGCACCGGCCCGTAGTCGGCCAGGCCGATCTCGCGGTTGGCCTCGAGCACGGTCTCGACGATGCGCCGCTCGGTGTCGCCGTAGTAGCGGAACACCACGTCGTCGAGGATGTCGTCTTGGCGGGTGATGTAGTCCATATCAGCCGAAGAGTGAGATTGCCTTGCTGACCTTCGTCAGCAGACCGAAGAGGCCCGAGCCGTCGCCGTATTTCTTGAGGGTCACGGTGAACGAAACGAGCCGGGGATAGCCGTCCTTGAAGTGGTGCTTGCCGGTGTCATCCACGGACTCGATGACCCACAGGCCATGCACCCGGCCGGTGCCGTCGACCATGGGCAGCGGCTGCCCGATGTCGGCCAGCGCCCGCATGCGCGCGAGCTGCTCGATGCCGCCCGAGAAGCCCGGCACCAGTCGGCCGGTCAGGGTCATCGTGTCGTTCTGGGGGCCGGTGTATTGCAGGGCCGGGATCGTGCCGACACGGTCGACCGGCTTCCAGTCCCACTTCGAAGACCGCGCGATCTCGTCGGGGCTCGCGGTCTTCACCGCGAACCTGAACGGACCCAAGATGACGAGTGTTCCTGGCATGGCTTATCCGGGCACCAGCGCACCGTCCATGTCGAACAGCGGCTTGCGGTTGAACTCCTGGCGGAGCTGGTCGGCGATGCGCCGTCCGTCGCCACCTGGCGCGTTGACGTTGATGTTGAAGCTGTTGTTCTGGGTCTGGCTGGTCGAGCTGCTGGGCATGGCCTCGGGCTTCACGATGGGCGGGGCGGCCGAGGTCGAGCCTTCACTGATCCCGAAGAAGCTGCCGATGTCAGCCCCGAGCTGCTTGGCCTTCTCCCACAGGGCGGTGATCTTCGCCGTGATGGCGTCGAACTTGGAGGCGATGAAGTTCAGGGCTTCCTCGAAGGCGAACTTCAGCACGTCGGCGGCGGCCTTGGCCTTCACCTTGAGGTCTTCGAACACCATGATGATCTTCGTGATGACCATCGATGCCTTCGTAGCCATTTCATCCAGCCACAAGTGGTATTCCGAGCCCGTCCTGGCCAAGCCGTTGGTGATGGCCTCCAAGGTTTTGAAGATCCAGTTTTCCGTGGTCCGCATGGCGTCCGGGAAGTTCGTCGTGAGCCAGTTGTAGAGCTTGCTGTTCTCCTGGCTCAGGTCGTAGATCGCCGCGCTCATGGCCACGATGCCGGCGACCAGCAGGCCCCACGGACCAATTGCACCCCACGAGGCAGCAGCCATAGCCCACAGGCCGTGGACCATCTGGCCGATCGCAACGATGGTCGGGGCAAAGTTGATGGCCACCAGGGCGTAGCCGAGGTTGTCCCAGCCGCCGAGGAACTTCTGGACCGCGTCGGCCACGTTGTAGGCCTTGACCGCGAAGGCGCTCAGATTGGCGACGATTCCTGGCAGCCGGTCCAGGAGCTTGATCATGGCAGGCACGACCTTGTCCTGCATCATCTGGCCGAAGTCGCGGGCCCACTGCTTGATTTCATCGCCGTGCGTGCGGACGAACAGGCGGATGGTCTCAACCATCTTCGTCAGCGTTGGCACGAACTCAATGGCGATCGTGTTGCGCAGCCCGATCATCGTGATGCCGAACATGTCCAGCGCAGTGGCGGCATCGCTTGCGGCCTTGGACGCGTCGTCGTCGAGGATGGCGCCGGTCTCCATGCCCGCCTTCTTGAAGGCGTCGAGACCCTCCTTGCCCTTCGACAGGATGCCCGCGATCTTGTATCCAGACCGCCCGAACAGCTCCATCGCGATGGCAGCTTTGTCGGTGCCCTTGTAGTCCTTGAACGCCTCGGCGATGACCTCGAGCTGCTGGTCGAGGCTCAGCTTCTTGAGCCGCTTGCCGTTGATGTGCAGCTTGGCCAGCGACTCAAGGGTCTTGTCCGATCCCTCCTGGATGGTCTTGTTGAACTTCGCGATGCTGGCGGTCATCTTCTCGCCGCCCACGCCGACGGTCGCGGCCGCGAACTGCCAGGTCTGCAGCGCCTGGGTGGACATGCCCAGCGCCTCGGCGCTGTCGCCGATGTTGTCGGCCCAGTCCACGAAGCCCTTGGTGGTGGCGTAGATTGCTGTGCCGACGGCCGTCACGGCTCCGATCAGGATGCCTGCACCAGCGGCCAGCCGCCTCGAGTCGCTCATGAAGCTCGAGCCGATGCCGCCCATGGATCCGCCAAGGCTGAACTTCGAAGCGGCCCGCAGGCTCTTGAGCTTCGCCTCAGTCTGGGTGATCTCCTTCTGAAGCTTGTCGAGCTGCCCGGCGTATTCGCCAGTGCCCTTGCTGGCGAGCTTGTATTCGGCGCGCAGCTTTTTGAGCGTGCCCTCCTGCTCCTTGATCTTGTTCTTGAGCCCACCGAACACGCGGCCAACGGACGAAGACAACTTCGCGCCGATGTTCAGGTTTGCCGCGAAGTTCTTCGTCATGATCGGGTGGGAATCAGGCCGACCCACTCGATCATTTCGTCAATCGGCAGGTCGTCAATTTCGGAGAGTGACCATCCGGTGTAGTTGGCGAGCAGTAGGACGGCACGCCGAACATCCGTCAGGTCGTATGGGCGAAAAAACCCGCTTCGGCCAGGACCTCGCTGACGCGCTGGAAGTCCGCTGCGTCGACCTCTTCGATGGCCTCCACGGGCAGCTCGGCAGAGATGGCCGCGACGTGGATCGCGGTCTGCATTTCGTCGCCCTTGTGGCTGGCGCGGCGGATCTCGCCGGTCTTGAGGCGGCGGAACTCCAGCTCCTTGATCTCCCGGCCCTCGAACTGGAACGGGTATTTCAGCGGCACTTTGATCTTGCTCATGGGATGGTCGGTGTCCGGGTTGGCCTTGGCGTATTAGAGGCCGACGGCCTTGCGCTGCGCGGCCAGGCGGTCGACGCCACCAATGATGCGCTTCATGTTGCGCACGTCGATGTCGTGGATGGTCACGCCGTCGAGCGTGTAGGAGTAGGACACCAGCGGGGCGCGGTAGGACTTCGAGGCCTTCGAGCCAGGCGTCACGGTGTCGGTCTCGATGCCGTGGATCTTGCCCGTCATCTTGATGACCGCTGCCTTCACGGATCCATCGAATGACTCGACGGCGCCACGGAACGTCATCTGGATCGGAGCGGCCGAGCTGAGCAGCTTCTCAAGGTTCTCGTCGAACTTCGAGATCTTGAAGGTGGCCTCAAGCTTCTCCATGCCCATGTCCAATTCGATCGGGGCGTCCATGCCGCCCGAGCGGTAGTCCTCGCCCACGATGTTCAGGGCGGGAAGCTGGACCTCGTCGACGTTGCCGGCATAGCCGCGACCGTCGATGTAGAGGTTGAAGTTCTTGAGGATGTTTGCGGCGGCGCTCATTGCGTGTTGTGGCGTTGGGATTGAGGGACGGGCTTAGTCAACCAGCTCGGAGAGGTAGTCGTTGGTGAGGATGCTGCGGAAGGTCACGGTCTGCGCCGGGTAGGGCGGCGTGAACTCGAAGTTGAAGTAGACCTTGCCCAGCGCGATCTGGTCCTCGCTGTTGAGGTCCGGGTCGGGCCAGCAGCGACCACCGATGATCGCGCCAAGGTTGACCAGGGTCGAGAGGTAGGCATTCACGCCGTCGCTCACGTCTTCCAGGTAGGTCTTGGTGATGTTGCGGTCGACCGCCCACAGGTGGTTCAGCAGGATCGAGTCGTTGATGATGTCGGCCGTGCGGCGGACGGACAGGAACTGCCACTTGGCGTCGATGCTGCCGGTCAGGTTGCCCCACAGGCGGAAGCCGCCCTGGCGGATGAAGGTCGTGACCTTGCCTTCGTTGAGCACGTTGGCCAGGCTGGTCGCGTCGCCGAGCTGGAAGTCAACCGGCTTGTCCAGCGAGACGATGCCGAAGACCTCTTGGTTGGATGGGCTCCACCAGAAGCCGCGGTCGTTGTCGCTCTTGGCGATCAGGCCAGCGATGAACGGAGCGGGGTCTTGGCCGTCGTTGACGAAGGGCCAGATGCCGTAGGTGCGCTCGTTGCCGTTGTCGGTCATCCAGCCGGTGGCGTCGGTGCTCAGCGGGTAGGTCGCGGAGTCGATGCCGATGACAGCGACGGCGCGGCAGGATTCCGCGACGGCCTTGATTGCGGTCGCGATTGCGGTGGCATCCGCGCCTTCGGCGATCAGGATGCGGGGCACGTAGCCGAGGTCGGCCTGAGCCTTCTTGAGGGCATAGACACCGGTGAACTCGGTGGCGTCGCCTTCGACGTCGGCGGTGCGGACGACCACGCAGACCGCACCGGCCTGCGTGTAGATCGCCTCGAGCGCCTTGCCGAGATAGGTCTCAGCACCGACAGCAGCGTCGATGCCGGTCGGGCCGGTGACGAGCACGGGCTTGTCGAGCGGGAAGGTCGCGTCGACACCGTTCGCAAGATTGGTTGCAGCGTGCACGACGTAGACCGAGGCGCCGCTCGAACCAGTGCCGAGCGAAGCTTCGACCAGAGCGGAGGCAGCGCCCGATGCGTTGACCGCAGCGAGAACTTGCGACGCGGTCGAGGTCGCGACTGCGCTGCCGTCGGTGGCCAGGCTGATCGAGATCGCCTTTCCGGTAACCGTCACGGTGAGCGATGCGTTGTTGGTGCCGGGGTTGACAGCAGCAATGGTGATGTCGTTGCCAGCCGCGCCTTGCTCGGCGACGGCCTCGAACTTCAGCTTCGCGTTGCCGGAACCGATTTCGATGCTTGCTGCGGTTTCGTCGGTGTTGCCAGATCCCACCACACCGATCACGGAGCTGCGGACAGTGCGGATCGGGCGAGCTCCGGTTTCGACTTCAAGGACTTGGACGCCGTGGAGGAATGTGTCAGGCATGGTGGGACGTTATGGTTGGGAGTTCTTAGGGTCGAGCGCGGTTTTGTCAGGCCCTGTTGGCCCGCCACAGGCAGGCCTCGTGGCCACAGCCTTTGGACAGACGGTCCACGTCGTCCTGCAGTTTCTCAATGATCCGGTCCTGCACGGCCAGGCGCTCTTTCATGGTGTTCCAGAGCAGGCCAGCCAACGTCGCGATGACGCCGCCAAGGGCTCCAATGATTGTGATGAGCCAGCCGACTGGCACGACGAGTTCGCGGGCGGTTTCCGGTGTCATTGTAGGATCTCAGGGATGTGGTTCTTGATCGCATCGAGATCATCCGAGAGCTCGATGAGAGTGACGTCGCGCAACGCGTTCTTCTTCTCTTTGATCGCGTTGCGGCGGGTGGGGCTGGCGTCTTCCAGCGCCTGCATGAACTCGATGTCGAGAGCCGCAAGCTTGGGCTCGCGGAGCTTGCGCCAGACATTGCGCTGCACCTCCTTGGCTTTCTCGATGTTGACATTCACGCCCTTCGGGCCGTCGAATTCCCAGGCTGCGCGGAAGTAGCGATCCGGCAGGTCCTTGGTCTCCATCACGGCGAGCGAGACACCCTTCGGGATGTCGGGATGCTGCATTGCATCCTCGATAGAAACGCCGGGCGCGGGATAAGTGACAGCGACGCCGTCACCGAATTTGTATGTGAAGCATTTGCTCATGGCTGTTTATCTGAAGGCTACGATTGAAACTTCATAAGCGTCTAACGATCCGCCAGCGTCGGAGCTGGTGCGGAATGCAAGCTGGGTGGTGGTCTTCGTCATGTTGCTCCATCCAGAAACCACGCAGTGTTCATCGCCTGCCGTGTTGTTCTGACGTGCTGTGCCGACCCACGCATAGGTCGCGTATGGCAACGCCGTTGCCCAGTTGACGCGGTATTGCCCGGTGCCAAGATCGGTGATGCTGCTGACGTTCTCGGAGTTGTTGATCGAGATCGTTCCGACGCCGCTGAAATTGACCCACCCGTGAACACGGATCGCCATGTTGTTCAGCGTCGCCGGGGTGACGGCGCGGGTTCCGTCGGTGCCTTCATCCACTTCGGCAGTGGTCGCGACTTCGATGACACCGCGGCGAGCGGTGGTCGCCGTGCAGGCGTTGAGGCTGGCAGGTGTCACCGCTCGAGCGGCGTCCGTCCCTGCCTGGACCTCAGCGTCGGTAGCCAGCTCGATCACTCCGGTGCGGGCATCCGTTGCGGTGCGTGCCGACAGGCCAGCAGGCGTCACCGCTCGAGCGGCGTCAGTTCCGGTCTGCACTTCGGCGTTGGTCGCCAGCTCCACCACTCCGGTGCGCGTCTCCGTTGCGGTGCGTGCTGACAGGCCAGCAGGTGTCACCGCCCGGTCGGTATCAGTTCCGGTCTGGACTTCGGCATCGGTGGCGAGTTCGACCACGCCCTTGCGGGTCGCGGTGGCCGTCACGTCCTGGAGTTTCTTGGGCGTCAGGATCCGCTCGTCATCGGTTCCGGCCTGAGCCTCGGCGGTGGTCGCGATCTCAGCCACGCCCTTCACGGTCTCGGTGGCCTGCGGGTAGTCGAACGTCGCGTCGCCCACCGTGATCGACCCGGCAGGCACGCCGGTGATTACCAGGTCAGCCGCGATCAGCGCGACGGTCTGCGCGCCCTTCGTGATGATCGGATCGGCTTGGGAGTAGACGGCAACCAGCGTGTCGTCATTCAGGAAAAGGCCGATCTCCTTCACCGTGTAGACGTCGCTTGACGTGTCGCTGGCCGTGACGTGGATCGTGTCATCCGCGACGGCCGCGCCACCGATGGCCGTGATCTTCTTGATCTCGGTGGTGAGGGCCGTGGCCGCGACGGTAGGCGTCCACGAAGCCGAGCCGATGCCGACCTTGGTGATGGTGATCGGGTTCGTGCCGTTGTTGTTCGCGTTGACGATCGCGTTCTTGCCGGCAGTGGTGAGGATGAATTCGAGGGGCATGGTGGATCAGTAGGTTGCTGCGCCGTCCAGGCGCGTGAAGACTCCGGGGCGAAGGACCCCGCAGATGTTGATGCTGCCTTCGGTCGCGACGCCGAACACGATGTCGTAGTGGGAGCGCAGCGGTTTGGTCCGGTCGATCTCAGACACCATCGCGGCCTGCATCTCGATGGAGGTGTCTTGCGCCACGATGTTGATCGTGAACGTGTGCGGGTCTCCGACCGGGTCCTTGTCGAACCACTCGACCATCACGACGCCAGCGCCCAGCGCGGCCAGCGCATCGGCCACGGCCTTGCGCGTGCCCTTGTATCGGGCCGTCTCCACGGCCGAGCGCACGACCGCGCGCTTCGTGACTTCCGACCAGTTCGAATCCCAGGTGTCGACAGACAGCGCCCAGGCCAGCCAGGGCAGGATGTCGATCGGGCAGGTGTCGGGATTCCACAGCGGCCGTATCGGCGACGGCACGTCCGAGACACGACCAGCGCTCAGCGCGATGGATCGCTCTTGGCTCGTCGCCGACGGTGGCAGAAGGTCATTCATCGGTGCCTGCGTGTGCGATGGTTGTGCCGGTGCAGTAGCTGGCCTCGGTGTCGTCGATCACGATGTCGGCGGCTGGCAACGTCAGCTCGACGCGCTGGACGCCCGGCTGGTGCAGCGCGGCGTAGATGCCGGACAGCGTGACGTCCCGGCCGATCCGGTGGGTCGACTCGATGTAGGCGTCGAGCGCGGCCTCTGCGGCTGCCATCACGGCTGCCGAGTCCGGGCCCGGGTAGGTGTAGATGTCGGCCTCGACCGTGTAGTTGACGATCGTCGCGGTCTGGACCGTCACGTCGTCGGTGAGCGGCCGCACGGCCTCATCGTTCAGCGCGGTCTCAACTGCGGTCAGCAGGGCACCGTCGGCCGTGCCGTCGCCCGTTCGGGACAGCACGGAGATCACGACCTCGCCAGGATTGGGGCTGGTCGCCGATGCGTCGAGCACGTCACCGTCCGCGCCCAGGGCGTGGAAGATGTAGGCGCCCTTCGGACCGGCGACCGAAAAGCCTTCGAGCGAAAGCTGGATGCGGCGGCGGAAGTCCTTGTCGGATTCCATCACGGCCGCGACTGGTGGAATGGCTTCGGGATCGGCTGGCGTGATCTCAAGGCGGGCCACGCCGAAGAGCGCGCCGATCTGGTCGAGGTCCGCGCCGGTGGCGTAGGCAAGCATCGTCGCCCGGGCCGCGTCGTTTACACGCTGGCGCACCAGCAACTCGCGGTAGGCACACACCTCGAGGATCTTGTAGGCCGGGTCTGATTCGACGAGCGCGGTGAACGTCTCGTCGCGCGCCTGCAGGTCGGCCAGCATCGCGGCGAAGATAGCCTCGAAGCTCAGTTCCTCGACGACGTCGGGAGCCTGAAGGGTGGACAGGTCGATCTGGGTGAAGGCACTCATGTCAGGTCAGGGCGATGCCGTCCAGGAAGACGGGCTGTCCGGTCGGCAGATAGATCGCCTCGAGGTCGATCTCGATTGATCCGCTGGAAGTCTCGGCGGTGCGGGTCTGCACGCGCAGCACGCGGAGGCGTGGCTCCCATCGTTGCAGCGCCTCGGCGGTGGCCGCATACATTTCGACAAGCGTCTCAGCGTTGAGCGGGTTGTCGACCAGGTTGAACAGGCGCGAGCCGTATTCCCTGCGCATGACGCGCGAGCCGATCGGCGTGCTCAAGATGTCGCGGATCGACTGCCTCAAGTGCGCGAGGCCTTCGAGTGCTTTTCCTGTCGCCGCGTCAGTTCCTCGCATCTCGCGGAATATCGCTTCGCGCGGCTTCCCGGGTCGAGCGCGGTTTTGTCTCTGTCAGGCCTTCAAACAGGAACGCCCGCCACCGGCGAAGGTGACGGGCGCGACCCATGGCTTGCGAAGAAAGGCTGGTTGCAGAGGCCGGATTCGAACCGGCGACCTTCGGATTATGGGCCCGACGACTTCGACCACTTGTCCACTCTGCGATTGGGTGCCCGCTCCCATCGCTAGGCCAGAGGCCGTCTCGGCGTAGGGAGCGGGCGATGCACCAACCAATGATGCGCCACCACGATGTCACGGCCGCGCCGGTTGTCGAGGAAAATCAGTTGAACCTGATCCGCGACCGGACGGCCGTGATGTGCCGCTCTTTCCGGTAGACTCCGTCGCCCTCTCGGCTGCCCGCTGAATTCGTGTTGCCCTCCACGGTCTGGAAGTAGCCGTCGCTGTCAGGAGGCCCAACCGCGATGCCGACGTGCGAGAACCTGTAGACCACGATGTCGCCGCGCTTGATGTCGCGGGCCGGGCCCTTGAGCGTCGACGTCGACGAGTCTTGCGCCAGGCTCCACAGCTCGAAGCCCCATGCGCTCGGGGTCTTGGGCAGGGCGAACGTGATGGCCCGGCCAGCGGAAGCGACCTTCACGCACCAGCAGACGAAGGCAGCGCACCACGGGTAGCCGTCGTCTCCTGGAGCGGATCCGTTTGGGTCGTAGGAATCGGCCTCGAAGAACGGCGCGAGCAACGGTCCTTTGTTGCTGCCTCCGCTTTCGCGGACGCCGATCTTCGACTCGGCAGCTTGAGCGATGGCTTCGGCGAGTGGCAGCATGTGGTCCTTTCGCTTGGTTCCGAACAACCGGTTGATGAGGCGACTGAAGATCATCTTTTCTTGTAGGCGAAGCCGCCCCCGACACGCAGGGCGAGATAGAATGAGGCGACCTTGAAGGCCGAGAATTTGAGGTTCCACATCAGCTCGCGCATGATGAAGTCGGCCTGTCGGCGCGTGAACTTCAGATCATCGGAAGCCTTCGAGTAGAGGAAGTCGTGGACGATTGCGGCGTCCAGGTATCCAGAGAACGGGTGCCCGACGATCGACCACGCGAACTGCGGAACGCTCGCGCCGTCCGACCAGAAGTCCTTCGGCACCGTGATGATCCCGAGCGAGGTCACGGCGATGAAGTCTTTGGTAAGCTTGATCCAGAGGTTGCCCTTTACGAAGTCGGCTCTCTCCCATTGGGCTGGTGATGGAAATGCGGTGCTCATGGTGTGGGTGGGTCAGTGTCATCGGGGCCGGTGTTGACCCCGCCGTGGATGTGGTTCTTGAGGCTGATCGTCCCGGCCACCACGTCGCCGGTGACCTCGATGTCGCCGTTGAGGGTGAGCTTGCCGTCGGCCAGGATCAGGGTCATGCCGCCCACGCTGATCTCGTAGGATCCGCCACCGGGCAGGGTGATCTTCTGGACGTTGGCCCGGTCGTCCGGTGCCGCGTTGCCGTCGTAGTTGATCGAGCCGGCCATGATGAAGCCCGCGCCCAGCTCGCCCGACGGCGAGCACACGCAGACCTGCTCGCCGACGGCGGGCGGGTTCCAGTCCTTCACCGCACCGGCCCGGCCGGTCATCCAAGGGAGCCACGCCGTGGTCACTCCCTGAAACTGGACCTTGACCCGGCCGGTCCCGAGGTCGACGTCAGAGACCCTGCCGACACGGAAGATGTTGGCAAGGCGTCGCTGAAGGTCTCCGATCTCGGCACTCATGGTTCGTCACATCCGCAGTTCGCGATGTCGGTGTAGGATTCCTCGGTGAGGGGTGGGTCGCCTGGCGAGACGTCCGCGACGTAGACCTCAGACGGCGGCGGCAGCGGCTCGCCCTCTTCGTCCAGGAGCTGGTCGGCCTCCCACACGTCGGTGCCCAGCAGGGCCTCGTGCTGGAACTCGACGCGCATCACCTCGTAGTCGTCGTCCTTCCCGGGGATCAGGTCAGGAGATGCGCCGACCACGGATGCCGCGCCAACCGGGCAGCCCCACCGCTTGCCGCGAACGAACGCCATCACGGCTGCGGCCATGGTCTTGACCGCCTGCTTCTTGCCGGCCTTGTAGCTGAGCACACAGTAGGCGTTGAAGTTGAGCATGACAGGCAACTGCTCGGTGCCGATGTCGTCCGGGTCCTGGGTCGGGATGTCCTCGAGCTCAAGCAGGATCGCAGGCGTCGGGATGCGCTCGCCTGGCCGGTCGTAGAACTCGACATGCGCGTCTGGGAATTGCGCTGCAATCGCTGCCTTCATGGCGGCGTGCAGGCTGTCGAGGTTGACTGCGGGGTTGCTCATGCGCGTGCGATGTTGACGGTTCCGGCGATGGCGGCGGACTCACCGGCTTCGCGGCCGGTCGCCTTGTCGAGAGCGGAGAAGAAGAACTCGACGAACTTCTGGGCGACGCGTGCCTCGAACTCAGAAAGGAAGGCTTCGCCCTTGTCGACGATCCCATGCTCGATGCGCTTGAGCGGGGTGCGGTCCTTGCCGACACGCTGGAAAGCATGACCGCCCAGGGCCGGGGATACGAAGCCGCCACGGTAGGTCGTCCCGCGCGAACGGACGCCACGCTTCAACTGACGCACGCCTAGGTATTTGACGCTGATCGGATTGAGGCCATACCAGAGGCGGGCGGTCGAGTAGCCCTTCACGGACTGGTATTGGAACTTGAGGCGCAGGCCTTTGCGCATCGTGCCCAGCGGCACGTTCACGGCTTTCGCCAGTCCTCGCGCGCCTTCGCGGTTCGCCCATTGGCCGGTCTGCCGGACGGACGTCCTGAGCGCAGCCTTCATTTCCTTCTGCAGGACGCCCAGCACTTCCTTCACCCGAGCCCAGTCGTCGAAGACGAACAGCGCGAGCAGGTTCTGCGCGGCGGCTGGTTCGAACCTGTTTCCTTCGTAGCTCATGGCTCGTGCGCAAGCTGGATGATGGCCAGGCCCGTGCCGTCCGGCTGGGGCGGCTTGCTGACCGAGTAGGCCTTGCCCTTGATGGTGGTCATTGCCTCACGCGGCACGCACTCGGCATCGGCTGCGGCGCAGGTGACGCGGGGCTGGGTAGTGTCGAGAACGGTCTCGCCGAGGTTAGCGTCAACGAAGGAATCGTCGAAGATTCCCCGCAGCGATTTCGTCATCTGCTGACCATTGTCCTCCCACTCGAAAACGATGTCTTCGTCTTCGGCGAACTCTTTGAGGAACACATTCAGCGGATCCCGGATCATCGGCGCTGCTTCCGTTTGGGCTCGGGGGGTTCCGGCGCGGTGGCGTCGAGAAACGTCGGCTCTTTCGGAGCCGGTCCGTCCTCAGCTTGCGCGGCCATCTTGCGGCGGATCAGTCTGGCGGCGTCCGATTCGGACATGTCCACCAAGGTGCCAGGCGCGACGGGGCGGCCTTTGATCAGGGTCGATTTAAGCAGTCTGATTTTCATAGGGTTGGATCCAGTTGCGTTTGAGAAGCTTGCGGGCGACGTCGAGCCCAAGCTCGAGCACCTCGCCGGGCGGGCGGACACGGCCGCCGAACAGGAAGCCGGTCAGGGCGCGGAAGTAGCCGGTCTCCACCACGGGGATGCGGACCGGATCCACCAGCGGGATCTCGTCGTCGCTGATCTCGAAGAGCCTGATGCCGCAGTCGTTGATGCCGGCGCTCACCAGGTAGCCGCCGTCGGTGCGGATGGCGCCGGACGGGAAGACGCAGAGCGGCGACCAGTTGTCGGTCGTCATCGGCCACTGGTCGTGCGCCACCATGATCGGCCCGGGCGAGACGGCCCGGATCTTGAAGGGCGCCACGCGATCGAATTCCATGGCCGCGAAGTTGTAGACACGGATGCGCTCGGGGTCGGTCACGAACGCATGGAAGAAACTGATGAGCGTGCCGCGTTCGGTGCGGATCGGCGGTGTGCCTCCGCTGGGTTTGCCGTGGCCCCACTCGAAGCCCTCGGACCACCACTCGCCAAGGATCTTGTCGCCGTCGAGCTGGATGATGCGCTGCGGGCTGGGCCCGTATTGCGCGAAGAGGCAACCGCCTTCGGACCAGAACTGCCAGTTCTTCTCGCGCTCGTCGGCCAGGTTGAGGCCGTAGTTCGGGCGGTAGGCCTTGCGCACCGTAACGCCTTCGACCTCGCCGTAGAACATCGCGGCCCTCCACGGGCGGCGCGAGTAGTCGGCGGCGGTCCAGGCCACGTGCAGGCGGTCGTTGTGGACGAACAGGCGCGGGTCCTCAGCACCCCATCCTTCGGCGACCGGCACGTTCAGCTCGGAGTCCTTCACGACCTCGAATGTCTCGCGGTCCAGTTTGGCGATGCGCAGCGTGTCCGGCTTGTCGTGGTGGCTCACTCGGTAGGCCATCAGCAGCTTGCCGCGGAACTCGCAGATCGAAGCGTTGAACGCTCGGCGTCCATCATGCGGCGGCTGGATCACGTGCTCTTTCACGGCTGGATGCTGGCTTGTGCTTTGGTGATTTCAAGAAAAAAGGGGCGGGCGGTTTCCCACCCGCCCCTAGGTCTTGGGGCTCAGGCCCCTGGGGGTTAGCTGTTCGCCAGGTTGCGGCCGATCTCGAACGATTCCTCGCGGCGGACGGCGAAGTCCACGTCTTGGAACTGCGTGATGCGGATCCGGCCCTTGTCGCTGTGGGTGTAGGGGTCGACGGTGATGTCGAGGCCACCCCACATGCCCATCAGGAACTGGCTCCAGTCACCGAAGAACACGTCGCCAGCGGTCAGCTGATTGCTGATGCCGCAGGCGTAGCCGTTCACGGAGTTGCCGGGTTCCCAGATGGTGCCAGCGATGCCGGTCTGCTTCAGCGTGGTCTTCGCGTGACCACGGAAGGCCGGGGTCGCGATGTAGGACATGGCGTTCACGTCGGCATTCGCCTCGGCGATCGCGGTTTCCATGCCGACCAGTTCGGCAAACGTCGGGGCGTTGTTCGAGGCCCAGTAGCGGGCACCGATGGTGTATTCCACCAAGCCCTTCGGCTGGTTGTTGGCGTTGCTGCCGTAGAGGGCAGCGCGGTCCATCTCGAGCGCCATCACGGTGGCCAGGTCGTTGCGGAAGAGGGCTTCCACGCCGAGGCTGTTCTGCATGAGCAGCTTCCGGGTCAGCTCACCGCGGGCGGTGAGGGTCTTCGGACGCAGGCTCACCAGGCCGAAGGTGATGCCGGTGGCGTCGCCAGCTTCATCTTCACCGATCCAGCTCGCGGCGGGGCCGGTGAGCTGCTTCGGAATGTCGATGTTGCCGACCAGACCGGCGAGCTCGACCATGCGGCCCATCATGATGCTCTTGTTGCGGAGCAGGTCGATGAAGCTCGAGGTCAGGAGCAGGGTCTGGATCGAGTTGGTGCCGGCGTTGGTGTAGCCACCAGCGGTCTGCGCACCGACGATGGTGTCGGTCCGCTTTCCGGTCAGGGGCTGCAGCAGCACGTCGGACGGAATGACCGTGCCCTTGGCAGAGCGGTGGGTCATCTGGTCGGCGGCGGCGCGGCAGGCCTCGAGTTCGAACTCGGCTTCCTTCGAGGCGCGGGCGCGCTGCTCGGGCTCGGCGGCCAGGGCGCGCACGAGCTTGATGAAGCTGAAGTTGCGGGCTTCCTTGTCGGACAGGCCGATCGGCTTGGTGCCGTCGACGACCGCCTTGTTGCGCTTGTCGAGGTGATCGACCAGGGCAGCGCGGAACTGCTCGACGGTGTGGCCCTTCTCAAGGGACTCCTGCGCGAGTTCGTTGGCCTCATACTGCTTGCCAGCAGCGATGATCGAGCGGACGCGGTCGCGCTCGGCTTGGGCACCGTCGGCGGGCGGGTTGGGCTCGTTGACCTGGATGCTGCGCTGGGCCGGGGCGGGAGCCGGGGCGGGAGCGGCGGGGGCCGGGTTGATGGAGCGGGTCATCAGTTCGGCGAGAGCGGCATCGGAGATGTCGTCGGCCACGGTAATTCCACGGGCGCGAAGCGCCGCGATCATTTGTTCACGATTCATGATGTTCTGTTTCTGGGGTGAGGGTGTTGGTTTGGTGAAGAACGTCCGGGCATCGCGTCCGATTCCGACTGTGATGTCTGCCGGCACTGTGACGATGGAGACCTCGTAAGGTTCCCACCGCGTGACGGTGTAGACGTCGACGCCGCTTTCGCGTTCTTCGGTTAGTTTCACTTCGAGGATTCGATACCCGACAGAGACGTTCCGCAGGATTCCGGCCTGCACGTCTCGCCAGACTTTCTCGCCGTCATCGTTCTCGCTGAATCGGACAACGCACCGGCCTTTCCGGTCCGCTCCAATGCTGGCGGATTCGACGACGCCGACATACTCGTCCACGTCATGATTGAAGAGAAGGGGAGCGCCATTGCGCAGTCGGGTCATGTCGACTGAACCAGGCGCGTGGGACAGGACCTCGATCACACCGGGCCAGCGCTCGAGCTCGATGTCAGAGCTGAAGGTGAACTCGGCGGTGCGGGCGTCCTTGTTGATGGCACGGCTGTCGAGCTGGACCATGCGGAAGCAGGCCTGCCCATCAGCAGCGATGCGCTGCGGGATCTTCGACCCGTCACGGGCGAGGATCATGCCAGCAGTGATGACGCGTTTTGCCATTGCGCGCACGGTAGGTGCGGAGCGGGTTGGGGGTCGAGCGCGGTTTTGTCAGCCTAGGAAAGCCCTGTGCTTTAGAGGCCAAGGGCAACGATGGATGTCACGTAGGTTGCGATGCAGGTTTCTAGGTCTGAAAGGGATAGGTTTGCACCGACTCCACCTGCTCGGCCCCGGTGATCGGAATGGTTCGTCGCACCAGAATTGTCCACGGCGTAGAAGAAAATGCTTTTGCTGTTTGGCGCGGCAGAAGTTTGCGTGTTTGCTTGGTCTGCTTGACCACCTCGGCTTGTCCATGTCGATGCGCCGGACCGGCTCATGCCAATCAGTCCCACCGCGTTCGCGTTCGGGTCGGTCGTCACGTTGCCAAGGCATCTAACTCTCAAGGTCGTCGACGTGTCATAACGCATTGAGAAATCACCCGTAGCCCCACTCACCAGTCCAGCGCCAGCGTAGTGCTTGGTATTCGATGAGGCGGTGGCTTGCAGATACTCGAATATGCTGCGGTCGTTCTGGGCAAGAGAATCGTTTGTAATACCGGGGTCGAGATACTTCGTGGTTCCATTTCCGATCAGTCCGGTGGTGCGGTTGTAGTCTCCACTTACGAAGTTATTGTTGGTCCATGAAGTGCTTGGGGTCTTAATGTCGATCAGTGCGCCGGCAAGCGTTCGCGCTCCCATGCGGACCGTCATCTTGGACAACGGGACCCAGACGCTCGCCGCCTTCATGTCCATGACCAGACGGTTCATCGCAGCGCGGACGCCGGGCTCAAGCAGTTGACCATCAGCGGTCTCAACCGCTGAGATCCACTTGATTGCGTCGAAGTCGTAGGATGTCCAGGGTGTCCACATCATGCTTCTTGCGCAGTTGAAACGCAGTCCCAGGTAGAGGTCACTGAGTTCCATAGGAACAGGACGTAAAGCACCTTGCTTATTGTGGTGGTCGTCGGCAGTGTTGCTCCGCGAGATACGAACTTAGACCCCCAAGTGATGGCACGGGCAGTGCCATCATCCTTGATGCGGAACATCAGTTGATCGAAATTATTCGGAGTTCCGGTCAAGTTGGTGGTCATCGAGGTGATCGCCACAGCTAGAGCTGTGATCGTGACCGCGTCGCAATCGTCCGTGTTGATCGTCGGCGTTGCGCTTGAGGTGATGGCCGTCACCCTCGGAGTGAAGCGCTTGTTTGTGAACGTGTCAGTGCTCGACACCGTTGGGATATTTACACCCTCCACTGCCAATCTGCCTGCGGCGGACCTGGACAAGGTGGTGTCGCTCGCGTGGCCAAGTTCGATTGATGCGATCTGGAGCGCAGCGGCACTGATATTCGACACGATCCACGACCAGAGGTTCGCGAAAGTCAGCCTCTTGAACCCGAAGGACGCCTCGCTGTCTGCCATGCCCAGCTCGTCGGCATCGACTGGCGTGGTCTTCGATGTTCCGCCGTGGATGACGGCCGCCACGTTGGCCCCGTTCACCGTCGCATCAGATCCTGCTGGTCCCGTCGCGCCCGTCGCGCCTGCCGGGCCTTGCGGTCCCTCGGCGCCAACCAGCGATGCCAGCCACGCGGCCTCATTGCCGACGAAGCCGTTGGCGACCGCGACCTCGTAGGCGCTCGCGCCATCCGCGCCGTCCGCGCCATCAGCACCAGCCGGGCCGGTTGCCCCGGTTGCCCCGGTCGCACCGGTTGCCCCCGTCGCACCTGTCGCACCAGCCGGACCCTGCGGTCCCTCGGCGCCAACCAGGGATGCCAGCCACGCAGCCTCATCGCCGACGAAGCCGTTGGCGACCGCGACCTCGTAGGCACTCGCGCCATCCGCGCCGTCCGCGCCATCAGCACCAGCCGGGCCGGTTGCCCCGGTCGCGCCGGTTGCCCCCGTCGCACCTGTCGCGCCTGTCGCACCAGCCGGACCCTGCGGTCCCTCGGCGCCAACCAGGGATGCCAGCCACGCAGCCTCATCGCCGACGAAGCCGTTGGCGACCGCCACATCGTAGGCGCTCGCGCCGTCGGGACCGGGCTCGCCTTGCGGGCCGGGGTCGCCCGGATCTCCCTTCGGGCCCTGGTCGCCTTGCAGGCCCTGCTCACCAGGCGCGCCGGGATCACCCTGCAGACCGGGATCGCCCTTGTCTCCCTTGTCGCCCTTTGGGCCGGGATCGCCCTGCAATCCCTGCAATCCCTGCGGACCCTGTGGACCTTCGGGGCCTTGCTCGCCCGGGTCGCCCTGCGGACCGGGGTCGCCCTGCGGACCGGCCGGACCCTGCACGCCTTCCGGACCTTGCTCGGCGACCTCGATCACCGCCAATGGCTCATCGTCTTGATTGTCGATGACCACCAACGGATCATCGTCTTCGATGACCAGATAGATGTCACTCATCGGCGGGAAGTCGGGTTCCGGTTGGGTAGATCGTGGCCTTGCCCTTCATGTATTTCGACACGTCGCCGCCAGGCGTCCGGGCCAGCACGTCGAAGACGTATTCGCCAACCTGCACCTCACGCGTCTGGTCCGGCTCGAGCACCATCTCAGCCACGCCGTTCGGGCCGTCCGTGATCGTGATCGCGAACTCGATCTTGAATGTGCCGCGCGTGATCCAGGCCGCGAAGTCGTAGCCCGTGATGTCGAGCTTCGTGGTCTTCGCCGCGTCGGTGTAGAACCGCAGCACGCGACGGTAGGTCGTCCCGGCTTCGATGCTCAGGTTGCGGGTTGGCGTCTTCATTCGGTGGTCTGCGGTTCGGGTTCGAACTTCTCAAGGCCATTGAAGATCTGGTCGATGACCTTGCTGTCGATCAGCGGGAAGGATGCCTTGGCGATTGCCTTCGCCGCCTCGACCGGCATCTGACCGGTGGCCACTTGGGTGGCGAGGTTGGTCAGCGCCTCGACCTGCGCACCGTTGAGCGCGGTGGCCTGCACGTTGCCGGTCTGCGCGGCCTCGCCCTGGTCGGTGACGTTCGTCGGTGCTGCCCCGCCTGTGTTGCCGATGACCGGCTTGACGCCGAGCGCCGCCATGTCCTGCTCGTCGCGGGTGATCTCGGCCCACACGTCGGCAGCGTCGCGGCCCGTGGTCTCGCGGATGATCTCCGAGTGCGACTTGATCTTGAGCGCCACCGCTTCCTTGAACGCAGCCATCTCCGAAGACGGGTCGATCCAGCCCCAGCGCCGGCCCTGCCAGGACACCGCCCGATACTTCGCGATGCGGTCGAACCGCAGCGGCTTGCCCACGACTGTGATCGCCTCGGCCAGCAGCGCACGCTGCAGCCACTTCTCGAAGAGCCATTCGTTCCACTGCTCGATGATCATTTCCTGCAGGCCCTTCCAGACCTCGCGCTCGTCGAGCGCTCCCTGCCGGATCGAGCTGAAGTTCACACTGGTCAGGTCGGATGCCAGGTTGTTGTAGGAGACGTTCAGGCCGGACGCGACGGAGCGCAGGATCGACTTCGTGAACGGGTCGATGGACTGGTCCGGGAACTGCGGATTGAACTGGACGAACTCCCGGTTGCCGATGTCCTCGAACGTCCCGGGCGAGCCATCCATCGGCAGCTCGTCGGCATCGACATCGTCGTTGTCCGGGTCGCGGAAGAAGCCCATCTTGGCCGCGCCCACACGGGCGTTGACCAGCGCCGCGTCCTCGAAGCCGCCCAGCATGCGCAGGCGCCACAGCGCGGTGCGCATCCACGGCAGGCCGCGCTTCTGTCCGACGATCTCGGGCAGAAAGATGTGGCACACGTTCTCGGCCGGCACCCGGTCGTAGTCCCGGCTCAGGCCGGTGACGTAGCCGATCTGGCGCTCATCCATGCGGCGGAAGTGGTAGGCCACCGGCGCGTTGTTCTCGTCGAACTCGATGCCGTGCCGGATCACCCGGCCGTTGCCCAGGTCCTGGTAGTGCATCGGGTCGAGCAGGACCGGGTCGACGATCTGCACGGCAAACCCGAACTCGTTCAGGCCGCGCCCGTAGCGGGCCACCGCGATGAACTCGCCATCGGTCGGCAGCGTCGAGGCGATCATGCGCTCGACCGCCTTGCGGCTCAGGACCTTCGACACGTCGAAGACGCCGCGCTTGGAGAACCTGGCGAACGCATCCTCGATCGCGTCGCTGGCCAGAGTGTCGGGCGTCCCGTTCGGGTCCTTCACGTTGGCCATGAGCGCGAAGCCGTTCGGCCCGGCGATGTTGTCGCGGCAGAGCTGCACGAACTTGCGCGCATGGTCGTTGTTCTGGCCCTGCTCACGCGAGCGCGCGACCAGCGTGGACCAGTGCTGGTAAATCCATGCGTCGACGGTCGTCGGGGTCGCGCCCCACGACGCCTCAAGCCTGCCGGTGCCAGCGGCCTGGAAGACGCGCTTCATGCTCTGGCGCTTGGCAGGCGTGGGCGCAATCGCGACCTGCGGAGCAGGTGCAGCATCACGGCGGAAAATGCGGTCGATGATTCCCATGGTCAGAAGCGGACGGCGATTGATGGCCCGAGTGTGGATCGTCCAGCTTCGGCGCGTTCCTCGCGTTTCAGTTCGGCCTTCCAGTAGGAAAGCAGTTGAAGCAGCTCGCTCACCGAGTAGCGCTCAAGCTCGCGGTTGTTGATCCGGTAGCGCCTGACTCCCTCACCGGCATTGCCCTCAAGCATCGACTGGATGGCCTCGATGTTGCGACGCGCAGTCGACCTGCGGTCTCCGATCCCGAGCGAATCCTCGAGCTTGAAGTTTCCGCGCGAGATGACCTGCATGAAGCCGTCATCGTAGGACGCCCAAGCCTGCCATTCGTAGAAGCCCGGCGCCCACTCGGCGGTTAGCTCTTCGCCGGTCCAGGTGCTGCCGCTCTTCTCTCCAGTGATCGTCTTCGTCTGCGGGCCACCGAGTCGGAACTCAACCGACACGGCTGCGCTGTCATCGACTTGGATTTTGAGAGTTTCCCCCTTGATCATGGCTACCAGTTGTTTACGAATCCGGCCCGGCGTTTGACCCGTCGCTGCTTCTTGGGACTATCCTCGGCCACCGTAGTAGGGTCGAGCGCGGTTTTGTCTGGATGCTCCACCACGGCGGGCTGTTCTCGAACGGTCGGCGGCCGTGCTGCAGCCTGCTGCTTCAGGCGATAGGCGATCTTGTCGAGCTGGGGCGCTGCCATCACGAACGCACCGAAGGCGTAGCAGCGGCAGTCGAAGGCCTCGTTGCGCCGGTCCTTCGGCTTCTCGAACGTGGTCCTGCGGAAGCCCTTCACGAACTTCACGACCGCGCGCTCGGCGGTGAGCTGGCGGAACCACTCGACGTCTCGGCCTGCCGGGAAGTGGCAGTAGCCAGGGCCGGGGTCCGACTGCTTGAGGCGACGCATCACCACGCTCTTCGCGGTGTCGGTGCCGATGATGTAGAGGTCGACCGGTCGCTTGGCCTTGCCCGAGCGCTTGCGGTTCGGCGGACCGACGATCGGCAGGCCATCGCCACCGCGTCCCTTGATCGCGAAGATCCGGTCGCCACGGTGCCGTTTCACGTAGTTGTAGACCGCCTGCGTGGCACCGTCGGTGCCGCCCGAGTCGATGAACGTGTAGGACACCGACACGTCCACGCCGCTCTCGTGCTTCCAGCGCTTGCGCACGTAGTCGGTGAAGTCATTCCACGGGCTGCCCTGCTGACCCTCCGGGATGTCCACGTCGCCGTGGATCACGTGGTAGTCGATGCTCCACGATTCCTCGCCGCTGCCCCACGCCACGACCTCGGCTTCGATGCGGTCCGGCTGCACGTCCGCGCCCATCGTCAGGAACAGGCCACGGGCCGGGACCTCGGCCGGGTAGTTCTCCACGCGCTCCATCAGCTCGTGCTCGGTGACGACCTCCGATCCGCCTTCCCAGGTCTCGCCCAGCGACGTGTTGATCCAGACCTGCAGCTTGAGCGGATCGTCCTTCGCCTCGAGGAAATCATCCACGACCTCGGCGATCGTCTTCCATGGCGAGTAGAGCTCGTTGAGGTGGAAGCCTGCCACGCCCTTGAATGGAGCGGTCGCGATCCAGCGGCCTCGCCGGACGGCCGCATTCTTCTGCGCGTTGCTGAACTCGCCCTCGCAGCCTGGGCAGATCATCCGAGCTGCCGCCGTGTTCTCACGCTCGAACCGGACATTGCCCCAGGCAAGGACATGCTCATGGCCGCAGTGCGGACACGGGACGTGGAACCTCCGCTTGTCCGACAGCTCCCACTCGCTCTCGATCCGGCTGGCGCCCTTCACGGTAGGCGTCGAGACAAGGATGACCTTGCGATTCCAGAACGTGCTGGCCCGCTTCTCGGCGAGCTTCACCGGGTCGCCCTCGGTGCCGGCCGATGGCGGATAGCGGTCGATCTCGTCGCACAGCACCAGGCGCACCGGGCGCGACGCCAGCGAGGCCGGTGCGTTCGCACCTGCCGCCGTGACGTGCCCGCCCGGGAAGACCTTGTGCAGGATCGTGTTGCCGCTGTCCCGGCTCTTCACGCCCCGGATCTTCTCGCGCACCGACGGCGTGTCGCGGATCATCGGCGCGAAGCGGTCCTTGCTCCACGTCTCGGCCATGTCGATCGTCGGCTGCACGACCAGCGTCGGGCACGGGTCGTGGTCGATGTGGTAGCCGAGCGTGTTGTTGACGATCTCGGTCTTGCCGACCTGAGCGGACGACATGACGATGGTCCGCTTCACCCCTGGCTCGTGGGGCGCGTCCATGATGCCGCGCTGATACTCAGCCCGGCTTGTTCTCCACTGCCCGGGCTCGGCGCTTGACTCGCTTGAGAGCCTTCTCCGGTTGTCCGACCACTGGCTCGTCGTCCACCTCGGCGGGGGTTTCCAAAGAGCCGCTATGGCTCTGAACGTATCGGTCGGTAGCGAGGCTCGGATCATATTCGGCGAGTTCGTTGAGTGATTGGTTGACGGCCTCCTCGATCAGGTTGCGGATCGCTTCGAGGGATTCTTCGCCGTGCACGCGACCGGCGAGCGTGGTGGGCATCGAAAGCAGCTTGGCCTTCGCGTTGGAAATCATGTCGGCCCACACGGCCATGACGGCGCCGGCGTCGTGCACCTGGGCCTTTCGCAGGTCGGCCTCGATCTCCGCAATGTCGGCCTTGGCCTTGGTGAGCCTGGCGCGGTGGGCCTCGTAGTCCTGGCCCTCGGGGCTGTCCGGGTCGCCGTCCCACTGGTTCTTCCGCTTGGTCTCCCGGTGGTAGACGATCCCTCGAATGGAGTCCCAGACCGAGTAGCTTCCGCGCATCGTCCTGACCACAATGCCTTCATCCGCGAACTGCTCGATGCGGCGCTTGTCGTAGCCGAACATCTCGGCAAGGTCAGTCGCGCTGCAGGTCGCTGTCTTCAGGTCGATCTTCGTGGGCGCACCCGTCGCGTCCTCAAGAAGCTTCTGCTCCGCGACGGTTGGCGTTCCTCCTTTCTTGATCTTCTTCACGATGTTGGAAATCGTCGCGGCCCGGATCCTATCAGCCTGATCCGGTGTGAGCTGAGCTGCGACTGGTGGGTTTGTTTCACTCACGGAAGTGGTGGGCTCCGAACTGGAAGTTCCTGCACGACAGGTAGGCCTCGCTCAGGTCCGGGAATCGGCGGCGGGCCTCGACGTCGTCGAACGGCAGGTAGTCCGCACCGAGGATCGACACGACGTCGCCGGTGTAGAGCGTCGACCGCACGGCCGCGCCATGCTCGACGCGCAGCGCCAGGTGGAAGTTGCGGGCCCACTGGTAGGGAGCGGACACCCCGCACAGGTAGAGCACCTCGCCCGGATCGGCCTCAATGTGGATGTCCTGGTTGACCGGCATGCCGGTGCCGGCCTCCGAGAAGTAGCTGCCCTTGAGGCAGCGGGCACAGTGCAGCGCAGGGTCAAAGCCGGTCACGCGCTTGAGCCAGAAGTAGCGGAAGCCCTTGAACCGGGGCTCGTTGGAGATGATCGTCAGTGTAGGCATGGCAGTATGGCGAACTCGATGTCGGTTGCCCGGCCGAGTGTTCGACCGGCTCGGTTGATCGGCATGTCGAACTCACGGCGTAGGGATTCGACCATGACACCGACTGGAAGCGAGTCACGGTTTTTCTGCACCTGGACGTTAAATCCAATCGGCGTCGTGTGCCGCTTGACCACCGTCCACTCGCGGTCGATGCACATGCGCTTGATGTCGTCGGCGTCGTGGAACTTCTGGAAGAACCACGACCCTTTCCGATAGAGCGCGGTCAGTCCGTTCTCGTCGAGGAATTCGACGTTCCTCTGTGACGCCCGCTTGTAGGCTGCGGTGCGGTGACGGAGCAGGTCCTCAACTCGATCCATTGACCGGCCGGAAAAGAAGATCGTGCCGCCCGGTCTGCACAGGGCGTCGATCGAATTCAGCACGTCCTCTTCTGCCTGCTGGCTGTCGACCGAGTTGAGCACATAGTCCAGGACCACAGCGTCGAACCGCCCGACCGTGCGCAGCTTGCTGATCACCGTGTCGACCATCCGGTTGACCTGCTCGATGTCGATCGCGTCACCCTTGCGCCGGAAGAACTCCAAGCCGGTGATGTCGAAACCCTGAGCGCGCAGCGCCTTGACGTAGTCGCCCTGGCCGCATCCGAAGTCGAGCACCCTGGCGCCCGGGTTGTCAGCCAGCCACGGCTTGACCAGCACTTCGTAGGTCGGGCTCTTGTTGTCCTTCTTGCCGCCACGCAGGCGGAAGAGCTGAGCGAAGGTCTGCACGAACGTGTCGCGCTTGATATGCCCGTAGTCGAACACCCCGTATTGAGACGACAGGAAGCCGCGGGCCTGCTCCTTGCGCGCGGCCGGGATCACGTAGACCAGGCACGGCTTGAACAGCTTCTTGCAGGCGAGCGCGTATTGCGCGGCGTGGATGATCTCGCCGTCATCGGTCGCGACGCATGCACCCCACTGCCCGTAGGCCAGCATCAGCCGGCAGATCTCGGAGCGGATCTTCGCGCCACGCGAAAGCAGGTTGCCCGCGATGTCCTCGGGCTCGATCTCGATGAAGCCTGTGCCGGTGCCCTTCGGCAGTCGCACCTCTGCTTCCTCGTCGCCAAGGTCCAGGTCCGTCCCGTTGTGGAGCTGGTTGAATCGCACCTCGTCGTAGGTCGACGCGTCCTTGCCGAGCAGGAACACCGGCGCATGCGTGACGCCGATCGCGCGGAGCGCCTTCGTCCGCTGGTGGCCTGCAACGATCGTCTTGCCCCGGACGATGATCGGCTTGCACACGCCGAGGATCCTAATGGATTCCTGCAGCCGCTCGATCGCGGACGGGTCGATCCGCCTCGGGTTGTAGTCGGCTCCCTGCAGGTCGGCGATCGGATGGTTCAGCGCGAGCATCGGCGGATGATGGTTGCGGCGAACCCATAGGGTGAGCCAGTGGTCGCCATGTGGTCGTCGAGAAGCTTGGTCAGCCCGACCAGCTCGTCGGCATCCATCGGAACTTTGCGGTCACCGAACTTGAGGTAGTCGGTGTCGTTGCCTCCACGCTGCTCGTCGCCTGGCACCTCGAAGCCCTCGAGGTCCTCGCTCGGGATGTCCTCTGGGTTGAAGCCGGTGAGCGTGATGTCGATCTCGCCGACCTCGGCCAGGTGATCGAGCTCGGCGCGCAGCATGTCCCAGTCCCAACCGCCACCGGTCTCGCCCAGCCGGTTGTCCGCGATCATGTAGGCCCGAGCCTGCGCGTCGGTCAGATGCTCGAGCACGATCACCGGCACGGACTCGAGCCCGAGCTTGCGAGCTGCCAGCACGCGGCCATGACCGGCGATGATCGTGTGGTCCGGCCGGACAAGCACCGGGTTGTTGAAGCCGAAGGCCCGGATTGAACCTGCGATCTGCGCCACCTGGCCGTCAGTGTGGAGCTTCGAATTGGTCGCCGACGGGATCAGGAGTTCGATCGGCAAGGTCTGGATGGTCGGTGTCATTTAGCGAAACTGCAAATAAGTTGCAAAAACTAGCCCCTTTATGCGGTGCCCCTTCATACC
>JACCDQ011873953.1_pt1 | contig 42997 bp, 42 predicted proteins | sample 7446031 | NCBI WGS metagenome assembly JACCDQ01 (sample SAMN15323442, study PRJNA562643) | freshwater metagenome | isolation source: river surface water | place: USA:Blue River Watershed | collected 2017-08-17 | reverse complement strand
ATTGTTTATCCCATTCTCCAAAATCAATACCAACTCTATTCTTCATAGTATGAAAATTATTCTTTTTAGAAATATTGTACGGTGGATCAGTTATTATACAGTCTACTTTAATACCTTTTGATATTAAATTATCCATTATTTCAAGACAATCTCCATTATGTAGTTCAATCATTTAATAATTTCCTTTAATATCTCTTCTAATACATTTACAACAATAGAATTTCCTGCTTGCTTATACATTTGGCTATCACTTACAACCTGCTTAAAATCATCTGGGAAGCCCATCAATCTTAAACATTCTCTTGGTGTTAATTTTCTCAACTTGCTATTGGTTGTAATATAATTTGCTTGACTCGCCCTTTGACCTTTTCCCATAGTGGCAACAAGTGTTTTAGCAATATCTGTGTCTATGGTTGGGTTTTTATTAAAAGTATGTGGTCTTAATACAAACTCTGCCATTTTATCACTTAAAAAATACTTTTCATTGATTACTGGAACATTATTGCCACCCATTCCCATAGATGCTGTTAAGGTTGGACATAAGCCATTTTTATGCTCTCTATTGTCTCCTCTTTCAGTATTATTTCTTTTTCTAATAGTGTTTATATTGCCATTTTGTATACCATAATCTTTTTGATAATAATATTTAGGAGCAATAGCAGTCTCTAATAAATCTTTTACTTTTAATTTTAATTCTTGTTTCTGTGGAAACTTAAAATCAACATTATGGTCAAGAAAACCAACTACAAATATTCTATTTCTGCTTTGTGGAATTCCGTAGTCTTTTGAATTTAATACTTGATAAGAATACTTATAACCTAAATCATCAAAAACATTCTTAATAGTTTCCCAAGTATTTCCTTTATCATGAGATAATAAACCTTTTACATTTTCATAAATAAACATTTTAGGCTTTAACTCTTTAACCACTCTAGCAAATTCGAAAAACAAAGTTCCCCTTGTATCTTCAAAACCTAATCTTTTACCAGCAACTGAAAATGATTGACAAGGGCTACCACCAACTATAATATCTAATTCATCTTCAATAATACTTGTATCAAATTTAGTTATATTTTCAATAAAATGTTTTGTTTCATAATTTGCTAGATATGATTGTTTAGCAAACTTATCAATATCACAAGCAAAAATAATTTCATGCTCTATGTTTAATTTCTTTAATGCTTGTTCAAAAGCACCTATTCCACTAAATAATGTTCCAACTTTCATATTTTCATCTTTCTAGGAGTGTTAATCATTTTTAATTTATCTGCTGGCTGAATAGTGTTATTTAAGAAATCTACATTAGTATATTTAATTTCTTCACTATCAATATAATTCATCATAAAGAACTTATGGCATTTATCATTACTATTTTTCATATTAAAGTCCCAAAGATTCTGTAACTTTTCAGCATTATCTAATGAGATATTAACTTTAAATTCATATTCAATACCAGTTTTTTCTATGATTTTCTTCTTTAGTAAGAAATTATAATACTTAACAGCATCTATTCCAGTTAACATCATATTTTCATATAATCTACCCCATAAAACTCTTTCTAATAGTTTACCTTTACTATTTAAACAAGTTTTAAGAAACTTCTGCTCTACCATATAATTTTCAAAACCATTATGAAAACCCGTCTTTAAAGTATCAATAAATTGATTATCAATACCAATAGATTTTGCTTCATTTTGCCAATGAGTAACAATAGTATCTTCATCATAATGAATCTTTGTTATCTTATTATTACTAGCAATATATGAACGAGCAATAGAACTATTTTCTAAATTCTTTTCTTTTTGTTTCTTTGTTATATCATTACTTCTTTTTGAGAAAAATGAATTCATTTCTTCTGTAAAACCTTTAATCTCAAATGAGTTATAATAAGTCTTTTTCCAAGTATCACCATTCTTTAATTTCTTAACTTGTTCATATTTAAAGTCTTTTCTTTTAACAATTTCAAAACCCATTTTTCTTAAACCTTGTGCTAAATATGCTCTTCCAATCATACCTAATAACACCTGGTTATTATACAAATAATAGTTTCTAACTGTCTTAACTTCATTATTACCATCTAGGCATTTTCTGCTAAATAATAAGTGAAAATGTTCATGTGGATCTGGTAAAACAATATCATTATTTTCATCGTGAGTAGGACGAGAAGTATGATGATGATATGCTGATACAATCAACTTACAATCACGAATTCTTTCCTTGCCAGATTTAGTATCTCTATAAGATAATTTTTCAGCATACTTGATAAGTTTTAATACAGAATTTAATAAAATACCGTTATAAACTTTCTTGTTATCTGTATCAATATTTCTAAAAACACTAAAAGATTTAATGGCTTTAAAGACTCCATCAGTAAAAGCAGAAGCAGGCTTTTTCATATTCTTTCTCATTGGTTCAACCCTAAACATTTTCTTTGTTTCTCTAGGATGTAAACCAGATTTCCAACGATATAATTCACCTTTTTTAATCTCTGTTTTTTCTAAACCTAACTCTTTAGCACCACTACCTAACCATAGACAATGAATATCTTTTTCATGTAAATAGTTCTCAACATTTTCTAAATCTTGTTGAGATTTTGTTGGAGTAAATTCTGGCTTTTCAATATACTTAACATAATCAAATTCTTTTGGATCAAACATAATTACACCTCATATACTTCAAAGTGTTCAACAGATTTATCTTCTGTATTTTTAATGATAATATTAAAAACAACTTGAGTTTTTTTGAAGATATTAGAATCAATAGGAGTATCTCCTTTTAAATCTTTTAACTCTTCAAATAACATTTCAATTTCATTTTTGTTTATTGTCTTTCTCATTTTTACTATCCTTTTTAAGTTTATCTTTTCTTTCTTCATTTAAGTGTTTTCTTCTATCTTTTCTTCTTTGATGTGAATTCATAATTACTCCTTTGGCTTTGTTGATTCTTGAATATTTTCTACTACTTTTTCTACTGCTTCTGCTGTATATGGCTTATCTTTATCTGTTAAAGAACCACCAAGAGTTACAACATCTGCTACTATTGCTATGGGAGTTTCTACGACTACACCAACTGCTGCTTTTAATAAATTTCCAAACATAATTTTCTCCTTAATTTAATTACCATTTAACCTTATCTGCCCACCAAGCCGCACTCATTTTACCTTTTTTAATGTTGTCAGCATGCCTTGCTTTGAATGATTCTTGTCTATTTTTTTCTTTCTCTGTTTTAGGATTTGAACCAGCACCTTTAACACCTTGTTGTCCAAATCTTATAACTTTTTCTTTACCATCTTCACATGCTTTTACTACATGAGATTTTGTTTTATGATCTGGAGTTTTCTTCGGATCATTACACTTCATTTTCTTTTTATCTACCATTTTTTTCTCCTATAAAAATTTAATAACTACCATTCTTTTTGAACCAACCATTACCTTTATAAACTACACCAACTGCTTGAATAATTCTTTCTAAAGTTTCTTCATTACACTTATCACAATGAGTTAATTTGTCATCATTCATTGATTGTTTTATATCAAATTCTTGATTACATTTTTGGCACTTGTAGTGATATGTTGGCATTGCTAATTTCCTTTCAAAAAAACACGTTTTTTATCGTGTATATGCTGTCAGTAATAATCTTATCAAAATTCTACCAATCTGTCAATACTTTTTTCAATTATATTTTAGTTTTTTTAGTTGTTTTTTCACCACACTTTAATGAATTTTCCAACTCAATTTTAAGTGTTTCTGATTCAAAATGTTTAATAAAAAGTTCATCTAGATTAGAATTTACACCAAGTTCTAGGTTCAAAAAATAGTCAAAATCTTCTGTTTCAAAGTCTATTATTTCGTATTTAAAATCTACTTCACCAGTTGTTAATGCTTGTTCAATTTCTTCTTCTGATACATAAAAAAGATATAAATCATCTAAATGTTCACTGAAAAATTTACCAGAATTATAATCAAAATCTACTTCAGTTTCTTTAACATTCATAAAAGAACATTGATAATTTCCAATACTAAAAGTTGTATTCATTCCGTATTTATCATAAAAATATTTGATTGCTGTGATTATCTTTTTGCTATGCTCTACCCATTGTTCTTGAACTAATTTCATTTAACACTCCCTACTACATTTGCCAATAAAACATCTAATGTCTTTTGCTGTTCTGATACTTCTGGCTTAACTACTAATTGGTCAAAATATGATAATGGAAGTTTATGATATGGGGTAAAATTTGCTTTCCAATGCTGGTCAACATTGAATGAGTTTTTGGCAAAGAATTCATTTTTAACTGTGTAAAAATCTACCTTTGAGAATGTCTTAATGTCTTTGGGGTCGGTGCAGTGAACTGAACAAAAAATAAAGAATTCTGATTGTTCTTTCATTCTTTGGAATGATTTTTGATTGATTGAAAGGAATGGCCAAGAGTTGTTAATGAATTGAGATTTTAGGTCAAAAGTAAACTTTTTATTAACTCTTAAATCTGTGATATCTACATCTTGTTTTGTCTTATTGAGAATCATTTCTGCTACTGCTGGGAGAATAACTTCTATCTGAACTCTTCTACCATTTGCGTGTAATTGATACATAAATCTGCTGAACATATACTCACCAGAAAAACCTTTTAAGTCTACTTCATCACCGTTAGTTCTTTGATACTTTACAAGTTTATTTACATCTCTGATATCATTAATTTTCTTTCTTAAATCAATACAATCTTTAATAATCTCTCTGTCTAAATCTACTAAATCAATACTACCAATTTTAGCATATCCAGTATTTGAGTCTTGTAAAAACTTCTCTATTTCTGAAACAAAATCGTATAAATTATTTGTTTGCTGGCTTAACATAATACATCCTTTTATAATTCTTATGGGCTTTCTATCACCTATTTTATTGTATCACAATTTAAAAAGAATGTCAATACATTGGAAGTATTTTTATTAAATTTTGTTAATTTTTTTATTATTTTTTTCGTTAGAAAGTTGTCTTTTTAGTTTAAGATAATCAACATAGACATTGAGTAAATCATAGTCTGTTTGATATTTTTTATTGTCAGAAGTTTTAACACAGATAGTTGCTAATCTGAACTCAATGTTAGTAATTTTCTTTGGATCTATTTGAAAAAATAGTGCTAATGTTCTATTGGAATATTTGTAATAGTTTTTGATTTTTTGAATGATAACTGAATATTTAACCCTTACTTCAAAATTATCAAATTTTTCATTTTTGTATAGTTTTTCAATGATATCTAAAACTTTTAAACTATGCTTTGATTTAATCATTTTCAAATTTCACTTCCCAAAACAATAGACAAAACTTCTAATGTTTCTAAATCTGTCAAAGAATTATACCTTCTCAAAAGTTTCATTAATTCTTCAAATCTATCTTCGTCCATCTTAATTTGATAAGTTTCAGAGTTATCATTATTTCCAAAATATTCAAAAATAATTATGCTGTCATGTTCATTCACAGTTAAACATAACAAATCAGAATCAATATCAAAAACATAAGTTTTAAGCATAATTATCTTTTCACAATTTCATAAATTATTTCAGTAGTCTTAATCAATTTTTCTCTATCAAATTGTTCAAAGTTTAATTTTAAGACTTTGTAAATCTGATTTTTTAATTCACTATCTTTGTTTGATTTTTCAACTTCTATCGGTTTTTTAACTAAATTCATATTGGGTTTAAATGCCATGATTATTCTCCTACTTTTTTTATTATACAAAATTTTATACCTAAAACAAGAAGTAAAAAAACTATATTTTTAAAACTCATTTTAATGCTGTTTTTTTAAGTAGTTATGAAAAAGTTAAGTATTTACTCAAATAACAAATAACTCATTAAAATTATGCTATGTAATACGGTTTATTCCAAGTTTTAAATTCTCTTTGAGAAGGTTTTATTGCCAAAGGCAAGAATTGCTTCGCAATCAAAATCTATCTTTTCTTTTTCATGGATTTATCAAAAATACTTTTTACGATCTCGTTAGAGAAAAGACGAATGTCTAATCTTTTTTGGATATATATATTTATATATATATCTTTTTTATATTATATATAGTGTGTTTTTTCAGTAATTATTGTCAAATTACAACAAGTATTGTAAAACTCAATAAATACAGCACTTTACAAGAATTAAGACTTAATTAAGGCTTAATTAAGACTTAAATTTATAGGTCATTTTTATGGTATTTTAAAAAACAATATTCAATAAAATCAACAACTTACAGATTTTTAAGACTTAATTAAGCCTTAATTAAGTCTTAATTTTAAACTAATAAAAAATATTTTAACTTTTTTTCAAAAATGTATTGACTTAATTTTTTTAATATGGTAAAGTATAGACATAAACTTTTATTTATAGGAGAATTAAAATGAAAAAGTATATAAAAAATGAAATTATGACTACTCGTGTTAATGACGAAATTATGCAAAAATTCGTTGATGCTTGTAAGGATATGGGTGTTCAAGACAAGTCTAAAGCAATCCATTACTTTATGGCAAAAGTTATCACAAGAGAGTGGGTGTTAGATCCAGTAGATATCAAAAATACACTATCTACAGAAATTTAATCGCAGTAAAAAGGGGAAATAAAATGAGATTAATATTCAATACTAAAATACTAAAAAATATAAACTTCAAAGTTTTGGATAAAGAGCAAATTATTGCTGTTTTAACATTATCAGAATTTATCTTTTCAAACAACAGCACACAAGCAAATGTAACCAAAAAAATGCTATTAGCATTAACTGGTTTAACAGAATCAAAGTTCAATGATTTAATTGATTATGGTTTTATCACATTTGAAAATGATACAGTTGAATGGAAAGAACAAAACATATCTTGGTTCAAAAACAATCTAGATTATGTAAACAAATCAAAAGCAAAGAAACAATCTGTAGCCGTTGATAATTTAACTATTATTCCTAGCAAGGAAGTTAAGGTAGTTAACTTTATGGAAGCAACTGTTCCAGCAGAAGCAAAACAAGTTAAAGAACCAAAAGAATTAGTTGATAAAAAGACTAAAACTAGAATTGATTGGGACAGATTAAAGACAATGTTCAATACTGCTTTTAAAGACTTTGAGCATGTAGCAAAAGTTCAATCTTTAGATGACAAGAGAAAGAAAGCAGTAATTAAGGTTTATGAATATGCTTTAACTCAAACTGATCCAGAAGATGGTTCTAAATATGATTTTGAAAGTATCTATGATTTCTGTGAGCAATACTTCGGACTATGTTCACAAAGAAAAGGTATCAAGACTTCTTGGGTTAACAAAGGTGGTAGAGATTATTTCAAGTTTACTTGGGAACACTTCTTCTTCAATCAAGAAAAGTATGTAAATATTACTGAAAATAATAAATATAATTAAATTTTCAAAAAGGCCTTGATTTTAAAAAATAAATAAATATAATAATAAATGTATACACATTAAAGGGGAAACATAATGAATACAAAACAATTAGTGCCAATGGCAAAAACAACAGAACTAGCAGTCATATCTTTAATGATAAGACACAATGATAATAGAATTTTATTATCAGATTTAACAGATAACCACTTCGCAGACTTAAACTGTTTACAAGTTTTCAGTGCTATCAGAAGTTTAGAGAGTTCAAAGACAAGAGTTGATATAACTACCATATTTGATAGATTATCACAAAACAAGGACAACTCCATAACAATGGAACAACTTGTTAAATTAAAAGAGTATAATGCTCACTCTGATAATCTTTCTACATACAAGGAAGTATTAGAATCTAAAAAGGTTGAAAGAGATTTAGCAAATACTGGTGACTCTATCAAAGAAATATGTTTTAGAGATATTCCATTAGAAGATAAAATAGCACAATCAATATCTGCTATCACTTCATTAAACTATTCAGTAGGTGAACAAACTATGACTCACGAAGATGCTAAAAACAAATTGATTGCTGAAATCAAGAAAAGAAAAGAAAGCACTGGAACTGGTTTAACTTGGGGACTAGCAGATTTAGATGAAGCATTACACGGAATCAACCCAGACTTAATCACTATTGCTGGTATGACTGGTGGTGGTAAGACAGCATTCGTAGTTGATGTTTTAATGAGAAATGCTAGAAACAATCATAATTGCTTATTCTTCTCTTCTGAAATGAATGCTGAAATGATTATGTATCGTGAAATTCAAAAAGATTTAGGAATATCTACTGGTAGATTAAGAGCAGGTGAAGTATCTGACTATGAATTAGAAAAGATATCTAACTATGAAACTTCAAAGAATTTATGGATTAATGATACTTCTAACCTAGATGTAGATAAATTAGTATCTATTGCTACATTAGAGCATAAGAAGCATGGTTTAGATTTAATAGTGGTTGATTACTTACAGTTGTTATCTACTACAAAATTTAAGGATCAAGAAGTTCAGCAAATCGGTTATATCTCTGGACAGTTAAAAGCATTATCTCATAAATTAAATATTCCAGTTATTGCTTTAGTTCAATACAACAAGGAAGTTGAGTTAAGAGAAAAGCCTACCAAAAACTATATCTATGGTTCTGGTAAGATTGTAAAAGATTCTGGTGTAGTATTATTATTACATAGAGAAGATTACTTTAATAAAGAAATAGCAAACAATCCTGCTCACTCAAAAAATGGTTTAGTTGAAATCATTATTGATAAGAACAGATACGGAGCAATGAAATCTGTATATGCTAGATTTATTAAAGAAAGAACAACATTCGTTGATTTACCACCAGAAGAGATTCCAGTTTTTGAAGGTGATTTAATTAAAGAAAATCCTAATGGATTTAAAAAGAAAAAAATGTCATAATAGTATAGCCCCCAATTAGTGGGGCTTATTTATTATTGATTTAATCAAAAATAATTTGTATAATAAAAATAAATACAAACGAGAAGCAATATGATTGAGTTTACACAAAAGAACGATTATTCATTTGAAATAGAATATACTAGAAACGGACAACCAGTTGATGCATCTGGTTATTTACTTACAATGGTAATTAAAGAAGAACTAGACAAGTCAGAAGATGATTCAAATGCTTTAATGAAAAAAGAATTTATAATACAAAATAGTCCAAATGGTATTATAACAGTTGATTTAGATAGTGATGATACTAACATAAAGGCAGGTAGATATATTGCTGAATGTCAGATATCAAGATTTAACCAGTCAACAAATAAGTATGTATTTATTACTCTTGATAAAACACAGGTAACAGTAAATGAAAAAATTATCAAGGATATCTAATGGACAAACTAAAAATTATCGTAAGGGAATCTGCTGCTAGAGTAGTTATCAAAGAAAAAACTTCTAGGGTTGAAGTAAGGCAGATTGGTTCAAGGGGTTTAGACGGTTTATCTGCTTATGAGGTGTGGTTATCTCTAGGCAATACTGGAACTGAACAAGACTTCTTTGATTCACTAGGTAATGTTGGTTTAACCAAAGAACAAGCAGACACATATTATTCTCAATTAGGTCATACTCATACAGCATCAGAAATAACTGATTTTAACACAGTTGCTCAATCTTTAATAGATAACTCAATAAATCAATTAGAGAGTGAAATTTCAACACAAATTGATACTTTAAATACTGCTATAACAGATGAAACAAATAGAGCAACAACAGCAGAACAAAGTTTACAAAATCAGATTAACCAATTAACTGGTGTTGATGGTGATTATGATACAAGATTAGATAATTTAGAATTAGGTTTAAATACAACTAATACTAATTTACAAGCAGAGATAGACAGAGCAACTAATGCTGAATCGCAATTAGAAAATTCAATAACCAATCTTTCCATAAAAGAACAAAATGATGTAGATAATCTACAATCTCAAATTAATGAAATTGTTCTAGTAAATAATAATCAGAATTCTTCTATTGATTCAATCAACAATACTATTACAGATATTTATACTGATATAGATACTCTTAATGCTAAAAATATTGAACAAGATACAAGGTTAGATAATATAGATAATTCCATTACTACTATTAATGGAGATATTACTGCTGTTGAAAATAAGAATTTAGAACAAGACGGTAGGTTAGATAGTTTAGAAACTAATTTAGCAATAACCAATACTGCTATAAGTGATGAAACAACAAGAGCAACTAATGCTGAAAACAATCTACAATCACAGATAGATTCAGTAGTTCTTGTGAATAGCACACAAGATGGTCAAATTTCTAATTTACAATCTCAAATTGATGTATTAAATGGTATTGATAATGATTATGATACTAGACTAGATAATTTAGAAACTGGTTTAACTGCTGTTGAAAATAAAAATTTAGAACAAGATACAAGATTAGACGGAATAGATGCTGAATTATTAAATAAAGCAAATAAAGGTGATAATACAGATATCACTTCTTTATCTGGTATAACTGGTGGAATATCTACCGTAGATTATATTGATTTTAATACACTACCAATAGCAGCAATTCAAGAAGCAAGAGTTCGTTGGAATGAAGCAGACGGAACATTAGAGATTGGTTTAAAAGGTGGTAATGTAGTTCTACAAGTAGGACAAGAACAAGTAACAATGGTTCAAAATGATACTGGTTCTAATATGTTCGAGGGACAAGCAGTATATTTACAAGGTTCTACTGGTAACAACTTAAATGTATTATTAGCACAAGCAAATAGTGAACAAAAGAGTTCTAAAACTTTTGGTGTTTTAACAGAAAATATTAACCATAATAATAAAGGTTTTGTTACAACTAGTGGTTTAGTTAGAAACATTAATACTTTAAATTTAACACAAGGTGCAGCAATTTGGTTAGATCCAAATACTCCTGGTGGATTAACAACAACAAAGCCAGTTGCTCCTAATCATTTAGTATTAGTTGGTTGGTGTGTAAGACAACATGAAACAGTAGGTAGTATTTTTGTTCATGTTCAAAATGGATATGAATTAGAAGAATTACATAATGTTTTAATCACTGCTTTACAAAATGGTGATATTCTTTCTTATAATGCTACTACTGGCTTATGGGAAAATAAACAAATAGATTTCTCTGCTATTGAAACAAACATAGCAAATTTACAAGCAGAAGTTAATCAAGTTGAATCTGATTTAGCAGATGAAATAACAAGAGCAACAACTGCTGAAAATAATATTATTCAAGATTTAGTTAATAATTATATGCCTATAACAAGGACATATACATTAGAAGAATTAACTGATGTAAATTTACAAAATCTAGAGAACGGTAATGTATTAAAATATAATGGAACTGCTTGGTATAATGATAATGGAACTGTAGCCGTTCAAGAAACATTTACAGCAACAGAAGGACAGACACAATTTTTATTAGAGAATGAAACTTTTGGTTCTTCTGTTTTAACAGTTAACGGTATTCAAATTGCTTATGGTATAGATTATACTACAACTGGTAATTTATTGGAATTCGCATATCCATTACAATTAGACGATTATGTTATTATTACTTATGGTATTTCTTATACTTCTTTCCCATTAGATAATTCTATAACTGCTGGTGTTCAAACAAGAGCACCATCACAAGATGCTGTATATAATGCTTTACTATTAAAAGCAGATATTAACCATACTCATACTGTTTCACAGATAACAGATTATACAACTGCTACACAATCATTAATTGATGTTGAAGTAACAAGAGCAACAAATGCTGAACAGAATTTACAAAATCAAATTACTGCTTTGAGTGGAGTAGACGGTGGATATGATACAAGACTAGATAATTTAGAATCTGGTTTAACTGCTGTTCAAAATAAAGACATTGAGCAAGATAGTAGATTAGATACAATAGATAGTAACATAACAACAATTAATAATACACTATCAAATAAGGCTGATATTGGTCATACTCACACAGTATCTGATATAACTGACTACACAACAGCAACTCAATCATTAATTGATATTAAAGCAAGTGAATTAGAAACTCAATTTGGTAATGAATTAGATATTGTAACTGATAAAAATAATGAACAAGACACAAGATTAAATGGAATAGATAGCAGTATAACAAGCATTAATAGTTCATTAGCAAATAAGGCTGATATTAATCATACTCATACAGTATCTCAAATAACAGATTATACAACTGCTACACAGTCTTTAATTGATAGTTCAATAACAACATTAAGAAATGAAGTAGGTTTAGAATTAGATGCTATTGTAGCAGTTAATGATCAGCAAGATTTAGATATAGCAAGTAAAGCAGATATTAACCATAATCACGATGGTGTTTATTTGCCAGTTTCTACTCCAGTAGTAGATAGCAATTCAACAAGTGCTTCATTAACAGTTAAACAAAAAGGAACTGGAGATTTATTAAATTTATTATCAAGCACTGATGGAATAAACTACACATTAAAACTATATGTTAATAAAGCAGGTTTTGTAGGTTTTGGTGGACAAAATTTTGATAATAGTTATTTAATGACTGCTGAATTATTACCTACTGCTTCTGTTGAAAGTTATGCTTTTAGATATAATCATATATTTCCAAAAATTGCTACAAGTAATCAAGATTGTATAAGATCAACTCCTATTGGAGAAAGTAGTTCAACTAGTTATACTGTAACCAATGTATCTCATTTTAGAGCACAACAATATACACTTGGAACTAATCAAATTATTACTAATAATTATGGTTTTCATGCTGGTGCTGCTTTAACTTCTGGTATAAATAATTATGGTTTTTATAGTAATTTAAGTAGTTCTAATAATCGTTGGAATTTTTATGCTAATGGAACTGCTCCAAATTATTTTGAAGGTGATATAAGAACAAATAGAGTAGTGTTAAAATCAACAACTGTAACAACTTCAAATATTGATGCTACATTAACTACTACTGCTTTAATATCTGGAATAAGAACTGCTGATCCTACTACCAATATAACATTAACAGTTCCTACTGGAACAAATATGGATTTAGCATTCCAAAATTTACAAAATAACCAATCATTTGAATGGGTAGTTATTAACTTAAATACTACAGTTAATACTGTGACTATTGGTTCAAATACAGATCATACAGTAGTAGGTAATATGATAGTTCAACCTAATACTTCTGTTAGATTTTTAACAAGAAAAACAGCAACAAATACATTCATTACATATAGGGTTTCATAATGGAAGAAATTATAGAAGAAAATTTAGAAATAGAATTACCAAAGTATAGTGGTAAATTAGAAAGCATTTTTGATAATGGAACTATTATGTATGATGGTAAGATTGGTTTACCTTCTGAATTTCCATTAACAGAAGCAGAATTATTTGAAGTAAACAATTATAAATAAGATATTGTATATCTGTTTGCTTTTAAAAAATTAAATAAATATAATAATTTAATCTACTCAAAAAGGGGTAGAGTTTTACATAATCATAGGAGAAAAATATATGTCAAGACAAAAATTAAGTTTAGATCAAGTTAAAGATTTAGTTTCTGCTTTAGAAGCAAGATATACTAAAACTGAAATTGATGCTATCATTGATGCCGTTGAAACAAAATGGGACGGTGATTTATCACAATTAAATACTCTTGTTGTAGCAGAAGTTTCTGCTCTTAAAACAAGAATGTTGTCTGCCGAAAACCGTTTAGATGGTTTAGACAACGATGTTGCTTCACTAGTTGCTGCTGATTCTGCTGAATCTACTGCTAGGGTTGCTGGTGATGCTGCTAATGCTGCTGCTATCAGTGCCGAAGAAACTCGTGCTACTGCTGCTGAACAAGCAATTGCTGCTGATTTAGCACAAGAAATAACAGACAGACAAAGTGCTTTAACTGCTTTAGAGGGAACTTTCTCTACTGCTGTTGATGCTTTGGAAGCAAAAGATGCTGAAATAGTTGCTGCTGTTCAAGAAGTTGAAACAAATCTAGAAACAGAATCTACTGCTAGGGTTGCTGGCGATGCAAATCTACAATCACAAATTGATGCTTTATCTGCTTCAAGTGGTGCTGATTTAACAGCATTAACTGGTAGAGTTACAACAGCCGAAGGCGAAATTGATGCTCTTCAAATTGCTGTTGCTGACGAAGCCACTTTAAGAGCCTCTGGTGACACAAATCTTGACAACAAGATTAATGCTGAAATAACTAGAGCAACTGGTGTTGAATCACAATTAGACAGTGAAATTACTGCTGTTGAGAACCGTGCTACAGCATTAGAAGGTCGTGCTACTGCTATTGAAACAAAAAATACAGAACAAGACAGCCGTTTAACAGCCGTTGAAGGTGAAGTTGATGTTCTACAATCTGATTTAGCAGAAGTTGAAACAGCATTGTTATCAGAAGTTGCTCGTGCTACTTCTGCTGAAGGTGCTTTAGATGTTCGTGTTTCAGCATTAGAGGGTGTTGACGGAGTTTATGACTCTAGAATGACAACTATTGAAGGTTCTGTTGCTGCTGAGGCTGCTGCCCGTGCTGCTGCTGACACAATGCTTCAATCTAACATTGACAACACTAATGTTGAATTAAACTTTGAACAAAACCAACGTATTGCTGGCGATGTTAATTTACAGAATCAAATTGATGCTTTATCAAGCCAATCTGGTGCTGATTTAACTGCCTTGACAGCAAGGGTTACAACTGCTGAAGGTGAGATTGATACATTACAATCTGACTTGGCTGCTGAAATTGCTCGTGCTACTGGTGTTGAAGGTTCATTAGCAAACTTGAATTTACAAGACAATAACGGCGATCCATTGAGCCCTGCTAACCTTGTTGATGCTATCAATATGGTTAATAGCACTGGTTCTGTGGCTGTTGCTGGTGTTGAGGCTGCTTTGGCTCAAGAAGTTGCTGATAGAATTGCTGATGTTGATGCTGAAGAAGCAAGAGCAATAGCAAAAGAAAATGAAATCGTTGCTGCTGTTCAAGCAGTTGAAACAGACATTGAAACTAACTACATGAAGAAGTCTGGCATTGTTCAACAATCTTTTGTTGCTACTGCTGGTCAAACTGTGTTCACATTGACAGAGCCAGTTGCTACAGTGTTTATTGCTATGGTAATGGTTAACGGTGTTCAGTATCTCATGGGTTCTGACTTCACATTATCTGGAAGCACATTGACATTCAACTTCGGCTTAACTGCTGGTGATGAAGTTCAAGCAACATATTTCAATAAGTAATCCTTGTTGATTTAAAATAAATGGAAACTCCAAAAGGGTTTCCTTTTTTATTGTCTTTACATTTTAATTATTTAATATATACTGAAAATTATATTACAAGGAATATTATGAAAATTAAATTAATGTTTGAAAACCCAAATTCATTAAATAATCATTGGTTAAAATCTAGGAATGGAGTATTCTTATCTCCAAAAGGTAGAGAGTTTAGAAATCATGTTATTCAAGTAGTTACACAAGCAGGATATTATAATTTAAAATTACAAGGTAGAATTAAATATACAGCAGTATATTGTCCACCAGATAGAAGGCCAAGAGATATTGATAACTTTTGTACAAAAGCAGTTTTTGATGCTTTAAAACATTCTGGAATATACGAAGATGATAAACAAATTGATTATGTTCAGTATCAAAGGGGTGATATACAAGAAGATAAAATAGGTAAAATTTTCATTGAAATTGAAGAAATTCAAAATTGACTTATTAACCCAAAAAAATTATAATATGTTAGATAAGATTAATTGGGGGGAGTAGTGGGCTACGGTTTTCCCTTGCACGGAAAATGTCTACAAGAGTTCGATTCTCTGGTCCTCCACCAATTACATTATTTAAATTATTATATAAGGTTAAAAAAATAAAAATGAATCATGAGCACAATAGAAATCTTCATTAAATTAGCAGAACAAAAACACTGTGATAAAGTCAATAATGCTTGTAAATTTACTAAATCAGTAATGAACAAGTTATATTTTTTATATTTCTTAATATTTTTCTTTATTTTTTTACATATTTTTGCTAATCACTCTTGATTTTCTTTTTTAATATTATATAATAAAATAGATAGTAATAAGTTTCCTCCTTTTCTTATTAAACTATAAAAAAAGCCAGATTAATTTCTGGCTTTATCTTTTTGTATAATGTAAATTAGAATTTTCAAAACTTATATTTATTCGGATCTATTTGTATATGTGGACTATCAACAAAAGATTTCCAATCAATTCCACACTCAATCTCAACATTTAATTCTTCTGCTGCTTTTTTGAATATATCTGTTACTTTTCTATACTCTTTTACATCCCAAGTTAATTTACCATTTACAAATACTGCTATATCAACAGCATGTCCTGTTAAATGTTTACTCTTTAATGTTTTACTTTTCTTTTCAGCAAATAATCTTTTTTGTTCTTCTAATGTTCTTAACCCTTGAGTTATAACAAAAGAATAGGTAGGTAGTTCTTCCATTAAATCTGCTGCCTTATGAACAACATTTATTAATGCTGGGTGAACTCCCTTTAAATTATTTATACTTCTATCATTTAATTTCATTTTTCTCTACACTCTCTACTGGTTCTGAATCAACTTTTAATTCGTCTATTCCGAATTTTTTAGCAATGTATTCTGTCATTATCTTTTGTAAAACATCTAGAAACTTTGATCCCATCCAAGAAGATATACCTATTACTATTAACGTGACATTTTTAGAAAAGTTAAATTCTTGTGCTATCTGCAATGCTATATAACTTGCTAAAACAGCAAATAGCAATTCAGAAGAAAAGTCAAATAAGTTCTTCTTAATTTTATTTTGTTTTACTTTCATTAGAAATTGTCCAACACCAAAAAGCACTGATACTACGACAAATTCAATGTATTTTCCGATTACATTATCCATATTGTTTCCTCATTATATTTATTATAGGGAAAACGAATATAGATATCAAATATAATACTTATTTAGACTCTAAATCTTTACCCTTTAATTGATTGATAAAATCACTTAAATACTTATGTTTATCATAGCATTCTTTTAGTGTTTGAGAGTCTATAACTCTTTTCTCATAGAACTCTTTAAAAGTTCCTTCTTCAATTTTAGAGAATTTACCACAATAAGACAAGTATTTATCTTCTGGATATAAAGTAGCAGTTTTAGTTTTATTATTTACAATAACGGACTGTTCTTCTTTTGTAGAAAATGTAGAGCAACCAGATAATAATAGTAGAGATATTATAATTATATATTTCATTTTAAATCTCCAGTGAGTTCATTGATTTTATCAATTTCTGATTTTTCTAATTTACATTGTTCATTATTAAGAACATTGCTTTCTTTAATAATCTTTTTAACTTCTACAATTCTATCTTTATAAACTATACTTGTTTTAGATTTGCTTTGTTCTGCTTTTAATGCTAAATCAAATTGTTGTTTTAATCTATCATTATTTTCAGTTAGTTTCTTGTTTAATAGTTCATTATATTCTTTATTTAATCTTTCTTGTTCAAAAGATACACCATCTTTATAACCAAGATAATTTCCTAATTTATATGAACCAAATACAAGCACAGTAGATAATAAACCTATTATTAAGTATCTGTTATTAAATATGCTTGTTAGTAATGTTATCATTTTATTCTTCCAATTCTTCTAAATCTTGTTTTAATTGTGCTCTTAATTGTTTAGGAGCAGATTGTAATGATAAAATTTTAGGATCTAATTTAGCACCTTGAACTTTTTGTTTAATAGTTGCTTTATTAAAGAATATAGGTAATTCTGGGTTATCTTTATTCCATTTTTTTATAAATTCAACTGCTTCTAATTGAGATTGTTTATCATTATTAATAATAGCATCAGCCATTTTAGTATTGGCCAAAGCACCGATATATTTAATTATATCTTTATTGCTATTAGTAGTTTTCATAACGTTATAATATCTTACAATATCATTAGGTTGGAATCCAAAGAATTTAGCAATAACTTCAACAGTATCTGCTTCACTCATATTCTTTCCATCTTTAGTTCTAAAATAACCATTTTGAGCAGCCTTACCAGCAGTAATAATGTTCTTAATGAAGTTAGGAGATAATTCTGTAAAACCTCTGCTAAATTGACCTTCTAATATGCTTAATGCTCCAGTTCCAGTATTTAAAACTGCTGAACCAGTTGGACCTAAAAACTCTAATACAGTTTTCATTTTATTAGTGTTTGTTGGATCAACTAATCTTGTTCCAGGTAGAACATTAGATAGACCCATTCTTTGACCAGCACCTTCTAAACCTAAAGCACCAGTTAAACCATACATAGCAATATAAGCACCTTCTTTTCCAAGAATACTTTCAAGAGCATTTTTCTTCCAGTTTTCAGTTTGAGTATTGAAATTCATACCCCTACCAAGACCGTCTATAACATCTTCTAAATCTTCCATAAATGGCATATTTTCTTCACCAATAACAGCAAGCATAATTAAAGAAGCAAGCATTGCTGTTTTATATTGTTTGTTAGATATATATCTAGACCAAGTTTCAATTTGAGTAATAGGATATGTTTTGAAAGCATATAACACTTCTCCAACTGGACTTCTTGCCCATACTGGACGGTTCTCTTTTGTATATGAACCTTGTGTTTCAGCAATACCATCACGGATAAAGTTCATTATATCCATTTCTGTTTTTAGATTTAATTTTTCTTTATTATCAAATGCTGTTTTCATTAAAGCCAAAGCAGTAGTTCTTCTGTTATAAATTTCAGTCATTTTAAATGTATAAATAAATACATCAAAAGCAGCACCAGGAAGTTTTTCTATAAAATTTCTATCCATTTTATTTTTTAAGAAATCATTCATATTATCTAAATCAATTTCTTCTAAAATTCCAGATCTTTGTAGTCTTGATAATAGTAATTCTGCTTCTTTTTCATTACCTTTGAACATACCACTGTTAGCAGCATAATCAGCAAAATCTTTACCTTTTGTGCCATAGAAAGCACCAGCAACTAATGCTGACTTACTTAATGTAAGTTTTTTAGCACCTTTACTTTGTAAGTTAGGCCATACAGCAAGTGGTAATGATGCCAAGTTGAAAATAGAAGTAGCAGCAGAACCAGATAAGAATAAGAAAGTGTTAGCCTTTTTCAAGAAACTCTTCATTCTACCTTCAATACTAATATCTCTCTTTTCTTCTAAAACATAATCTTTTAATTCGTTCATATCACGAACTTCTTGTGGATTAGTTCCTTTATCATTAATCTCTTTGATATATCTTTCTAGATATAATAAGTTAATGTTTTTAGAAGCATATTTAGAAGATTTATCTATGTGTTTAACAATAGAAGATAAGATATCTAAATCAGTATTATCTGACCTTAATTTAGCACTAATAATATTCCAATCATTAACATCTGTTTCTTTGCTTTTAATTTTAGTTCCAGATTTTAATTGTGAGTTTCTTCTAACAATTTTTTGATTAGGTTCTAGAATTTGTTTCTTAATACTTGCTTCTCTTTCACCTTCACTCTTAAATGACTTAAACACTATTGCTTTATTAGATTTAGTATCTTCTATCCAATAGTAATAATCACCTACTTGTTCTCTAGGTAATTCCCAAGGACTTCTTAACATTACTGTTTCATAAGAAACTGATTGTCTGATATCTTCTAAATCAGAATCATTAAAGCCATATCTTTTATCTTTAATCATTTTTTCAACAGTTTTAACATAATCGTCTAATGTAAATTCATCAACTTCTTTTAATTTAAGAACTAATGCTTTTAATTCATCAGGAACTGTTGTTTCTTTATTTTTAATCTTATCGTTACCAATTCTATCTATCTCTTTAAAATATAATGTTTTAAGATAGTTTTCTCTTGATTGTTGTAAACCTTTATGAACATCTTTATAGTATTGATAAACAGTGTTATCAAAACCTAATCTTGATGCTTCTTGTTCTGTAAAGATTTTACCTTGCTTTTCACTTTCAAGTAAAATTTTCTTTAATTGATTTAATTTATATTTAGGAATTTGTTTCTTTTTCCAAACTCCACTATACAATAAATATTCAAAAGGTTTAGTTGCTGACTTATTTAAACTTTGTGAATCAGATAAGAAACCTCTTGTCATAATGTATGCTTCTCTGAAAATTTTATTTCTCATAGCATAGTTATGTAAATTACCTAATTTAGAATAGTTGTAATTCTTAATGTTATAAAGTTTAGCATATCTATCAGTGAAGTCAGATAATCTTTCAGCAAAGCCCATTTTATTCATATATGTAGCATCTTCTGACAATTTGAACAATGTTCTAACTTTTTGTGCTGAATTAGTATTAATATAATCTTCAGTCATTTTAACTAATGGAGAAGATAACATATCTTTACTCATAGATAATAGTTTTCTTCTAATAGAGTTAATTTCACCTTCTCTTAATGTTTCATTAATGTCAAATATGTTCTTACCAGTTACACTATTAACTAAATCTTTGAAAGCATTAAATATATTATTAATAACCTTATTATCTTTTTCTTTGAAGTAGTCAGTTATTTCAACTAATCTAATATCTCCATCTTTTTCAACAATCATTTTATTTGCTACAAGATTAGATAATGTTTCTTCAACCATTAATGGTAAATCAAATACTTCTGCTTGTTTATCATATTCAGATTGGAACTTACCTTTTTCTAAAATAGCATTCTTTCTTATTTCAACAAGATTTTTTAATGAACTATTTTTATTATAAATATCCATTAATAATTTTTCTCTTGTTGCTAAATCTGGAATTAACATTTCAAAAGAACCGTGTCCTAATATTTCGTGAACAGCAGTAGTTGCTATAGCATCTTCTTCTGACATACCATATACAATAGAGTCTTTATTATTAATGTTTTGTCTAATTAAATCATTGTTTAAATAGATAAATGGCTTTTCATTATTTTTAACAAAGAAACCTAATACATTATTTAAGTTATTACCGTTTTCTTTTGCTATTTCTTCTGCCATTCCTTTGATATTTTCATTGTTATAAATTTTTCTATTATTATCAACAATATTGATATCAAATCTACCACCAAAAGCAGTAAGTATATTTTCTACTATTGGAGCATATTTTGGATTCTGTTTAGCATAAGCATTATTAGAAGTTAAATCTTTTACTTCTTTTATTTCATCAGAAGATAGTTTAGTTTTCTTTTGTGTAACTGCCTGCTCACCAGTCTTTTTAGTTAATGTTTGATCTAGATTTTCAGCAAATTTTTCAGTATCAATTAATTTCTGTATTCTTGCTTGTTCAACATCATTTCCAACATATTCTAAATTTGAAGTGTTTTCTTTAACTAATTTAACTTTTAATTCATCAGAAGCATATTTAAGATTATCTTGATTTTCTTTTAGTGATTTAATTATTAAATTATCACTAATTGGAACACCTTGTTTTTTCATTTGATCAAGAATAGGTAAATAAGCAAAATGATCTGCTAAATCTATTACATTCTTTTCATTTTGTAATATTGCTTTATCAATTAATTTACCACCCATATTTTTAGGATACATGAAATAAGAATACATATCAGTATTAGTGTTATTCTTATAGAAATTTTCAATAACATTATTTACTTCTGGAGAATACTTTTTATTGGTAGTTGTATCTTCCATTAACTTTGTTCTTTTTGGACGAGCAACTTCTTCACCAGTTTTTTTGGTTAATGTTTGATCAAGAGTATTTCTAAAGTCTGCTTCCTTTAAGAAAGCATCTCTAAATTTTTTAGCAACTTCTTCACTAGTAACTCCTTTAGAATAATCTATTCCTATATCTTCTTTAAGCATTTTTTGAACTTTATCTATTTTCCAATCTCTTATGCTATTCCATACATTATATAATTCTTTATCGGTTACTTTACCAAATTTATCATTATGAGAAACTAATAGTTCTTTTAATTTATCAAAAGTTATTTGATAAAATGCTTCAATATTACTAATTGGATTTTTTGAATTTTTAATTGTATAGAAAAAATCTGGATCATTTCTTAAATCATCACCAGTTGCTTTTAATGCTCCATCATATTCTTTTGATAGTTTAGTCCAAAAATCTTTATTATTAATAAATTTATTATTGTTATATTTTAATTCTTCTCTTATAAACCACCAATAATTAGTTTTTTTAGCATATTCAACTAACATATTAGCATAATTATCTTGTTTTTTAATTTTTTCTGGAACATATTTAAAAAAGTCTTTAGTATCATATTTTACTGATAAATCTTTAATAGTATTTAATAATTTATCTCCAAATCTATTTGGTTCATTTTTTATTGTTTTTAAAGTCTTTTTAATTTCATCTTCATATTGCCAATCATATTTATAATCTTTTGCTGATATATTATTTAATTTATTAACAATGTTTGATTCTAGTTTATTTTCATATTTAGGTTGAGTTGTATCTTCCATTAACTTTGTTCTTCTCTTTGGAACTTCTTGTTCACCAGTTTTTTTGGTTAATGTTTTATCTAATTCATTTTTTCTTTCAGTTGCTTTATCTTTTAAATAATTTTCTTCAAAATCTTTTAATGTAGGATATTTATTTAATATTTTATCTCCAACAATTTCTCCCCAATATTTTGACGGAATATTATTGATATTATTAAGAATAAAATCACCACTATTTCTTAATCTATCTGAAGCATATTTAAAACCAAAATAATCATAAGGATTTATTGATAATTTAACAATATCTTCATTATCTTGTAATCTTTTAGATATATATTGTAAATCATATCCAAATCTTTTAACAATTTCTTTTGCTATATTATAATTATCTCTTAATCTTTCAGATATAAAATCAGCACCTTTCCCTGCTTTTGCTGCTTCCATAGCAATATTATAATTATCTCTTAATCTATCTGAAGAATATTGTAAATATAAACCCTCACCATTTTTAATTAAATTTAAAAATACATCATAATCATCTTTAAAATTTTCAAGTTCCCAACCCAATACTGAATAACGATTTTTATTTATTTCTTTTATAATTTTTGTTTTTTCAGGACTCCATGTTTTTGGATCTGTAGATAAATCTTCTTCTTTACTTAAATCAATATCATTAGTATCTTCCATTTTCTTAATAGAAGATTTCTTTTTCTTAATTGGTGGTTCTTCACCATATATTTCTCTGTATGTTATAATATCTTTTTCTAATGCTTTTTTAGCAAAGTTAGCAAAATCTTCACCATAAACATCTTTTAATGCTAAAATATAATCTTTTCTATTTTTCATTTTTTTGATATTTTGAGAAAATATATTAAATTCTTTATTTAATTTTCCTGCATTATCAAAAAAGTTTGTATCATTATTATAAATTTCTTCAATAGTTTGAGCACTCTTCATTTTAGAAACATAATCTTCTACTATCTTAACATTTTCTTCTGTAGTTTTAGGAACTTCAACTACTGGTTGCTCTTGTTGTGTTTCAACCTTTTCAGCAACTGGTTCTTCTTTTGCTTTTAGTTTCTTATTAACAATAGTTATATCTTCTTGATGTTCTTTTATGAATTTATCAATATCTTTAATTTTAGAAGTAACATTAAGTGCTATTCTATTGTTTCCAACAGCAGTTAAACTAATTTGTTCTTGAACAGTATTCTTACTTGTTTTACCGTAAGGCTTTGGAACTAATGATACTTTTGCTTGTAAATTAGTAATGTTATTATCATTAATGTTTCTTAATAATGTTCTGCTATATTCAGCATCAACTTCACCAATAAATTTACCATTATATTCAACTACCATAATTGGTTCTTTTAGTTTTGACATTTTAGAGTTTTCAACAACTCTTAAATTAACATCAGCACCATTTCTAACTGATATTAAATCATTCTTTTCTTGTGTAGTTAAATATGAATCAACCAATCTACCACCAGATGCTAATAGTCCCATATAGTTTTGACCATTAACTTCTTCTTTAATTAAGTATTGTTTCCAATCTCTAGCATTTGGCTTATTAGTTTTTCTATTAACATTTAAACCAATTAATCTTTGATTTATACCTTCTGCTATATTACTTTCTTCTGGTGACATTCTTAATGAATTAATATCAACCTTTGGAATTTCAACTGTATTCTTTGGAACAAATTGATCTTTTTCAGCAACTAAATCAGATACTGTTTCAGTATTATTCAATACTTCTTTACTTACTAAATCATTATATTTTTCAGTATCTGCTTTAACAATATTTTCAACTTCTGTTTTAGGTTGAGTAGTTTCAGTTTTAACACCAGTTTCTTCAAATGGATTAACCACTGGTTCATTTACTACTGTATCAGTAATAGGTTGCTGTGTTTGTTGTTGTTTTTGTCTTTCTTCTTCTGCTAACTTATTAACAATTTGAGTAGCATTTAGACCTTCTAAATCAGTAGTTTGTGGTTGATTTATTTCTTTTTCAACTACAATAAATTTACCTTCTGGAGTTTTTTGAACTTCAAAATTATTAATATCTTTATTTTCATTTTTAGCAACGAAGTCCATTCTCCTTTGAGCACTTTCTTCACTACCGAATTGAATACTTCTCTTTTTATAACCAGTTACACCAGAAATAGCAGAACCTACTAATGCTCCATATAAAGCACCTTCTTTTGCTGCTTCTGGATTAAATTCTCTACCTACGTTTTTAGCAACAATTGCTTCATCAGTATAACCTTGTGCTATATTAAATGGTAAGTCAGCAGCAGCAGCAATACCTGCTCCTTTTAGTCCACCAGTAGTTATTCCTTTTGATAATAAATTAGGAGCAACATTACCTACACCAACTGATAAAGCAGCACCAGCAGCATCTACTAAACCACCTTCAATGTTTGATTGTTTTGCTGCCTCGTCTGCTGCCGCAAATAGTTCTGGAGTATTTTCTCCATACTTTGCTATATTCTGTGGATTAGTTAAGAATTCTTGTCTTGTTTGAATAGATTTTTGACCACCACCAGTTAAACCACCAATAACAGATGGAACACCATATTCAACTGCTTTTAATGCTTTAGCACCAGCACCTAATGCTTGTGCTCCTTTTGCTACACCAGCACCAGGAATTAACATAGCAGCAATATTAGGAACTGCTTGTCCTGCTATATTATAAACTTTTTCAGCATTGAAACCTGGTTCATTTAGTTTTTGTTGAACATCATAAGGTAAATTCTTATATATTTCTTCTTGATTAATTCTTGTAGATTCAGCAATACCTTTTAATGCTTCTGAACCAGTTAAATTACCTAATGATTCAGCAAGTCCACCAACTACACCTTGTGTTCCTGCTCTTAAATAATCAATACCCCTTGAAACTACACCTTGTTGTTCACCATAGTATTTATCGTATATTTTCTTTTGTTCTTCTGTTAAATTACTTTGTTGTATTGGCTGAACTTCTTGCTGTTGTTCTTGCTTGTTACCATAATACTTATTATACAAGTCAATTTGTTCTTGAGAATATTTGTTTTCCATATTTAATTAATTTCATTATGTATTAAATAATTATATATAAAAAAATAAGAATAATCAATACAAAATAAGGATAACTATTAATTATCCTTACTGTGTTTATTTTGCTTTATTTATTTCTTCAATAAAACTTCTATCTTTTGGAGTCAATAATTGTAATCTTCTTTGATACTCTTGTGGATTAGTTTCTCTCAAAGATTTTAATTGAGTAGCCATATTAAATTTTGTTGTTATATCATCAACTTGTGTTGGCTGATTCTGTTGTGGTTGTTGGCTACCAAATGGAACAACTTCCCTTGTATTTTGATTTAATAAAGCAGTAGTTTTTCTTATTGTTGTTGGCATTCCAGTTGTTGGATCTGTAGTCATAACATCTTCAGTGATTGGCTTCCAATCACCTTGCTGTTGTCTAGGTTCTTTACCACTTAATAATAGCATCATTCTTTCAGCATTATCTCTTTCTGCTTGTGTAGCATTTTTATTTAATAATATATCTTGTTGCTGTTTTAATGCTTGTTGCTGTTGAAGTTTCATTTGTTGTTCTTGAATCTTCAATTGAGTTTCTGGGTTCAACATATTTGCTTTTTGTGTTGCTTCTGTTGAGAACCTATTAGACATAATAGTATTTAACTTATCATAATTTCCAGATAATGCTTGATATGCCATTAAAGCATTTTGTCTATATCTTAATTTTTGATTAGGATCATTTATAGAATTTAATAATTCATTCATTCTATTCTCTAAACCCATCATTTGCTTATTAGTCCAATAGTAATAATTAGCAGCCTGTGGAGATAGTTTTCCAGTTTGAACTTGTTGTTGAATTTGATTATCAACACTAACTGTTTGTGCTTGCTGTGGTTGTGTAGTAGTTGCTTGTTGCTGTGTTTGTGGTTGAGCATTAACATTGCTTGCTGTAATAGCAGTTTCTGGCATTTTAGGAGTGCCAGCAGTAGTATTAGCAACCTTACTTACAGCAGTGCTAGTTACACCTTGTTTTGGTTGTTGTGCTTGTAATTGTTGAATTTGTTCTAGTGTTAATGGAGTTTTAGTTCCAGTATCTGTTAAATAATTATAAGCAGCAGTTCCACCTTTTGTTAATGCTTCACCTAATTGAATTCCAGCACCTAATAGTCCAGTATTTTCAAGTAAATAATTACCTAATGATTCAGCACCTTTTCTTAAATTAGATTTATTTGTTACTCTCAAATATTCTTCCATTCCTTTTTGCCATTCTTCTTTTGGATATTTACTTAAATATTGTTGAACTAATGGAACATTTTGTGGCATAGTAGCAGATTGTTGATCGAACATAGCAAGTTGTCCAATATATTCTGGAATCTGTGTTGGAGTTTTAGGTTGAGTATTTGTAGGAAAACTAAAATTGTTTAAATTTGAACTTCCATTAATTCCCATCCAGTTATTATTCTTATCAACTTGACCAGTTTTACTTGTATATAAACTTTGATCAGTAGCAATATTAGTATCTTTATTTCTAATTGAATCTAAATATGGCTTTAATTGATTATAATCATAACTTGTTGGCACTTTATTATTATCTGACATTTTTATATTCCTTATCCGTTTACTTGTTCTTGGAAGCCTACTTGTGCTAATGTATTTATTCCAGAAGTTACTGAACCAGCAAGAACACCCATTGATCTAGCAAGTTCTAATGCTGTGTTTACTCTTGTTCTATTTTCTTCAATAGATAGATTAGAGTTTATAGATGCCATTTTAGCAAAACTATCAGCCTTAACTGTATCTATTCTTAAATTTAATTCATTTATGTTTGATATAGCAGCAACATAAGCACTCATAGAATTATAGAATGATTGATATGAAGAAACATTACCACTTGCTACACCTTGTGCTGATTGAACAGATTTATAAATATTATTCATAAATTCTAGAGCATTCTGTAAAGCAACCTTTTTCATATCAATAATATTTTGAATAGCAAATTTAGCCCATTCAATCTTTAATTCTGCTATTCTAATTGCTATATCTCTATTCTGTGCTGATAAATTCTTATTTACATTATTTTGTAAAGATACACTAGCACCAGCAATAAAACCAGGTGGAATACTAAAACCCCTAGAAGAAGCATCATTATATGCTGTATCCAATGCTGTTTTTAATTGTATGTTTTCTCTATCTCTTAATCTTTGCCATATTTGATTTTCAATATGTTCTGGTAGTCCTATATCACCATTTTTAATAGAATCATTTAAGTAGTTTCCTAATTCATTCCATACTTCATCACTTGGAAATAATTTAGCCATTATTTCGTTAAATTCTTTCTTTGCTAATGGAGTTAATTTATTAAATATTTCTTCATATTTATTATTAAAATCTACTCTTAAATCTTGTATTGGAGTAAATTGACTAGGATCATAATCTACAATTTTAGGATTAATAGTAGGATATCCATAAAAACCTAATGAAGTGCTAGCAGCATTAACAGCACTGTCAGCATAAGATCTAGCATCAGATATTAAAGTATCTGAATCATTCCTTACTTTTTCAATTATGCTATTTACTGTTGCTTCGGTAGACATTTTATTTCCTTATATATTTACTATTATATTCATAATTAACCCAAAAATCAATTTGTTATTTGAGATACTATAAGTTTATAAACAGCAAGGTTATCTAATTCAAAATCAGTTGAACCATTGTTATCTATTTCAAATTGGAAATAAGAGCATTTTCTAGCACCACCAACACCATTACCTTTACCAAATTTTACTTGTTTATCTTTGATTGTTTGTGAAGTTTCTACAAGAGTATAAATGAACTCTTTACCATCACTACCAATAAGTTTAATATTCATTTTACCATCGTTTTTAATGGCTAAAAATGCTTTATCTATTCTTGATTGAAGATTACCACCAAATCTTATTAAACCAGTCTTAAAACTTGCTTGTATGTTTTTATCTTCGTCTATATTGCCAGTATTTTCATAAATACCATTTTCATTACATATTAAGTATTTACCATTATGTTTAACACCAGATTTGAATGAAAAATTATCATATTTAGTAAAAGCATTAAGTTTTAAATTTACATTAAAAGTATCTTTATTATTTGTTAATTTATACTCATTTGGAACTGATTCATAGATATAATCATTAATCATAATACTGTCTAGCAATCTTTGAATAGTTCCTATATTAACTACTAATTCTTCTGATATATTGATTTGTTCTTCAAAAAACAATACTAGATTAGTATTGTTTGATATATTATCTTCAATTAAAATATTATCTTGTAGATTAATTTTATAGGTTGATTTTATGTATAAATTGTCAGTTATTGATAAGTTATCAGAAAATACAAATTTTCTGCCAAATTTAACTGTATCTGACATTATAATGTTTTCTGTTAGGTTGATATCTACTTGCATAATATTATATTCTTTATTTTTAATTATATAAATTTAAGCATAGATAGTCAATAAAAGTATTATGTTCTACCAATGAATGATAAATTAGTAGAACCATCATTTACATAGTAAGTTGCTAAATTTACAAGATTATTACCTTTATATTTAATTACTGTATTTGTATTGTTTGTAGCATCACTTATAACATCAGCAATAAAAGGCATTTGGTTATATGTTGGATCTCCACCATTTAATGGTTGCCAACTTGTTAAATCATATTGAATTCCATTAGATTTATATAGTTTTAAATAGTGTTTAGAAGTTGCTGTAGCAGTAGTTTTACTATAACCCCACCAATCACCTGCTCTATCTATAATAGTTCCACCTGGTGGCATATCTGCTATAACTGTATCTCTTATTGATAAAACATAACTAGACCACCAACTATTCCATTGATTGCCATAATCTGTTGGAACTATTGAATATGTCCAATTTCCAGTTGATGGATTATAAGTAGCATTAAAAGTAAAATTTGATAATTGTATTCCTAATAAACCATAAGTTTCTTTACCTAATTGATAATCTCTACCATTACTAATATCTGTATAATTTCCATAATAACCATTATAACTTGTAGGACTTACTACATATTCATTAGAATTTTGATCTCCAATTTTTGTTGCTAACATAAAGTTTTTCTCACCATATAAAAATGGAAAGAAATATATTTCACAAGCAAATGAAGAATAGTTTTCTCTATCTACATTAAATATCATATGACATTCTCTATCATTACTAGGGATAACTATTGCTGATTCACTATTTAATGATGGATTACCAAAAGTTTTAGTTATTTTATAAGCAGCATAAGTATTTCCTATTGAAGAGTTTCCAGCAGTTATTGGAGCAGTATCATCAGTAGTATGTCCACCGTCCCAAGAAGAACCTTGATAACTTTTAGCAGAAGTTACATAAGCAGAAGAACTAGAACTTTCATTTCTTTTTGTAGAAAATGTTGTTGTAGTAAAATACTTATTTGAATAAGACAATGTTTTTGTAGAATTCTTTTTATATTCTTTACCATAAACATTAAAAAATTTAGGCATTATAGTATAAGAAACCCAAGGAGTAGTTGTAGGATAATCAGTATAAATATCCATATCTTCATAAGCAGGTTCAGTTGAATTAGGAATCCAATATTTTCTAATTACTTCTAAATCATCATTATCTTTATAATAACAGTATAATGGAGCATTTTGATTTCCAGAATATGTTGCTGTTAACATATTAAATTTATCTACATAACCACTTCCATTTGGAATCCAAAAACCAGAGTTTTCAACTGGAGAATACATATAGCCTTCTAAACTTTTAAATATAGTAGCAGAAATTGGAACTCCAATATCATTAAAAGATATGTCTATTTTATATAAATAACCCTTTTTATATGAACCAACATAGTCCCATACACAATTTGCTGCTTGATTTCCAGAATAGTTAAAAGCCCAACCACAATCTGAAAAATAAGGACTCTTATTATAATATTCAATTAATGTTATATCTGAACTGTCCATTAGTTTAATAGCATTAGTTTTATCGTCTGGAAAACTATATGTTAATGGAGTTAATTCTTTGCTTTTAGAACAAGTTCTCATAGGAATAGCATATATTCCATTTGGAGATATCTCTATTACATAATAATTATCTTTTATTGTATTATGGTAGATTCCATGAGTTTTACTAAATCTATAATCAAATTCATGTTGAGCACCATTTACTCCTTGAATTAACTGAATAAATTTTCTCATTAAACCAGTAAACTTTGAAGATTTAACTAATGAAGATTGATGTTTTGGAGTTATACTACCAATTCCATAAATGGTTGATAGTTCAGTTGTTAATAGTTCAGTTTCTTGATATTCTGAATTTAATTTATATGTTTCTGCTGTTTTTTCTGATGGATATAAGTATTGGTAAACATTAATAAATTGACCAGGGTTATTTGGATCTTCTATGCTTACAATATCGCCATTTTTACCTACACCACCAATAACAGTAGGGCAAGAAACTCCAGAATTTATTGTGATATGTTTTATTTCATTAATTACTGATACCATAATTGTTATATCAGTTTCTAATGTTAATTTTCTAGTTAAGGAAACATTACCTTGTATTTTTGATTGATTGTGTAATTTATCAACTAAAGATTTAGCAAAGGGAAGATATTGTCCACTTCTTCCCTTATCGCCTAATAATATAATCCTATAGTTGTTCTCATTCATTAACTTGCTGATATTACATTGTCATATTGAACTAGCAATATATCGCCTGCTGTAACTGATTTTGGGGTAGTCATTTTTTTAGCAGCATATAATATACCAACTGTTCCATTTTTAGATGGGCTATTTGATATAAAAGCACCATATATATCACCAGAACTTGTTACATTAAATTCTGCTTTTGAAGCAGTATTAGATAATGTTAAACCAGTAGGAATTGCTGTATTCCATAATGGACGAGCAGACTCTGAATAACCAGTAAATTCACTAGCACTAGCAGGGAATGTATCTAATGTATCTCCACTAACTGGAGTATAGTTTCCAGAGAATAAACCTACATATAAATCAGATACTGGTTGTTTAGCAACTAATTTAAGAATATAGTTTAAACCAGAATCAACTACCAAGTTTTCAAACTCATATACACCTAAAACTTCTCTATCTTTTGTTAAATGAGTAATTGTAAATTTACCTTTAACTTTTAAATTTTCGTTCATAATTCTAATCCTTATAATAATTCATTTTACAAAAATAATAATAATAAATCAATACATTATTCTATTATCTTTATATCCTTTACTTTGATACTCTGTATCTTCACCAGTTTTATCTAATGAAAACACTACTGAAACTATACCATCCTGCATTCTAAATAATGAACTACCATTTTCATAATTAGAAAAATCAACAAGATTTTCACTTAAATTTTGAACTTGTCCATCATCAGAAAACAACATAACTCCGTGATTAGTTAATATTCCAAATAATTTTTTAGTTTCATGTTCAAATTCTGTATTCTTTACGGCAATAGCACTAGACAATTTAACTAATGCTGACTTATTTATTTCACCATCTATTTTATACACACCCTTTTTTGTACAAACTATAAGTCCACCTAAATATTCCATAATTGATAATATTTCTGTGTTATCTATGTTTAATGTATTTGATACTGGGTTATATTGTCTGTAATCAAATGGCTCTGTATAAAACATAAATTCATTGATTGAACCATATATTCTACCATTATGATAACATATATTATTACATACTGGAAAACCCCTTAATTCTTCTGATTTTGGAATCTTTCCATCTATTTGATTAACATTATCAAAAGTATAGTTAAAACCATAGCCTATTCTGTATAGCATTTCACCATTTTGAGCATATACTACACAATCAGTAGCATATTGATAACCACGGCAAGATATATCTATTTTGCTATTATCTTCTGTAATTTCTATTATTTGTATTGGAGATATGGAAGTTTCATAACTACCAAATTTATATGAGTATGCTACTATATATCTACCTTTTGGTAATAGTCCACCAGTTGATACTGTTAAAACTGGAGCATCAATAGGACTTTCAATTAACCACGGTTCAAAATTTCCATTTATATTAATTTTACCAGAATCTACACCATTAGAAAAATATAACTCATTATTCAACTCAATATATTTCATAGTTAAATTATAGTTAATATTTTCTTTTATGACTGAATAATTAAAACTATTATCAAATGATACAAATTTATCGTCTAATACACCATACAATAAACCATTAAAAGAGAACATACTTGATACATTCCCTTGAAATAATCTATTAAGTCCTTTTCTTAATCTTAATTTACCATTATCTGTAATATCAATGTTGATAGCATCCAATAATTCTGTTTTTGGATCTATTTCATTTTCAGATTTAATGTTAGTAAACCCTTTATTCCAACCTTGATAATTTTCTAAATCAGAATAAATTTGAACTTTCTCTTGATTTGATATAGGCATTAGTAATCTCCATATCTATCATCAACCATTATTCTTCTAGATTGTTCATAGTAAGCATTTGTAGTAGTATCTTCACCAAATTCATTAGCAAATAACTGTCTAAAATAATTGGCAGAAGAAGTATTCTGTGTTTCAGAGTCATTCTTACTATAAGCACGATATAAAGCCCAATAAACTAACTTTTCATGATATTGCTCTGGAATAGATGGAGTATCTTCATTTAATACCATTTTGGTTAATGGTAAGTGTGTAACATTTAATAATAATTTATCTTTTGTTTCTGGAGTTCTAAATATATCAATTTTATTTGAGTTTAAACCAATTACGGCATAAATAGGAGTTCCTTTTTGAGATCTCCAATTCCTATAACTTTCGTCCATTTCCCTATAATCAATAATGTCTAACTTCTTATATTCACTACCAAAATAGATAGCATTTAATTTGAAAATTCTTTTTGACAATTCGTATGTAGATTTATTAGGTAGTAGAGATATTTTACATACACCATTAACACCACCACTAAAAGCAGTGAATGTAACGGCTAATGTTCCCATTACTATTGGTGATATTTCATTTATATCTGAACCAACTCCATCCAATGGAAAAATGGAAACTATATTGTTTCTAACTGTAGCAGTATATAAACCTTTACTGTTTATCTCATTTGATAATAATGCTGCTGTTGTAAAAGCAGAACCAGTAAAATTTATAACATTACTAATTATGTTTATATTATTAACTAATACAGAATCAATAGAACCATTATCACCAGTAATTGTGATTGTAGATTTTGCTTTAACTTCGCCTGTGCTTATATCTGTTGCTACTAGTAATCTTGCTCTTCTACATGCTTCATCTTCTGCTTCATTTATATAACTTGTAAATTCTTCAGAAGTAACAAAATAGTTTTGCTCTGTATCTTGGAAAGCACGGCGAAAAGATAATTCTAATTCGCCTTTGTTCATATTACTTTCCTATTACTTACTTTTAACACCGTCTTTTTGAATTGGCTTCTGTTTAGGAGCAAATTGCTTTAACGGATCTTTTTTAGGTAATTCTTTAACTTCTCTCATTTCTTTTTTATCCATGATATTTTCCTTAAGGTTATATTTTAATTATATAAAAAAGGGGTGAATAAGTCCACCCCTTAATTACATTTTCCGATTAGGAAGCAGAAGCCCAGTGGAAAACTCTATCCTTACGGATTAATGAGTGTCCCAATAAAGCATAGTATGCTAAAGCATGCTGTCTATTGAAGTCAGCAGGAACGTTAGCAATGATATGCTCTGGCTCAACCACAACTTCAACAATGCTATCAGCACCGAAGAAGAATGCTTCGTCAGATTTAGCATTTGTCCATGCTTGTGATGGAACTGCTGTCTGTTGTAAGAAAACGATATTGTCATACTCACCGATTTTACCACGAACGATGTTCATGAAACCTTCGGAAGTGTATTGGCTGATATCTTGTAATTCCTTCTTGAAATTCTTCAATGTGGAAGGACGAGCAACAGCATAGTATTTTCCGTCTTTCATTGGAACATCCATTTCAGCCATTTTTGTGGAAATGTCTAAAACATGTGACAATGTTAAAGCAGCATCGTTAACAGTTGAGAAAGCACCAGCAGTTGTATCAGTTAATTCTACATCTGTTAATGAAGTTCCACCAACTGGAGCAACTTTAATGTTTGTTGAAGCAAAAGCAGGACGAGCACCGTAGATCTCAATAGATTCAGCACAAGCAACAGCCAAATTGTCTTCAGCCATTTTCTTCACATCAATTTGAGAAACAGTTTCTAATCTCTTTGTGAAAGGTGTTCCCTTTACATATTCTTGAATCAAGCACTCACCCTTGTAAGATGTGATATCTTCAACTGGTGTTGTGTTTGTTTCTAGTATTGGAGCAGCAGGTGCTAATTTGTTAGCAACTGTCCAAGTAACTTGTTGTCCACGGCCAGCACCTTGCTTGATATCACGGCTTGCGAACTGACGATATCTAGCCAAAGAACGAGTGGCTTTGTGGAAGTCAGAAAGTAATCTTTCTGTTATAAATTGTGCCCCGGAGGTCACTGTAGTTGTATTAATAGTCATTTTTTATCTCCTATAGTTATTGACTGTTATGAATTAAAATTTTCAAAAAAACTTTTGAATAAGAATTTGTCAGTTACCAACTTATCACTTTCTTTCTTCTTTGTGCTAGATACACTAACAGCAGAAGTGTCTGTAACAGAGGCAGCCTTCGCCTTCTCTAATTTAGCCTTCATTTCAGAATCATCTTCTTCGGAGTTCTGAGGACTCTGATTAAAACCGAGTTTAGCAGCAAAGTCTTTTGAGTTCTTTAATGCTTTATCGTATAATCCATCCAAGGTTAAGCCACTACCTTCAGCAGAACCAGCAAGTCTACCCAACTGGTCATTAAAAATGTGCATAAAAGCATCATTATTTAATTCTTTATGTTTAGCAACGAAACTATTGTTAAATTCAATAAATTGTTTTTGTTGCTCATATTCTTGTATTCTCTTATTAGCAATTTCTTCTGCTTTTTTAGATACAAGAGTTTCAATATCTGTTGAACTTTCTTCGTCAGCAAGTAATGCTTCTTTTAATTCTTCAATAGCATCAACTTCACCTTCTAGAATTTTCATTAAGCCACTTTCAAGTTTCTTTGCTTTTTCTTCTTTTTTCAAAGTCTTTTTAGAAACTTCTTGTTTTGGCTCTTCTTTAACTTCTTCTTTCTTTAAAAGCATTTCTTTGGTTCTTTCCAATTCTGCTTTCAAAGCCATTAACTCTTCTTTTTCTTTTCTTAATTGTTCTAATTCAGAAGAAACTTCTACTTTTTCTTCTTGTTTTTTTTCTTCTTCTTTTTCTTTAATTTCTTCTGAATTATTCTCTTCTATTTTCTCTTCTTCTTTATTTTCTTCTTCATCAAATAAATCTTCTTCTGAAATCTTGATAGAACCACTACCAATTTTCTCTTTGATTAAATTATCAAATAGTTCTTCGTTAGGATCAACATAATTAGTAGTTTTGTTTTCTTCTACTTTTTTCTCTGTTCCTAATTCTAATTTATCTTCGTAATTTAGTTCAGTTTTCTTTGTCATAATTTTTCCTTAAATATATTATTATAAATGTAAATATCAAAAGTCAAGTTATCGTATGAACTCTTGAACTTTTTCTTTTAAGTCCACTAATTCTTCAAACTTGTCATTCAATACTGTTGTTAGCAATTTTACTGCTTTAATGTTAGCCTGAATTTTTACTAAATCTTCACTAGAACAAGATTCTAGTTGTTCGTATAAATCAGTCTTAACTTCATCAAACCAAGACAAAAACAACTTACCTTGTCTTGAATTGAAGAATTCTTTTATCATTTCAATATCGTTGATTGTTTCAACAGTATCACTGATAACTCTTTGTTCTTTTGTTTCTTCCATACGGAACATATTCTTTACATTTGTGTTAAAATCCATATTAATCAGCCCTTGTTGTTTCTATTCCTTGATTGAACCCTTCAAAAGCACTTTCTGGATTAACTTGCTGTGGGTTAACTTGTTGTTCCATAGGCATTTCTGTAGGCATTGTTTCCATACCTTGTTGTGGCATTATAGGTTCTTGTGGAACATATTGCTGAACATTAGTAGGTTGTTCTTCTCTATTAAGTTTTAAACTACTTTCTAGAATGTGATCTGCTATTGGAGATGCTTCTTGTGTTTCAGCCAATGCTACGGCTGCTTGAACTGCTCCAAATGTTGCTTGAACACCAGACTCTATTGCTTTATTTGTAGTCAATTCTTTTTGTGCTAATTTCAATTCAACATCAACTTCTTTTGATTTAACATTAGCAAGCATTTCTTGTGATTTTGCTTTTAAGTTTTCTATTTCAGCAGCAATATATTCTGGGTTATTTTCTTTTGTCTGTAATTGCTGTTGTAATTGTTGAACTTGTTGTTGTAATTGAGCAATCATTGGATCTTCTGATTTCTTAATAAATCTAGATGGGTTCTTATAACCTTGAATAGACATAGTTTCTTTAATAACTTCTTCCATATTATAAGGCATTGCTGGGTTCATTTCAGCAGCAAGTTTAGATAACTGTGATAATGTAGCAATAATCTTTTGGAACTTCATATCTGGGTTAGAAGCACCAACAGCAGCATTAATACCAATCTTTAACTCTTTATTCATTTTAGATAATTGAGTTGGTAAATCTTCTGGTTGAACACCTTTTTCTAATGCTCTATCTTCTACACCATAATCTTTGAAAATTTTCTTAACTAATTCTTTATTAGTTCCATTGTATTGTAATTCTACTGCTAGATACATTTCTAATAATGGTTCTACATAAGTTTCAATAAATGTAGATAAATATAATTCACTGATTAAGTTAGCAGAACTTGCTTGTTGCTGCATACCACCTACTGAACTATTAGCATTTGCTCTTGATTGTGCTGTTGAAATACCATATCTACCAAGCATATCATCAATATGGGTAGCAGCAGTCATAATGCCTTCTTGTAGTCCATTTGCTTGTGTCTGTGTATTTAATGGAACAATATCACTTGTTGGGTCATTAACCTTAATATATGAACCAGGTTTAGCAGATTCCAAAGCATATAAGTCGTGAACTTTTCTAGATACAAGATAATTAGGCATAGCCACTTTTCTCTTGATATCATTGCTCATATTCTGTAATTCGTTTAACATTTCTTGTAATGGTTTAGCATGAATTACTGGAGATTTAGGATAAACTCTACCACTCTCTAACATTACTGAACCAATAACAAATGGTCTACCGTGAAAATATAATTCTTTTGTTTTGTAAATTTTAGATAGTAATTTATTGCTACCTAATGTGTAGAAACAATAATCTTCACCATCTTCACCAATAATAAAGTTTTCGTGAACATATACAATTTGGTGGTCTTTTAATGAAGTATCTCCATCATTGTTTTCAATATCAGATTCAAAGTCATTTCTAGCAGAAGCAACATCATTTTCTAATGTGTGAACTGTTCTAACTAAATCATCATTTGATAATTCTAACCACTTATCATCACCTTTAGATTTCATTCTTTTCTTAACTTGATAAACATACATAGGAATGATGTGTATGAGATAAGGTGAACTATTTACTGGGTCAAATGGATCTGCTTGTGGGTGAATTCTAATTCTTTCAACAGATATTGGTTTTACTATTGCTTGTTGCTTTTTAAAATCATAAGCAACTTTTGAACAAGGGAAATTTGTTAAATGAGAATCTTGATACTGTGCTATAATATGTTTATAGAACCAATTCTTTTCTGACTTTAATCTGTATTCTAAAAATGTTTTAAAGAAGTCTGCTTGTATCTGTGCTTCTTTGTCATAATCATTATAAATTTGGCAATCTATTAAATGGCTACCAGAGAACATTGCTTGTTTAACATAAGCAGTCTGTGTAATAATAAATTCATAAGTCTTTGGAATAAAAAACTTTGATAGGTAATGTGGACGGTTCTTATCAAAAAACTTTGTGTCTTTTGTATGTTGTCCATTATATAACATATAGGCATCAACCCATTCACGAACTTTGTATGTTTCTAGATAATCAGTTGAACTATTATATGCTTCTTCTGCTAGTTCTAACATATCTTCTTCAAAGTCGTCATCTCCCCTACCTTCTTTATCTAAATCTTTATATTTTTCAGAGTAAAGTTTATCGTCTATTTCTTTTAATAAATTCTGTGTTTCAGTTAATGATAATTCCATAATTCTCTTCTTTATTTAGTTGTATCAAGTCCTACTATGGTCATACTATTATTTAATTCTCTTTCAGCAGCAGCCAAATACTCTTCAACAAATTGTTCAGTAGCCATTCTAGGTAAATTTGCTCTTTCTAGTAATTCACCACCATAGTTCAATACTAGTTTCTTTAATTCACTCCAAGTTCTAGATTTATACATATTTAAACTAAATCCATAAGAACCAGAAATGGCAAGATTCCATACACCAATTTGTCCAGTATGAGTATTTAGTTCAGCATACCAAGGGTAATTAGGATATGATTGCATTAAAACATCTTCTATCCAAATTTCTAATTTATCTTTGGTAACTTTTTGTTTCATTCGTTATCCTTATAATGATTAATTGTGAGAATTTTGCTAGAAGGTTTTTTGTTTTTATTTTCTTTAATATCTACATAAGAGTTCTTTAAATGAAACTCAAACTCTTCGTCCCAATGTGGGTTTTCTTTTCTGATTTCGTCAGTGATATTAATATCAGTAAACTTTCCAGTATTGTTATTTGTATCTGCCATAATATATATACCTATAATCTTTTATTATATATTTTTATTGAATAAAGTCAATACTCAAATTCTGGGTTAACTACTTCATATTTTGCTGAACCAACTAAATCTACAAGGTCAGGAACATCATAAATTCTACAAAAAGCATCTGGTAAGTCGTCATGTTTACCATAAGGGAAGTCTAACATTTCTTGTATTAATTCAATGGTTAAATCATATTTTCTTAATTCATAATCAGTTCCAACAATAGGTAGCATTGTTTTAGTTACTTTTCTTTCAATAGAGTTTTCTGATTCGTGATATTTAGAATTACCTTCAAATAAATTAGATTTCTTAAATTCAAATACAATGCCATCTTCAGTATCTACCATTTCCCAAGTATAACAGATATCGTCTTTAATGACATATTTAGGTAGATATATCTTACCCCTATTAACATCACCACATATTCTTCTAATTCTTGCTTCTTTAGTAGATTTACCTAATGTTCCAAAAGATACTGGAAAAATATCAAAATCATAGTTGTCATTTTCCATGAAAACTTTCATTGCTGATATGTCTGAATTCATACCAAACTTTTCATAATAGACATTAACGGTAGTTCCTTGATAATCACAGAAATCACTCCACTTCTTATGTAGTGATTTTAATGTTTTCCATCTTTCGTCTAATTCTAATTTATCTGCTATACCGTCTAATAAATACTTATTATGATATTCGTCTACTCCAATAACAAGCATAGCAGTTCTGTCTGATTTTTCTTTTTTACTATCGGCAGGGTCAACCAATATGAATACATCCATAGGTCTTACTGTATCAAATTTCTTTAATTTCTTTACATCAAAGATAGCAGTAGCATCAGTGATAGGGTTCATCATATAGTCACAAGCAACTTGATATGGATCGCCTTTTTTAATTTCTTCCCATTCGTCTTTGGTTAAGAATACTGGATTACCGTCTAATTTCTTATTATGAGTAGCAGTATAAACTCTTGTTCTCATAATGTCTTTTTCAATTATCCAATTATATGGATCGTCTTTATGATAACGAGTTCCTACCATAGCAGTTCTTCTAATAACTTCACCTTTGTTTAACATAGAAAAAGAGTTAGTAATAGACTCTTTCATTCTTGCCATTAAAACTTTTGTAGCATTATCTCTAACCACAATATCGTCATAATAAATCATATCATAGTGAGAACCAGTATTTAATTTAAAGATACCACAACAAGTTAAAGACGGAAATGAGTTTTCAGCATTGGGTTTCAAATAAATTTGATCAGAAGTCCAATGTCCAGTTCTTGCTTCCTTACTAGGGTTCTCATAAAATATTTCTGGAAATAATGTTTTTAATGTATTATTATATTCATATACTCCACGAATAAATTTAATGGTTGCTTCACCAAAAGATTTTTCATAGCCAATTAAACATACAGTTAATGTAGGGTTAATTAAATGTTCTTGTATGATAGATAGTTTAACAGCAATAGAAGATTTAAAATGTCCACGAGGCCATAAATCTAAATGTCCGTCTGGGTTTCTTTCATGCTCTCTACACCTTTCATATAACCACTTATTAGTTAATATTAAGTGCCATTTACTTTCTGGATCATCTCCAATAACTACTTGTGATAGATATACTCTGTCTATTTTACAAAGCATTCTTTGTATTTCAGTAGTTTCATAATCTGTTAAATCTCTGTCTAATAGTCCATAGTTTTTAGGGTTAAGTAGCATATCCCATATTTCTACTGTTTCTTCTTGTGTAGCATTAAGTAGTCTTGTTCTCCAATACCATTCAGTATCATTGAGTAATGGAATCTTGTTTCCAGTATCTGGATCTATCTTACCGAAGTTAGTATTTCTATAATAACTTCCATCTGGTTCTACGAAATTAGTTGACATTCTTTTATTTTCAAATATAATAAATTATTATAAATTAAAAATTAACAATGTCAATATAATTATGAGTATAGCAGCCTTATTACAAAGTAAAATTTCCACAGATAAAGAAGATACTTCAGATATAAAAAACATTCTTGATAAGAAAAAACAAGAATTACAAGAGCAAGAAAAAAAGGCTGCCAAATCTGAAAGACATAAAGAAATTCAAAAGAACGGTCAGTTAAAATATTTAAGAAAGAAACAAAAGCAAGGATACAAGCAATGTTTAGTATTCATTGAAGAAAGATTTGTTGATAAAATAGATTCTGAAATTAAAAGTTCTAAAAAAGTTAAAAAACCTACAAGAAGTGATTTAATAAATAAATTACTAGAAGAGAAATACGGTAATGAAATACAGTGAATTTAAAAAACAATTAGAATTAGTTCCAAGAATATATGCTTTATTTCAAAATGAAGATTTAGTTATAAATACTAGTTTTGAATTGTATATGAAAAAAAGACTTAAACCTACAAAACCTCATTTAAAATTTAATGAAGCAATTATCATTAAGTCTGTTCCATTTGATCAAGTAAAAGAATTTATTTTTAAAGATGCTGTTGAATTAGTTTTTGCCAAAGAAGATTATCAATGTAAAAAACCAAAAGACATTTTTAATGAGGCAGAAAAAGATTTAGAACCAAAAGATAAAACTTATCTAAAATATGAATTAGGATTAGAAAAGTATAAAGACGACATTGTAAAAACAATGGAACTAATTCAAAATCAAATCATTGGACATTTGTTGAGTATAGTTAATGTTAATGATTATAAACAAGCATTATACTCTATTGGAATTAAAGATGTTGATAACCTTATTGATACTAACACTAGTTATACTGACTGAATCTATTTTAATTGAAAGATATCGTATAGCATATATTTTATCTATCTTATTATTTATATTTAGTTCAATAGGATTTATATTTAGAAAACTTCAAAAATATTTTATAATTAGTTATGTTCTATTGTTAAACTATTGGAGAGAATTATCATTATTCACAATAGGGTTATATATAGTGCAAAATTTTTTTTGAAAAATTGTATTCACAAACTTATAGGAGAACATTATGCCATTAGTAAAAGGTAAAGAAAATAATGGAAAATTTAAAAAAGGTTCAATACCACACAATAAAGGTGTTATTTCTGAAAAAAAATTAAAAAGAATTGAATTATTTAAACAAAATAAACCAATAAACTGTAAAAAACATGGTGAACATTTAGATTGGAGATTACACTCAAAAAACAATGTGCAATGTAAATTGTGTTCTAAAGAACAACAAAAAAATAGAAGAGAAAAAAATCCATTAAGATTTTTGTTTGAAGATGCAAAAAAACATTCAAAATTAAAAAATAGAGAATTTTCTATTACAATAGATGATATAAAAAACACTTTAATAAAACAAAAAAATTGTTGTGCTTTATCTGGAGTTGAATTTAATAAAGAAAATAAACCATCATTAGATAGGATAGATAGTTCAAAAGGATATACAGTAAATAATATTCAATTATTATTAATAGATATAAATGTTATGAAAAACAAATTTATACAAGAAAATTTTATTAAATTATGTAATTTAATATCTGAAAATCAAAAAGGTAAAAAATGAACTATCTAATGTTTTTAATTTTATTTAATCCTTTCACATATATTTTATTTTGGAGTTAATTATGGGTTCACCAGACAAGTTTAGTATCAGTATTTTAAGAGGTTTTGGTTTAGGTATTTATGTAGATAGATTTCCACATACAGTATCAATCAATATAAGTTTAGTTGTATTTAATATTTATTTAGGTTTTGGCAGAGGTTATGATGAGTAAAAAAAGATTAATAATATATATATTTTCACTTTTAGGATTTTTATCTTTATGTTGGTATGGTGGTGCTGATTTAACAGAAAGAAGTTTTGGTAATGCTATGTTAGTTTT
>JACCDQ011789731.1_pt1 | contig 43036 bp, 43 predicted proteins | sample 7446031 | NCBI WGS metagenome assembly JACCDQ01 (sample SAMN15323442, study PRJNA562643) | freshwater metagenome | isolation source: river surface water | place: USA:Blue River Watershed | collected 2017-08-17 | reverse complement strand
TGGCGTGAACAGCCGTACCAATGGCAGGAAGCCAAGGTAGGTCGCTTACACCAGATGCAGGAAGTTTTTCTATACCCGCAAGTTTGCGGGCAAGGCAACGTACACAATCAGTACCAATCTCAGACGGGCCAATCAGTTTCTGTTGGCTACGAGGCTGGTTGACTATCGCGTTAACAACAACGTCATTAATCGCTTGGTCTACTGGATGGGTCATCTGTCTCCTCTTCATTCACTAGTTTCTCTAGTGAATCAATACCATCATCAATGGTTTGATATGCTGCAGCAATCTCGTCCTTGAAAGCCAAAGCAACAAGTTGCTGTACGGTTTCTGACGTCCAAATGTCTACGACACGTCTTGCAGCATCAACATTGTCTTCCTCAGCGAACTTATACATTAGCATAGTCGCGACCGAGAACAGCGTATTCAACTGCATGGCCTGCACTCGATGCTCCTCAGGGAGTTTTGAGATAGTTTCAGCGTGCGCCTCACCAATCTCAATCATCTCGCTAAGAATACCCTTAAGCACCTTAACTGCAGCCTCATCCGTAAGATTATCAGTAGGTTCTGACATTTATCTCCTTAACTGGGCGAGAACCTGTCTCGCATATTCGATACCACGAGAACCATCCAAAAGTTCACGCGATATTTGGAACCGCGAAGAGTTAACCTCAGCGATAGCCAAATCTATAGACTCATTCGACATCAACCACCATATAGTCATACGGTGTGTGCGAGACAAGCGGTCAATGCGGTCTTCAACCTGCTCAGCATCATCAGACGAATACGGCACATCAAAGAACACCATATCGTCTGCAGCATCCAAGTCGATACCTACACCCATACCCATAGAGATGAGTGCTACACGAAGCGACGAATCATGGTCTTGGAACTCGTCCTGAATACGTTGACGTTCATTCTGCGAAGTAGAGCCGTCAAGAATCTCAGCACGAACACCAAGTTTCGACAACTCACGCTGCAACCAGCGAAGAGTCTCAGTAAAAGATGAAGCAACAACAACTTTTGATGGACCATCAGAAACATGGTCAGGGTCCATGTAGCCACGCTCATCCAACCACTCAACAAGCCAATCAAACTTAGATGATGCAAACGTGTCACCAATCTTCGACTCTTCATCGAAAACCCAGCCGCTACTGATAGCCAACTGGCGTGAACGCAACGCATACGTTGCTGCAGGCACAGGCTTATCACTGTTCTGAGAGGATAAATAGTCACGCAAATAGTTGAAATAGGCCACACGTTGCGGCTTAGCCATATCCAGATTGACGTAAATGTATTCCTTAGATGGACGACCAGCCTGAATCTCAGCCTTAGTGCGGCGAATCAGATACAACCTGTCACGCTTAACCCACTCCTCAGGAGCGCGCAACCGCACCGGAACAACCAAATCCTTGCTACGACCGCCAGGGAGGCGAATCGTGCGCATCTCCATCTCAAAGTTCGTAAACATCCAATGCTTATGAGACGTATACACTTCAGGAAACAAAAACTTGAGAGTGCCATAACGGTTCTCTAACTTTGAACGGTCAGGAGTACCAGACACTGCGATGCGCATTCCAGTCGACGCAACCTTAATCTGAGATAGGCCGCGCCAGAACTGTGTCATTTCATAGCGAGCATCAGCGTCAGTAGGCAAAACCCTATGAGACTCGTCGATGACAATAGCGTCATAAACCATTTCAAAGAGGTTAGGAACTCGCTTTTTGTTCCCCGAACCCACAGCCAAAGCGTCGTGGTTAGCAACAATAACAGCAGGACGTCGGATATTCTCGATGCGTTCATTCTTAGCCTCAGCAGTTCCAGAAGTCAAATCGTACACGTTGACCCCTAATGGTGCCACAAACTTTTGCACATGATTCTTAAACCATGTAGTTTTGGCAGGAAACTTTGGCGCAAGGACCAGTGTGATACCGTTCGTGAAACAGCCATCCACCTGCAATGCGGCAAGACTCATAAGGGTCTTACCCGACCCTGGCTGGTCAGCCAACAGCACGCGACGCTGATTGACGATAAAGTCAACCGCTTGCTTCTGTGGCTCCCACAGCATGTCGTAAATCATCATTCGGTGTTCTCCTTGATAGCACGTTTCAAACCGTGTTCTGCACGGCCCTCACGCCAAACCTGTATATCTTCATACACGCCATACGACTTCAGTATAGTGCCCAACTCATCTATAGTGCCAGTCTTAAGCGAGAAAGCAATCTGCCCGTTATATGTTGCACTGAACAGGTAATGTCCAGGCGTGTAAGCCATAGGCATGACTGTCAAGATAATAACAAACGGTTCGAACAGGGTACTAGAGCGGACCCTCCCAAAGAATTGGTTTGGTACGCCGTCTATCGCTTTCAAACCTAAATTTTCGATATGCCAGATAACCGTTTTCGATAAAGAATGCTTGGTTGCCAAACTTAATAACCTCTCTGCGAACGTTCTGCCGTTCTCTTACATTTAGCCCACCCCAAATACCTTCACGCTCATTAGCATGAATCGCATAAGTGGCGCACGCATCCATCAGCGGGCATCTACGGCAAGCAGAAGCCGCATACCTGCTATCTTCAGCGTTGTCAGGGAAGAAAAAATCGGGGGCAGACTTACATGGCACATCACCATGCTCACTCTCTACACGTTCCTGCTCGTCAACGAAATTAATCCAAAGACGAAAAGTATCTTGGTCTGAGAAAGCCGCCTTAGCGAACTCTTCTTCTTCACTAATCAATAGGACACTCCGAACATCCACAGGCAGTAGTTGCAGGCAACCCAGCCTTACCCTCTAACGCTTGCATATGCAAGCCATAAAACGTTGACTTAGCACGCAACGCATGCTCAACCTGTTCAGCAACACGCTGCAACAGTTCCTCAGACACGAAGTCATTACGTTGAGCCCATTCGACCTGCAACTTGTCAGAGTCAATATCATACAACACTTCGATACTAAGAATCAAACCGTCAGTACGGGCATGAAAGTCAGTATTAAGGTTAAAAAGGTTAGTCGTCATCGGCAGGCTCCCATTCACATAGTTCTTCATTCCAAAACCAGGCATTTCCTGGAATTTGTCGCGGCGGGTCAAATCGAGCCACCACTTGGTCAGTAACGGTAACATTGTCACCAAATTCACCATGTTCCAACACCCACGCAAGACCAGCATCAGCGGCCCCGTCATCAAATGCTTGAATCTTATACGTTGTCGTCACGACATACTGCCACGTTTTAAGGCTCACAGTTCAACTCCTAACTCAAGAAACTCAACATCAGCCTGCGCATCACGATGCATACGACCCATATCAGCCTCACTAATCAAATAATCTAAAGCAAACCACCGACGTTGAGACAACGTATCCTCATGGTCATTCAACTGTTCAAGATACTCATCCAACACGTCACCAGTGAACTCAATATCTAAAGAAATCGTTACACGCGCTTTCACTTACTAGTCCTTTCACGCCACATACGTTCACGCTCCTCTTTACGAGCAGCCTCCTTGTAATCCTCCAGCAACTCTTTCGACATAATCAAATAGTTAGCAGGAAGCCTACGAGCCGAACGCATACCATCCTCAAAACCCTGACGATATGGTCGAATCCACAACATAAACCAGCCACGAATAAACCATGCACTAATCTTGGACATTAAACAACTCCTCAACACTTATAGATGTCTCAACAAGGCGAGATTGCCCAGCAAACACCTTACCGGCCTCAGCCAACTTACGGAACTGCGTAATAGCATCCTGCTCAGTATCAGCCTCAATCTTCATCGAGACATTCTGCGCAACAATGCCAGACACTTCAAACTGTATAGCCATACGAACCTCCTAAGTTCCAGCAACCCAAATAATCAAACCAATACCAATAGCCAACATAGACCACTGCACAATATCAGCAAGCACGCTAACTCCAATCAAATAAAGAAACGGTAGTGGTGGGCCAACCAACCCAAACGAACACTTATAGAAATAACCTCACCACTACCGTTCCAGCCAAAGGAAGCCTACTTTTTAGCAGACTTAGCCGCCACACGAGACTTAGCGGCAGGACGCACACTACCCTTATGGTCAAGCAACATCAGAACCTTATCGAAGTCAGCATCAGACATCGTCACAAGAGTTGAACGCAACGAACTAATACGCTTACTACGGTCAGACATAGTGTTGTGCCAACCAGTAACCTCATCAATGAAGTAAAGTTTCTGCTTCTTACCAACAACACCAGCAACAGCAGGGAAGTTAGCCGCTTTCAACGACCAATTATCAACTGTGCCGCGTGAAACACTAAACGCCTGCGCAATATCGTCAACAGTCCATACTGGCCTGCCATCAACCTGCAAAATACCCATATTTCTATCTCCTTATAGCAAACCAACACCACCCTGATGTTGGAAAATTAGTGAACAGTTTCAACACATGTTCAGGTGCTAGTTGCAGGCAGGAAGGTGGGGGAGGAGACCTGCAACCAAGCGGTCCCTACAGCCTAAACAACGTTGTCTAGGCTGCAGGAGATATTCGGATTACCAACCATCTCCGACTGTAGAACACCCGAAGGCGAGACACTACCATAGTCATACAACTTGTAGTTCTTACTGTCATTGCCAATCAAGAAAATATCCTGCTGCCAATCGTCATACTCGAACGAGTGATACCAGATATAACTAGGCTCCTTAGTCATAGCGTTCTGGTATTGAATGTAATACTCAGACTCGCTACCATACACAGGTTTAGTGTCCGACGTGAACGACTCATTCCAAGACAGCGTCTCATAATCGTCATCATCCCAATCCTCATACGAACCATACGGGCGAGGCACACCGTCATACTTGTCAACCCAGAACGGGTCAGACTCGACACCATACGAACTAGACTTAGCAGGCGACTTTCCACCAGCCGTAAGGTGACGGTAATGACCGTAATCGTAGTAACTCGACTCGGCACGAGACGGCTCCAATGTAGTCCACTCCGTAATGACACCGTCAACGACACGCAAATGCGTATACTCGGCAACAGTTTTCATAAAGTCAGGAGTCAAGTCAAGTTGAATAAGCACACGCCACAGTAACGCCTCAGTAGACGCAAACACGAACGAACCGTCATCAAGTTGAGCAATAACCATAGGTGAATGCTCAAGACGAGCAAGATGCAAAGTGCCATGCTTGTCGTTAGCAAGCCACGCAATAGCCGCATCACCGTCAAGGTCACGCAAACGGTCAAGCGTAGGGTCAGCCTCGATAAGCGCAGGAATAACAGCAGTATCTACATCAAAGTCGATAGGCGCAAGCGACTTACGCACAGTCGAATGATTATAGATAACACCGTTATGCACTAGCGCAATACTACGCTCAGGTGACAACACAGGATGATTGTTACGATTGTCACTAGTCGAACCATGAGTAGCCAAACGAGTGTGACAGATAACAGTAGACGCAGACTTAGGCATACGCTTAAGTTTGAGCGATGAACCGTTAACAGCGTCCTTATAGTAGCCGCTAGACCCGTCACGAGTCTGCCACGCTACACCCGAAGCCATATAGCCTCGGTCCTCCAACGCAGTCAACATAGCATTAGCCAGTTGACGAGGATGAATCTTTGAATCAGCCGAAAGACTGAAACCACCAATACCACACATGTGATACCTCCTATATGTTAGGGAGAAGCCCCGCCTGGTCTACTACCAATTCGACCCGGCGGTGCCCCGCCACTGTTTTTAAACAACCAACGGAATCGTTAGTCGTTAGTTGCCTCGTCATCAGATTCGACTCCAAGGTCAAGAACATTCGTAGACTCGAACGGTGACATCACCGTATCGGAAGTCTCCGAACCATACTGGTAAACAATGTTGAGAATGTCCGCCATCGAAGTGACGTTACGCCACAACGAATCAGGCAAATCCAACTTAGAAATGTTCACCAATTCACGACACAACCAAGCCCAACGAACGAGCAGTGCATAATCATACACAGGCCCCATAGCGCGGAACTCGATAGTGCCATGAGCATTGAACGCTTGCGTGTTCAAGTCACGATAACGGTCATCAGGTTGATTACTGACAGCCTGAGACACAGTCAACTTAGACGAACCACGACTAGTGTCACGAGCAACAGACAACCAGTGAGCAACATTGCTAGTACTAATGTCCTTACAATAACCGAACACCTCACGCCTAGTCAACTCGACAAGGAACGGTGAAACAATCGAATAAGTGCGAACAAGACGAGCAACATCCTGCGTAGACAAATCATCAGCACCAACATGAACGTGAATACCTGGGCTAGTGTTACAAGGCGCATCACCAATGTCGTTACATAGTTGACGCAAACCGTCACTATTGAAATGCGACAACACAGGAGACACAAACTCGGCACAACTACTGTCATCACCAACATAACAGCCGTCATGCTCACCGTCACAACAATCATCACATTCACAGTTGCAATAATCGTAAGTGCAATCGCCACCAGACATAGACTCCAACGAGCCATCATGACGCTGGTCCCAGCCACGAGGACGGTCAGTTAACTGAGCCTGAACAGTCTCAATCTCGATACCCCAAGTGCGAGACGACTTAGAGCCAGCAGGAAGAATCGGCACCGTATTAAACGAAGCACGAACCTCATCCTTATCAACACGAGAAGCAATGCCCTGCTTAAGCGTCGTCCAATACTTAGAGAAATTCTCCAAAGACACACGCTTACGCTGAACATCAACCGAACGAGCCGCATCAGCCAAATCAGCAACCAAAGCAATACGCTCCTGATTAATCTCAGCAGACGTAGGCCGCGCCCTATCAACAGCATGACTATAGTTAACAGCAAACGAAGCAGTAGCAACATTCACAAACTCAGTCACGGCAACAGACGAATCACGCCAACGCTGAGCATAAGGGAAACGATTATACTGAGTCACATTAAACGAATGCGACAACTCACGTTGCATCGCCGCCTTACGAGCCTTATTGTAAGCCTCAATAAACAGCGAACCATTAGGATTATCCGAATAAGGCAACACAACCTCAACACAATCACGACCATAAGTGTCCTGACCAAGCCCAGTATGCGGCACATTATCGACAAGCCAAGAAGCCCGAACAGCAAGCCACTCGCTAAAATCCTCAGCAGTCCACGAAGACTCAATACCAGCCCAACGAACAGTCACAAACCGTTCAACAGTACTGCCATTAGCAATCGCATACCTGCCATGAGTTAAAAACGGAACAAGAAACAAATCCATCGCATTCTCAGCAATGTAACTAGCATGCTTCTGAGCCGCCTTAACATACGCAAAAATCTCAGGAGACAACGACTCAAGCACAACATCCGAATTACTAGGGATAATGAACTTGGCATTACCATACCGAGACAACGAACCAAACCGACGCTTAGTACGCAAAAGAGTGGCAACAGACTCTGTCGTCAACTCGCTATACACATCGGCCGGCGCTAACATAACCATAAAGGCTACCTCCAACCAAGGGACCGTGCCTGACAGCGGATGCTGACAAGCAAGCAACCACACACAAGCGCGTGTAGTCACACCTAACAAGGCAAAACAGGTAGCCAACCAAAAACCATCAACAGACAGCCCAGGCGCTACCAACAACAGCACCAAATCCACCCGCAGGGGCGCACACTGCTGCCGCTTGCCAAAAACCTAAAAACATTACACCTGTGGATAACCCTGTGGATAAGTCCAAGTTATCCACAGCCCTAAAATCGTTAGATTCCGCTAAAACACTGGGCTGTGACAGATGTGACAGCAATGACAGCACTTTTACAAACTTTTCCAGATTCAAAGAACCATACCCAAGAACCAGGGCCTAAGCAAAAACTTTTTCAAAATGCTGTCACGCTGTCACAGAGACATAAAACTAGATAAAACCCGCCAAAACACTGGGCTGTAGACGTGACACGATACCCCAAAACCTGTGGATAACTCTGTCACACTGCTGTCACTATTTCTGAATCCCGGGCGTGTCGCAAATACGCTCAGCCAACTCAACAAAATTAGCCAAAATCAGCGCCTGCTCCGTCAAATACGCAAACTCCTCATTACTTACCATTAGCCACCTCCTTGTGGTCCTCACCAACACCAATGATTTCACCATCGGTATAAACCCACTTAGACTGCTCAGCCCAACTCGTGCGCTGCCACCCAACAGGCGCAGGCTGACGATGCTCCAAAACCAAATGGTCCGTATAAATCTCCCTACGAACACTCACAAAACAAAACTCACAAACATACACGACAACGCTCCTTCCTAAGCGATACCAAAAACAATGCATGAATTGCGTGGCGTGTGCCACATTTTTACAAGGCGAAACGGGTAGCACTAGGTTCCAGCCAGGGGGCCGGGGGTCCTGATGCTATGCACGTGTGCGTGTGCCGTAGTTGGCACGCCGTCACACCTTGTAAGGCGGAACGGGTATTGCGCTACTGTCCAGCCGCGGGCGCGGGGCGGGGGCTGGTGTGGGGTGGGCGTGGCGTGTGGTCACCGTTAGTCGGGTAGCCATTAGCACGCCTGCTCACCTGTAAGGACGCCTCTATTTGCGTCTCTCACATAGCCTAGCGGTTTCGGGTATTGGTTGCGGGCAGACCCTTGACCTGAAATTCCACTCGTTTCCCTTTCTATGCGCGGGGCGTAGCCCCCGCCCGCCCGCTGGGTTGCGGGGGGCAGGGGCTACTGTGGGTGACCTAGGCTAGGTCGGCTACTGCTTCGCTGATTGCTTCAGCCATTGCACGGTTGCGGTAGACCGCGAACACGTCGCTTGCTTGGGCTTCGGCGATGAGTGCCTGAGCGTCTCGGATGTGTGCGTTGAGTTGCCCTGCACGGGTGTATCCGAATGCTTCGAGTACCTCAGCGAACTTGTAACCGTTCGCTAGGAGTTCGACTGCGGCGATAGCCTTGGCTTCTGCTGGTAGCAGGTTGTCCTTGGCGTATAGCGTGTCGAACGTTGCCTTGCGCTCAAGGTCGCGCTCGGTGTAGTTCGTTACAGCGAACAGGTCATCGAGTTCGAATGAGCGGTCGAAGCGTGCGACTGCACGGTCGAAGCCCTTGTCCTCAAGGTCGTGGCGGTGGTAAGCAACGTATGAAACATCGTCGCTTAGTACCCCGTCCATGGTGTAACCGTGAACGACATTGGCGAAGCGCTTGTAACCTGCACGCATCTCAGCGAACACGTTCTTGAACACTTGACCAGTCTCTGGCAGTAGCGTGCGAGTGTCTAGCGGGTTCTCCTTGACATAGTCGAGGAATGCTAGGCGTGTCTCGTATAGGCGACGTGCCTTGACCTTGGCGGCTTTCGGTGTGCGGGTGCGCATGCGACCGACAACCTCACCGTCTGGGTTCGTGTAGTCAGCGTCCCATGAGTAACGCTTGACATCGAACTGTTCAGCATCGGCGAGCAGTTGCTCCATGGTGCGCTCGTCACGCAACGCAACCTCAACCTCGCAAGCGAAGCATGAGCAAGTCTCACGGTCACCCGTGGCTTCGCTCACCTTGCCAGCGTTCTCGTTGTGTGCCAGCGAGTGACGCTCCAGCAGTTGCGCCTTGACCTGCTGAGCGTAGCCACGCCATACAGCGAGCATGACCACGTCATCGTTGTACTGAGCGAGCAACTTGAGGTTACCCATCCCGGCACGGTCACGACTCTCACGAACCCGAACCGCTTTCTCGAACGCTGAACCCTCACCAAAGGTGACAGGCAACTCCCAGCAGTTCTCAGTGGTGAACTCCCAAAGGTTCAGGTTAGGCACCTCAACCTTGGGGGCCTTGACCTCGGCGAGCGCCTTGGCCTGACCCTTGCGGGTCGTACGACCCTTGACCTTGTCGTTGCTGACAGCGAGAGCAAGTCTCGATTCGAGCAACGCCTTAGCAGATGAAACAGACATGATTACACCTTTCGAGTGTTAGACGACACGAACCAAATGGCGACGGGTGTTCAGGATGAACATTCCAGCGGGCGGGCTTCGAGCGTGTCCGTTAGGTCGTAGCGTGGCTACTCACAAACGGGCAAGCGGGTGACGCTCGCCTAGCGTGTCGTGTCGCGAACCCATGCCGAGTGGCGACAAGACAAGCCTCCCAGAATCGACAGGTCGCTAGTAAAAAAGTTGATAATGCCCTCTAGCCCAAGCGAAATCAGGTATGTAGCCATGTTGAACCCCCAACCCACAACCCGCCCATATAAACCATGTGTTCTCGGGCTCTAGCCCATTTTTGTATGCGTATCATCTTGTGTTATTATGGGTGTATGCCTACTTATGATTTTAAATGTACTGTGTGTGGTTCTGTGTGTTCGGTGTTTTTGTCGATGGATGATGAGTCTGTGCCTAGGTGTGTGGGGTGTGGTGGTGTGACTGTGCGTGTGTATGGGTTGGGTGGGGTGTCGTTTTCGGGGTCTGGTTTTTATTCGACTGATAAGTAGTAGCGTATCATCTATGCTACACTTATGGTATGCCTAATTATGATTCTCATCCTTTGAGGCTTCTTCGTCGCCGTCATGGTTTGGAGATGAAGGAGTTGGCCCGTTTGGCGGGTGTGTCTCGTGCTACTGTTTCTCAGATTGAGGAGGGTAGGACTAAGAAGCCTAATGCGCGTGTTGTGGGTGTGTTGTCGCGTTTGTCTGGTGTGTCGTCTGAGGAGTTGTTGAGTCGTGTCGATGAGTGGCGTTCTAAGGGTTCTGAGGATTTGTTACCTCGACGTGGTTTGGCTGTGCTTAATTTGCCTCCTGCTGCTCTTGGTGACCTTTACGACAGTTTTGGCGCTTGGCGTGGAGAGTTTTCGGATAATCCTACGCATTTTGCGTCGATTTTGCGGATTAACAGGATGACTGTTGCTAAGTATGAGCGTGGCGAGTTTGTGGGTGGGATGCCTGATTCGTTGGCTCATGCTTTGGTTGCTCGTTTGGGTTTGTCTGATGAGTATGTTGATGCGTTAGGTGGATTGTCGGTTGGGCGATGAGTTGGAGCAGATTAGGCCGTCGCAGGTCGCTGCGTATAATAAGACGCCTCGTGGGGAGCGTAAGAAGAGGGCTGAGCAACTTCTTTTTGAGCGTGCGGTTACTGCTGCTTGGTTGTGTCATCAGCGTGGCTTTCCGATTGAACCGCAGACAATCTATGAACAGGACCGTTCGCTTACTGTGCCATTTCTTGCTGAGTTGGTGCATACGCCGAAGTTTAAGTCTGCGTTGGAGGCTCGAGGTATCCCGGCTGAGACGCCTGTAGGTTTGACTGCTGAGCAGGCGTATGCTTTGACTGTGATGACTGACCAGTCGTTGAATTTGGACCCGTTTCAGCGTTTGAAGAAGTTGGGGATTTCTTGGGCGACTTGGCAGGGTTGGTTGAAGCAGCCGATTTTTGCGAAGGTGTATGGTAAGACTTCTGAGGATTTGTTGCGTTCGAGTGTGCCTGCGGCGCTCACTGCGCTCGCTGCTCGCGCGCAGGCTGGCAATAATGACGCTATTAAGTACTTGTTGGCGATTACGGGTTACTATGACCCGACTGCGAAGTCGCAGAACGCTGAGTACGAGCGGGTTATCTCTGCTATGATGGATGCTGTGGAACTTTATGTTGAGGACCCTGAGGCTTTGCGTAAGATTGCTTCTACAGTGTCTGAGGCGGCTTCTAAGTGGAATGTTCCTTTGGCTATTGACGGCGAAATCGTCGAGTAAGGATAGATGTGAGTACTTCTACTGGTGCGCCGCTTAACTTGGTGAAGCCTGATGCTGGCGATACTATTAGTTTGAGTGTTTTGAATTCGAATTATGATTCGATTAACACTACTGCTGCCGACCATGAGTCTCGTTTGGATGCTGTTGAGCCGTTGGTGACGGCTGCTACGACTGCTATTGGTTCTTCTGGTTCGGTGTATAACTCGACTCGTTGGGCTGGCCGTAAGTTGTATGTGCAGACTGCTGCACCTACTTCTGGCATGGTTTCTGGTGATGTTTGGTTGAAGGTGCAGGCATAATGGCGATTACTTTGACCCCTGTGCTTACGCGCACTAACACTGGCACTACTCTTAATCTTGATATTTCGTTTACTAGCCCGCACACTACTGGCCGCGTTTGGAAAGTGTATGGTCCTAACGGCTATAACTTGACTGGTTCGTCTACGACGACTGTGAGCCGTACTGAGTCTGGTTCTGCTGGCGATGTGCATGTTTGGCGTGCTGTGGCTTCGGCGACTAACACTTCTTTGAATGAGACTGAGTCGACTGAGACTACTGTTGCTATTTCGGTTCCTGGTAATGGCGTGTACGTGTATAACGGCTCTGACTGGGTACCACTAAACTTCTAACATTTGTGATATACTCACTCTGGCAAAAAATTTTTTCCTAACGGAGGTATCATAAATGCCAGCAACAAACGAGGATGTTGTATTTCCTGAATGGTGGCCCGTTCAGAAAGCAACAAGTGTACGCATTCGCGCCCCCAAAGCCCCACGCCCACGTAAAGGAGACCATCGTGTCGCGGTTATTTTACCTGACCCACAGATTGGCTTTCGCGATTTACCAGCAGGGTTGGACCCTTTTCATGATGAGTCTGCTCTACGAGTCGCTATTAAAATTACCGCGTGGCTTGAGGCAAACGAACGCGTGGATGAAGTTATCAATCTGGGCGACTTTCTGGATTTACCGTCGCAAGGGCGCTTTACTCAAGAACCTAGTTTTGCATCAACCACGCAAGCAGCAATCAACCGTGGACATTTGTTCCTGCAAGAACAGCGCGGAGCAGCGGGGCCACAGGCTAAAATAGTTCTTATTGAAGGTAACCATGACCGTCGCATGGAGAAATTCATTGTCGACAATGCAGCGAGCGCCTTCGGCTTGAAACGTGCAAACACGGACGAGTTGCCGGTAATGAGTTTGCCTTACCTTCTACGATTGGATGAGATTGGTGTCGAATATATTGACGCATATCCCGCAGGTGCTTATTGGCTTAATGATAGGTTGCGGGCTATTCATGGCGATAAAGTTAGAAGTGGCGGTTCGACGGCTGCAGCGTATACCAACCATTCGCCGCACATATCAACCATCTTCGGTCACGTGCACAGGCAAGAACTGCAGTCACGTACAGTCTTCGACCGTAAAGGTCCAATCAAGTCAGTTGCCATCAGTCCAGGATGTTTATGTCGAGTTGACGGTGCAGTCCCATCTGTCAACGGTTCAACCAAAATTGATGGAACTCCAGCGCAATTCTTTGAAAACTGGCAACAGGGTATAGCAGTCATCTCGTATAAACCGAGTGGCGAGTTCTTCACCGAGTTAGTTCAGATTGACAACGGCAAGGCCATGTTCAGGGGTAGAGAGTTTAGCGCATAGTTTTATGCTAAACTGGACGCATGTCCGAAGAATCCGCGCACGTCCGCATAACTAATGCGATGATGTACCAGAAACTTATGGACATCAACGAAAACCAGATTACGATGATGGCCGAGTTGAAGCATTTGGCACCTTTGCCTGACCGTGTACGTGAAGTTGAGTCACGGTTGGACAAGTTGGATTGGGTTGAGAAGATAGCCTATTCGGCTCTTGGTGCTGCTGCTGCAGCAGTCATCACCCTAATTGTGCAAGGAATGGCTGCCTAATGGAACTTAAAAACAAATATGTAGAACCGTTCCCAACGAAGAAGCGTGGGGACGAGTTTGGCAACCTTGCACCATATCGTGAGGGTCGCCCTCACCGTGGACTTGACTGGTCTGTTCCTGAAAAGTCGCTAATTAAGGCTGTTGGTTCTGGCACGGTTAAAGTTGTTGACTGGTCGGATGGCCTCGGCTGGTATGTTATCCAGTCGATTGAGAATGGCAAACTGTTTTTCTTGTATGCGCACCTGGTTGAGAAGCCTAACTTGTCTGAGGGTAAGTTTGTTGAGGCTGGTAAGGATGCGATTGGTCGTGTAGGTTCGACGGGTAAGTTCAGTACTGGAGCCCACCTGCACGTCACTTGTGGCACTGTCGAGAACTTGGTGACTTGTGGTTATGACAAGTTGGTTGACCCTGCTTTGTTGTTTGTTAAGAAGAAGGCTGCCAAGACTGAGGGCGGCGCGAAGGGTTCGGTAGCGGAATGAAGTTTCTAAAGTCTCCTAAGTTGAAGCGTGTTTTGCGCGTTGTGGCTTTAGCGTTTGGTGCTGGTCTCTCGTTTATGGGTGTCGGTAACTTGCCGTTGTTTAACATGGATGCCGCTAACTCGGTCATGTTTGGTGCTATTGGTACCATTGTGGCTTTGATGATTGGTTTGTCGTTCACTTTCGCCGCTAAGGGTGAGGTGCCTGACAAGGAATTCGATGAGTTGATTAATCAGCAAATCGAGGCTGTTAACGCTAAAACTAAGAAAGAAAAAGAATAATGCCAACAGTAAACGGAAAAAAGTTCCCGTACACCGGTAAGGGCATGATGGATGCTGCTGCCGCTAAGAAGAAGAGCGTTGACATGCCTGAGCCTGGTGGCAAGGGTTCGTCAATGACTCCTGGTGACCGTAACAAGGCTCGTGATGCCGCTATGGCTAAGCGTTCCGCTTTGAAGGCTAGAATCGACCGTCGCACCTCTTTGGATAATGCCGCAGACTCGTTAATGAACAAGGCAAAGACTATTGTTGAGAGACGCCAGAAACTTGCAAAGAACACTAAGAAGTCTCCTGCAGATACTCTGCGCCTGAAAGACCAGGCTGCTAAGCGCATTTCTGAGGCTCAAAACGCTTATGACAAAAAAGCGGCATTCGTAAAGAAAATGAAAGGCTAATCATGGCTAGAATGCGTGACGAAAACGACTCATACCTGAAGCCAGGCATGAAGGACGAAAACGACTCATACCTGAAGCGCAGTGCCAGCACCAAAGAGAAACTTGGTTCTATGCGTCCTGCTACTGGTGTTGAGCGTAAGCGTGCTGCTATGAAGAAGGCTTTGAAGGCTCGTAATGCTCGTGCAGGCTGGGAGGGCATGACTGGCATGACTAAGGCTCAGAAGGCTGCTGAGATGAAGAAGGCCGGCGTAGACCAGGCTACTATTGACGAGATTCTTAGCCAGGAATAATGCCTCAGCCGATTAAGGACCCCTCTGGCGGCCTCACAGCGGCCGGTAGAGCCCATTTCAAGCGTACCGAGGGTGCAAACCTTAAACCGGGCGTAAAGTCCTACAGCACGGCTTCTACGGCTGATAAGAAGAGGTGGACTAACTGGGCTACCCGTTTTGCTGGCCGTTCTGATATTCCACCGCTAAAGAAACCTAGTGGTGAGCCTACGCGTTTCGCGTTGATGTTTAGGGCTTGGGGGGAGCCCGTCCCAAGCAGCGAGGCTCAGGTTCGTGCTGTGGCTAAGAAGGCTGCATTGCGTAAACGTACGCTTAAAGGCAGCGAACAGGCTTAACCCCCCAAGTTCTTTCTCTCCTGGTTCACCTCAATACGCTGGTATTGGGTGATTTTTCCGAGCAACTCTTGAATGGCTTTCTTGCGGTCTTCAGGCTTGTCTACCTGCTTTAGGCGTAGACCGCTAACCCAGTTAACAAACTCTAGGTAGGCTTCTTCTTCGACCTTGTCCATTCGCTTACCTTCCCACGCGACACGCTTGAATGTGTCAGGGAAAGCCAGAGCGAGCAAAGTGTGGGCTGGTTTTAGACCCATACGGCTAAAAGCGTCTTCGACAAGTAGCGGTACGGCGTCTGGGCTGTCAGCGAATTGTGTACCTTGTCCAGTTTTTTGACCAAATCCCCAGTCCACAAGTAGGCTGATAATTAGCGGGTCGGAGGAGGCGAACACGTTCTTAAACGTGGTGCTTCCCCATCCTAGTACCTGGTTTTGTACTGGCTCGTATGAGTTTAGAGAGACACCTGAGAGCCATCCTGAACTTCCGAAGAGGTCGTTTACAGGGTTGGCGAATGACATCGACCATAGGCCTTCACTGTTTGCTCCTGGAAGCATGACGTTCATGTTTCCTTCCATGTAGGAGCGTAGTGGCACGTTCTTTGGTTGCAGGTCGCCAATTTCAACATCTAAGCCTTGGCTTAGCATAGTGTTTGTGTAGGCTTTCTGGAATGCTAGGATTGCGCCTGGCTGGTCAAGCATTTCGGTGATGAGGAAACCTAGGGTTTTTGCGCGCCAAGTGAAGAACATGATGGTTCGTTTAGCCCACTTCTGGTTGAACTTTGACAAGTCCTGCATCTGTGGGTGGACACGGTTCACTTCACGCAATGCGGTACGTGATGCTTCTTCTAGGCTCTTTCCACCTTGCTTCTTCATGAGTTCTAGGTAGAGTGACATACGGAGGATGTCGTCTCGGTTTGCTGACCAACGGCCTACGTTGGTGGTGAACTTTTGGAAGGCGCTGTTGCGTAGTGCTTTTCCTGGGCGGAGTGTTTCGTCGATTGGGTCGAAGACTGCGCTGCTGGTAACGAATCCACCTTGGCGGCGGTATAGTTCCATAATGTCGGCTTCGTTGTAGTTTACGCGACGGTTACCGATTAGTACCTGTACTTTTCCGCTGTCTAGTGCGCTTTCTGGTTTAACAACGTAACCTTGGTCGCCCATCGATTTGATGTAGCGTGCAGCCCATTCGTCTGCTGCTCCGACTGGGATTCCAGCGTTTTTCAGCGCGACACTGTTTGATTCTTTAATAAATGGTAGCCCACCGACAACATTGTCTTTAACCATGCGGGTGGCTTGTGCGTAACGTAGAGGGTTCCATAGGCCCTTGAATGCGTTTACGGTAAATCCGCCAATCATGTTCTGCACCCAGTTTCCTGGACGTAGCGTGGTCATGAACTGTTTTGCACGGTTCTGCACTCGGTCTAGCGACTGGAGGAATTGTGCGTCTGATGCTAGTCGGGTTTCCTGGTCGATAACTTTCGATGCTTGCTTGATTTCTGGAATCAGGTGTGCAGGGTAGTAGTAGTTTTCGGTGTCGATGAAGTGGAGTAGGCGTTGTCCAGCCGACGGCATTGCGACTGTTGCTAGTTCGTCTAGTCCGTCTGCTTTGGCGGCGGCTAGGTTGCTGTAGGCGCTCTTTGGGATTCCAATATTTTTGGTGATGGTCATTGCTGACATTGGAATGATTGCAGCGTGTTTCAGTCCGGCGTGCCAGATTCGTAGAGCCTCTAGTGGGTCTACTTGGTCTAGCGGCCATTCTTTCCAACTGTTGAGGATTGCGTCTGCGTCTTTGCCGCCGAAGAATGCTAGGTCTTTTCCGCCTACTTGGCTAATCATTTCGTTTAGGTAGGTTGGGTTTAGTCCAGCGGTTGCTACTAGGCTGTGGTTGCCGCCTCCAAAGATTTCGTTGAAGTGTTGCGATAGGCGGGTTACTGCTTCGAGCATTGCTTTGTCTTCGACGCTTGCGCCTAGTTCTTGGAAGATTGGGCGTAGTTTGTCGAGTGCGTCGGCAGCGATTGCTGCTTCTTCTGCGCTGATGGTTTCACCCTTTGCGATTGCGGTCTGTACACGGATGTGGTGTGCAGCAGCATCGCCTAGCAGTTCGTCGTCTGTTTTAGCGATTGCTTGGATGATTTTGGTTGCTTTAATGCGTACTTCGCGTCCTGCACCCATAGCGTCTAGGTCTTGTGCTAGTCGGGTGAAGTGCTCAGTTTTGGTGGTTACCTGCTCTTGGATGACGCGCTGTAGCGGGTTCACTAGCGGCATGATGTAGTCTGCGCCGTATCCGAAGAATAGGCGTTCAAACATTTGGTCGGTGGCGTTTAGGATACCGAATCGGCGGGCGTGCATGGCTTGTCCGATTGCGGCTCCGCTTTCGTTAGCCATCTCGTGTACGAGGTCGTCTGTGAGTGTACCGTTTTCTGCGGCTTTAATGATGTTCATTGCTTCAGCGTTTTGTAGCGCCTGCTCGAACGAGTCTGCCTCAATTTTGAGCGAGGTTTGTAGAACGTCAGTTACTTCCTTGGCTGACTTCTTTTGAACCTTAGCGATTTCTGCGGCTTCTCCAGTGAGTTCTTTGTCTTTGTAGAGCGCAGCGACAAACGTGTTCATGTCGTCTTTGCTCATGCGGGCAACCATGAGGGTGTGAAGGTCGAAGCGTGCAGTGTTTTTGACTACGTCGCTGTATGAACGGTTCTTGTATAGTTTTTCGAACTCGTTGTATGTCTTGACCATCGCTTGGACGCGGTCTCCGCCACTAAGTGCAGGGTTGTTGAGCACTGCTTCAAGTTTCTTGATACTTGCACCAAGTACTCGGTCCACCTTGTTGCGGTTCATTTTGATTGCGAATGCAGAGTTTTTGATGTGTGCAGTGACTAGTCCGTCAAGTACTTCTGGCTCTAGCAGGTTGTCGATGAATTCTGAGATTTTTTCGGTTGCTAGTTCAGGGTTGTTGTTGAAGAAGTTTGCGCCCTTCTTGCCTTGGCTGAAGAGTGAGGTATTAGTTTTGATTTCGGCACGGATAAGGTCAAACATTACCTGCTTTAGTCCGTTAGCGATTTCACCGCTAAATTCGCGGCCTGTTTCTAGTTCTGTGCGCAATGCTACGGCTAGGCGGACGGCTCCAGATACGGCAGTTTCTGGGATGGATTCACTTGAGCCTGCATAGAATAGGCGTTCGGTTACTTCGGCTGGTAGTGCCTGCTTTACGTCTGCTAGCGATAGGTAAACGGTCTTGATTGCTGCTGGGCGGGTTTCTGCTAGTTCTTTCAACGATTTAGCACCGTATAGGTTAAGCATGCCTGCTTCTCCAGTGCCCTCTTTGAGGGTGAAAGCGAACTGCATACCTAGGCGCTTTAGTTGCGCTTCTCCTAGGTTTTCGATTTGTTCGAAGTTTTGGCGCATAAATGCGGCACGTTCAGGGGTGCCTGCCTTGTAGCCTGCGGCTTCTGCAAGTTCTGAAAGTTTCCTGTAGACAACCTTTGAACCAGTTAGCACGGCTTGCGGCTCAACTGTACGCATCATCATGAATTCGCTCTGAGGGTCAGTTAGAACCTTTTTGCTTGCTGGCAGGTTGGTGTCTAGGATTACGTCGTCTAGGGTGCGCTTGATGAATCGGACTGATTCTGAACGCCACAGGATGTGTCGTTGCGCGATTGCGCCAGTGTAGAGTGCGGTAATGTCTGGAATGTGGTGCTGTCCAGCGTTCCAGTAGAAACGTAGCAGTGCTTCGATGTGTGCAGTGTAGTCTTCTGCAATCATCTGGTCTGGCTGTAGTGATGCGGTGAACTCTTCAACTTCTTTAGCCGCGGCAATACCCATTTCGTCTGCGATACTTCCTGGCGCGACAAATGCGTCAAGTTCTGCAGGTGAGATACTTCCACCTTTACGAACCTTCTCCAATGCAGCCTCAATAGTCTGCTGACGGGGCGTACCGCCCCTTTCAAGGGTTTTAAGCATCCGACTGTCTCCAGCGTCTGCAAGGAGCCCTGCGAGGCGTTTGAGGGCTTCTGAGCCTTCTGGCTTGAGTAGCGCCTCAGCGTTGATGTCTTTAATCGAACGGTACTGGCCTTTAGGGATGTTTGTGGCTAGAAGCAAGTCAAGGTAGTTGCTCCACTCTTTAGCCTTTTCAGCGTTTCCGTTAACTTGGAGGGTGCGAATCTTTGCGATAAGCATCATCGGGTTACCCTCGTGTGCACCGCCAGGCGCGAAGTCGTCAATAGTTACAGATTCGAGTGCCGGGTCATTAGCCTTTACTGGCTTCAAACCAGTAGCCTTGGCGGCGGTAGTCTCAAACTTGTTGAGCATAGTTTCAAAACTCTTGCGTTCCTTGACTAGGTCAACGGTTGAGGTTCGGACAGATGCTGCGGCACGGTCAACGGCTTTAACCGCCATGTCTGCAGTTAGCACATTTTCTGCAAGCATGAGACGCATCATAACGTTGGTGGTTGCTGCGGCTCCAGACTTCTTGATAGCAGATGCTAGTTCAGTCGGGCTGATAAAGTCTGGCAGGTTTTTACCAATCAGCGCCTCTTTGCGCATGTTCTCTACAAGTTTCTTTGCAGACCTTGCGAACTGGTTAGCGAAAATTACGCTAAGTTGTCCACGTAGGCGGGCAACTTCAGTGTTTTTGACACCGAGTAGACCCATAAGGTCTTTGCGCTGCTTGTTGTTTAGCGGAAGGATAGCGTTCTTCTCGTTACGACCAACCTTGCCCAGGAATGCTTTAACGGCTGGTGCTACTTCTGGAATTTCTAGGAGGCGACGCATAACGTTGCCTGCTTCGCCGCTAAGACCATACATGAACTTTTGTGCACCCTCAACAAGTGCGTCCTGCTCTACCTGGTTAATTTTGAGTCCAGTTACGGCACGGCCTTCAAGGATTTCCTTGGCGAAAGTTTGCTTGTCGAACTCGACTGGGAAGTTTAGTCGTTCTTCACGTAGAGCAAACTCCCATACGCGGTCTTTGACGCGCTCAATCATTGCTGGAATGTTCTTGATTAGTGCTTCACGTTCAGCCTGTGGTAGTGGCTTGCTGTTTGCTTTTCCAGTATTGCGCAGGATGTCTAGGACTGTCCAGTTGCTTAGTCCTGCGCCGTCCCAGATGACGCCTGGGCCGTACCAGTCACGGAAAGTAAGTCGCACGAGTTCGTCGTACTCTTTGCTTCCCTTCTTGATGTTGAGCAGTTCCGCTTTGTTCTTACGGATGACTTCGCCGACACGCTTGTCAACGATAGAAGCAAAGACACCGTTGTCGCGTGCGCCTGCTTTAACGCTAGCCTTGTAAGCGTCGATACCTGCACGGATTACCCAGTCGTTCTGTACAGTGCCGGTACGGTCTGCAAATAGCGACAGGAAGTTGTTTGTAGCGTTAGTCGACTCTTTAGCAGACTTCTCTAGGAGGTTACTTGCCTGCACAAGGATTTGTCGAATCTCTGCAGGCTGTAGCACGTTTTCCGAGTTAGCGAAAGGCTTTAGGAATTCTGCGATGTTTTGTGCAGCGCCACGGCTAACCTGTTCGCGCGCATCCTGGGTTCCTAGTCGTTCAAACTCGGTGAAGAGTCGACCGAATGCTTGACGGCCAGTCATTTCGCGTGGCTTGTCGCCGAGGACTTTAACGTTCTTTAGGGTGCGCTTAAGGTCTGAAAGGTCAGCGTTCTGTAGGGTTTTGAAGTCACGGAATGCCATGCGGCCTTCTGCTAGGACACGGAATGCTGCTCCACGTCCGAAGAAGTCGATGCCTGCGCTTTCGAATAGTTTGTGAGCGTTACCGATTACGTCTTCTGCAGGGTTTAGTTCTGCAAGTAGGCGGTCAATTTTTTCTTGTGCGATTTGTGGGGCGCGTGAGATTACTGCCTGCAGTGATTCGTACTCTGCTGGCTTTAGGACGCTTTCAACGTTTTCTTTAGTCAGTTCAGGGTATTGCTTCTTTAGGCGGGTGAATACCTTGTTTGCTTCGCGCTGCGCTTCTTGTACAGCGTTCTTTGTCATTGCCTGTACGAGTAGTTCTTGTACTTCTTCTGCAGTGCGTAGCACAGGGTGTCCTGCTTCGTCGACCTTTACAAGGCTGACTCCGACTTTGTCTAGGGTTTCGATAAGTTCGCGGCTAAAGTTCTTGCCAGCGATGACACGTCCAGCCTCCATGATTTCTGTCAGGAAGTATGGCTTGTCTGCACTCTTTGTTCCCATAATGGCGAAGTTTGATGGGATAGGGTGGTTGGCTTGCTCGGTGAGCGGGTTGAACTCGCTCTTCTTGTAACGGTTGATTGCTACGAATGCGTCCGATTCAGTGTTTGCTGCACGCTCAGCCAGGAACGATAGACGGGCATACAGCACCGATGCGGGCACAGATTTTAGGTTTTGTGGCGTGTAGAACAGTTCTTCAACGTTGCGAAGAGTGTTCAGGCTCTTTGCTCCAGTGGTTTTTGAGCCAGCCTTGTTGATTTTTTTGCTCAAACCAGAGAGCAGCGACATTACTCGCAGCCCCTCTTTGGAGGAGACGAATTCTGTGACGCTTCTTGATAGTTTAGTGCCAGTAATTGCCTGCTGCATGGTGCGCAGGTCGCCTTCGGTGATTGCTTTTCCACTTGCAGTGACGGCTAGTGTGGCTTCTTCGCCTTCTTTGCCTGCTTTTTTGGCGGCACGTTCGCGGTATCCGAGAGGATTAGCGAGCAGTTCCTCTACTCGCTTAAGGTCTTTGGGCGTTAGGACCTTTGATAGGTCTTCGATGTTGACCACTTCGCCGTTTAGGACTGCAGTTTCTAGGTCGCGGGCTAGTTTTGCTACAGATTCTGGGTTCTCTAGCCATTTCTGGGTGCGGCGTTCGACTAGTGGAGCAACTTTTGGTGTGCCGATTAGCGCTTGTTCGGCAGCAAGTTTGTCTGCGATTGGTTTGCTGACGGCTGTAGGGCGTACGGTTGGTGTTTCCGCTGCTTCTCGTGCGGCAGATAGGACTTGTTCACGTTCTGGAGCGGTTGGGATATCGTTCCAGGTTCTGTCCATGAGTTCTTTAACGCTTGCACCTGCGGCACGGATTTCTTCGGTTGCGGCATTGATTTCGTCTTGGCTCTTTTTGGTGCTTTCTTTGAGTTTGGCAATGTTCAGTTCGACCATTTCGTCGACTGCTGACTTTGCTGTCTCCAGTTCTGCACCTGCAAGGTCTTCTGCTTTGGATAGCATGGCGGCTTTAGGGCCTTTGAGGGCTCTACGTGCTTCAATGCGGGCGATTGCTCGCTTATGTGCGTCTACAAAGCCGCTTCCTGCAGATTTTAGGATGTAGTTTGTTGCGCCGAACGTGCCACCTTGTAGTGTTTCGATTGCGTCGCCAACTTGCGGCTTAGGGGTGATGCGGTCGTATACGTTGCGTGCCACAAACTCGCCTGGCTTGGCTGTTCCTGCGGCGGCTGCTTTACGTACGCCAGCGACGTTACGTACACCTTGTGCTGCACCTTTAACTGCTCCACCAACACCGAGGGTTGCGAAGGTTGCCGGGTCTAGTCCGATGTCTAGGATGGTTGAAATGATTCCTGATGGGGTAAACCAGGTTCCTTCTCCGAAGACTTCTTTGTCTGAGCGTGCAATGTCGAGTGCTGGAATGTTTTCTACAGATTTAGCGAACTCTGGTGATTTGAATAGTTCGTACCAGTTTTCGATTACTGGTCGTCCCGTTGCTTTCTGTATTGCACCTTCTGTTCCTGGGGCGGAACCTGCAATGCCTCGTAGCGCACCTCCAGCGAATGCGAATGGGGTTGCTACGATGTCTGCAGCAGTGGAGAAGAAGTCTTCAGTAGTTACTTCGCCGTCGTTTAGGCGGTCGAACATGACGTTGGCTTTTTCCATAACGTCGTATGCGCCGTTGGTGATTCCTCGGCCTAGTCCTGTAAGGATGCGGAGGGTTGCACCGAATAGGTTTGTGTCGCCTTCTGCGATGCGGTTGGCGATTTCGTAGTTTGCTGCGCCTTCTTTTACGCGGTCTACACCTGACTTGTAGGCGGCTTCGGCTAGTGGGTTGCGCTTGAAGGCTGGCTGGCCTTGGTTTGCACGGTTTTGGTTCAGGAAGTCAACTACAGGGTCGCTAATGCCAGCGCCTGATTGCTGTCTCGATTTTAAAAAGTTAATAACTTCATTAACTTTGGAGTTATCCTGAGCCATAACTGCCTTTCTTCTAGGCAATTATAGCACCGATTACTGCTTGTTATAGAGTGCTGCGGTCGTTGCTTCTGGCAAGTCAGATGGCTGTAAGCCGTAAGCGTTCAAGAAGCGGGTAACGATAGCAAACTCTTCAGGAGTGACTTCGCCGCCAGGGGAGAATGCTTCACGTGCGAGCGCAAGCATGTTTACGTATTCTTGACCGTACGGTGACGATACAGGTTTACCGCTGAATTCGCTCAATAGTGCAGTTCTTGCAGCGTCGGTTTGCTGCTCTTTAGTTGGCGCAGCACCGTTGATGCTAGTGCTGAACTCATCTAGTAGTTTCTGCTCAAGGACCTTAGCGAATGGGTTGTTGAGTGTACGTGTACCAACCTTGCTCTTCTCTTGAGCAATCTGGTTCTGGTAGTTGTTTAGAGCATTCTGGTAAGCCTCAGACAGCGATAGTTTAGTTGCAGACTTAGTGTTGCCGATAGCGGTGCGCATACGGTCAGCCTGTTGCTGTGCTGATAGTTTCTGTGACTCTAGTAGGTTCTGCCATGACTGGCCCTGTCCTAGAATGTTTCCCATTGCTTCGTTGAGGCGAGTCTGCGAGGTGTATTGGGTTAGAGCGTTCTCTGGGCTAATGCCTAGTTCTGCGGCGAGCGCGACACGTCGAGCCTCCTGAGCCTGTCCCTCTTGCGATAGCACGTTCTGTAGCGCAGATGCACGCTGTCCAGTGTTTCCTACGGCTTGTTCGTATGCGCCAAGTAGTGATTCTTTTGCGCTGTCAGACTCTTGAGTGAGTTGACCGTACATGTTTTCAACGCTGGCGCTGTTCTGCTTGTACTGCTTGTTTTTCTGCTGAATGCCTTGGTTGAGTGAACGCAGGATTGCCGCGTTTGGTCCGCCTACGGTTGTGCCGTATTGTGCGTATAGGTTGTTGTATTGGTTCATGAAGTCGGCGATGCCTGCTTCAGTATTTGGGGTAGCCTGCGCCTGTCCACCTTCAGTGTAGGTAGGTGAACCTGGAAGCGTTCCGCTTCCAGTGCCAGATATCTTACCTGGCGTGTATGCGTTACTGGTAGTTGATGGCGTGGCTGAACCTAGAACGGCACTGTTGCCGAACAGTGACTGTCCCAAACTTGCAACTGCTTGGCCTAGAGGGTCTACACGTTCAGCATATTTACTTGCAAGTGTGCCACCCATACCTGACAGGCCGCTACCGAACGCGTCTGACGCGTTATTGATTTCGTCTTCTGGGGTAGCCATTATGCCTGTCCTGTCTGGTTAATCTTGTTAGCCATCAATGCAGCGATGTACTGCTGCAGAATGTTGTAATCAATACCTTGTAGGCTTGCTAAGGCTTGGATGTCTTCGAGTTGTGACTGGTTTGCTAGGTCGCTTACAGCCTGGCGGGCACCCAATGCCTGCTCGTTATATCCTGCCGTCACTTTATCCTGCGCGCCCATGTAGCCACCAGAACGTAGCAAGCCACGTGCAGCATAATCATCGCCCACGTTCTTGTACGTTTCCATTCTGGAACGGTCAAGAGTTGACAGGGTCTGTTGTAGGTTACGTTGTGCGGTATCCATCTGGTATTGACGGAGTGCTTTGCCCGCATCGTATTGTGTTGCAGCCTGGCCTCTAGCCATTTCTTCATTGATACCGCCAACCATTTTAGGCGTGTATGGTTTAGGTGTGGCTGTCTCAGTTTTTGGCGTAGTCTTTTTGATAGTAGGAGTCCACTCCTGTGCCCAACTTCTTGGCATTACTTCTTACCTATCTGAGACTGCGGCTTAGCGAATAGGCGCGACGAGTTGCGGCCTTGAATCCATTTTAGCATAGCGGCGTTCTTTGCCCGCTGTTGTGTGCTTCTCTCCTGGTATCCAGCATTGTCTAGTTTCATGCCAGTGTTTGGTCCGACGATGCCGATGCCGTACTTTTTCGCTCCTGCAGCGTATTTGTTGAAGCCTGCTCCACCTATTGCCATTACGATATCCTACTCATTGTTTGTTTGCGACCGCTTACCATGTATAGAACTATGCCGTCGAGGCGTGAAGGCGCTGTTGATGATGTGCCCTTGTTTTCAAATTCGACGGTGAAGTATGCGCGTTTGAATGTCGTTTTGCCTGAGATTTTAGCGACGGACGGTACAGGGTTTGATGCAGGGAAACCAGATACCGTTGTAGGGGTTACTCCTAGTGGTGCCCAAACGATACCATCTTCTTCAGCCTCTGCCCACGTGTAAGTCTGTAGGTCAGTCCAAGTAATAGATTGCTCTTCTTGCTCAATAGCGACAATGCTTGCGTTCACCGAGTTGACAGCAACTACTAATAGTTCCCAGCCGAACATGCGCTTAAACTTCGTTGGTAGCCCAGCGTCGTATGTCTTTGTTTTGATACGGCACTTGATTGTCTCGTTGGTGTTATCGCCAGAGTAGGAGAGAGCAAAACGTAGCAGTGACTGCTCACTTGTACGCGCACCTACACCAAATGCTGTTATTGGCTCGTTTGTGGCGGCGACTGTTCCGCGTGGTGCTTCAATGAAATAGGCGGCGTCTAGGCTTGATTGCCATTCAGTCCATGCACCTATTTCAGTGTCAAAGCAATATAGTGTTCCGTAATACCAGGCGAGCAGGTATTGCCCGACTTTAGACACGGCTGTATCAATCGTGTAGCCGCTTCCAACGCTAACAAACTCGACCTTGTTAGCCTCATTGATTGGGTAGTAGTTGTAGCCTGCTAAACGATATAGAGTTCCACCATGCATTACTGCGTGATAGTTTTCTCCAGCAACAACACCAAACGAGTTGTCAACACCAATGGTCGAAGATAACTGGGTTAGCGAACCGTCTGACGGGTCTGCTGATGCTCCGAATGCTAGACGCCATGTTGAGTTTGAACGGAATAGGAATAGTTCGCTGTTGCCTTCAACAATTTTGTGGAGTAGTTCTCCATCGCCTTCGTTGACGTCGATAAAGTTGTCAACTGGGAAGTCGTCAATGGATGTGCCTAGTGTGGATACGTTGCTGTAACGTATGGTTGATGTGTTGCCTAGTGCACGGCTTGAGATGTAGATTCGACCCTTGCTGTAGTGAATCTGATTACCTGCTGGCATTGATGTTTTAGGGTCGCCAGAAGTGTATGTGATGGTGGTGAAAGTGTAAGTGCCGCTAATTTTAGACCAGTATCCGCCAGCGCCTGCAGGGTTCACTAGGTATAGGCGGTCATAATATGTCGTCATGTCTGCCGCAGCGAACGTTGCAATCTGAGTCCATGAGTCAGATGAGAAGTTGTATAGGTAAGTTTTGTCTTGTGTTGCGGCGACAAGTTGTGTCACGCCATCAACGTTGCGAAAATACCCCAACGGGGTCACTTTTGTGGAACCAGTTACAGGCTTTGGCTTCTCGATAAGAAAAGGTGGGCGGCTAATAATCTTGCCGCTACGCGTAATCGTAACGTTTAAAGCCTGCGCAAGTTCGTTCTCTGCAATAAGGCTAGGGTCTGTAACGTTGTTTAGCCCACCGGAGAAGTTATCTAAAAGTACTCCGTCGCGCGCCATTACTCATCCTCAGGTAGAACTACCTTGGTTGGGTAGTAGTTGCTGTCAACAATGTTCTCTTTCGCAAGATGACGGTTCATAGAGTCACGAAAACGCTGGTCTTGATACTGCGACGCCTGCCAGTTCTCATCAAGACGGTAAGCCTGACCGAGTACATAGTCGACAACTTGGTTGTAGAAACGGTCTGGAACCTGTAGCGTTTCGCTAAGTGAAGTGACGTTGGTTGGGTAGCCTAGGTAGAACACTTTTAGGCCGTCAACTTTGTCTTCCTGTGGTGCAGGATAGATGAAGATGTCGCCGTCCCATTCGTACCAGATTTTAGGGTCGCCAGTAGCGTCCATGTCTGGGTCATTAGAAACAATAGTTTCCTGCGCAGCCTGGAAAGTTACAGGTTTGAGTGGGGTGCCGTCATAGTTGATTGCTTGAATCTGGTGGACGGTTGATGGCAGGTTGCCGTAAGAGTTTACTCCCGCAGTGACATCATGGGTGAGTGTGCCTTTGATGGTTTCGTGGCTAGCAGTGATTTCACGCTGGGCAGCACCAATCCATCGGATAAGGTCAGAGTTCTTTAACTCAACTAGGCTTTCGTCTCCAAAGATGCGTTTGACGTCTTCTGCGACGTCATTCGCTGTGCGGGTGTAAGTTTCTCTAGGCATTTGGGTCGAACAGCAACTTTCCGTTGTGGCGGGCGTAATTCATAGTCATACCTAGTTTAGCAACATCTCGGGCAAGTTCGCGCCTAGCAGCCATATCTTCTTCTCGTTCTTTAATCTTCATGAACTCGTGTGCTGCGTTTAATGCTTGGATGTCACTAATTGAGCCACCGTCATTGGTGACGTCTGCAACGATAATGTCTGCCATTATGCGTTCGTCAATCTGCCATTCTGCATAGTTCTTTAGAACGTAACGTTCGTTTGTTGCGTTGACAACTACGCTGTATGGGCGTTCACGGTCGAACTGTGGATGGGATTCTGGGAGTTTCCTGATGTAAAGTGTTGGGTCGTAGTCTGCAAGTATTCTTGCGATTCGTTCACAGCCGCGCGGAACATCACGCATGCGGTCTAGTTCACTGAAGTCTGAGATTATGTTTTTTTGGTTAAAGTATTCGATTGCCATATTTCTCCTTGAGAAGGCTAATGGGGTACAGACACGAGGATAATCTGTACCCCATTAGCAGTCAATTAACGGTTATACGCCTGGAGCAATTCCCGAGATAACACCGTGGGTGTTACGACGGTAGGTGCTGATTTCAGAGTATGAACGTAGGTAGGCGATGAAGGCGTCACGACGTGGAACCTGCTTCCACTTCGAACCGTCTTCGTCAATCCATTCCCAACCACGGTTGGTGTTCAGGTTCAACTTCTTCGAGTTGATGAAGAACATCTTACCAGTTGGGGCGTCGAAGTCAGCCTTGAATGGTAGGTCGCCGAACTCGGTTGCGAAACCAAGACCACGGTTACCACCCTCTAGGTCAACCTTGTTGACGTAGCGGCGCTTCTCTTCTAGGGCCTTCCAATAGCCGTTCCATGAACCGTGGTCGGTCCAGATAACGTCTGGCTTGTCACCGTCGGCAGCAATGTCGGTAACCATACCAATCATGTCTGCTTCAGTGATTTGCTGTGGGGTACCCGAGACAGAGATGTCCTTGGTGTGTGCAGCCCATAGTGGGGTCGTTGCTGGGTCGATGCCGTGTAGGGCGGTCGAGTCGCTAACGATTGCACCGAAACCAGTCCATTCCTTGTTCCAGTTGTTCACCTGGCTCGACGAGGTCGAGTTCGAGCGTACAACTGCCGAACCAACGGTAACCGACGATGCAAGGTTGCGGTCGAAGGTTACAACCTTAGTGGTCTTGTTGATTGCGGTGATGGTTACGTAACCACCAGTGTGGGCTGGGGTTGGGACTGCGTTGCCTAGCGAAGCGGCTAGCAGAACGTCAACGCGCATACCGATGTGTAGGTACTTGACGTCGTCGAGTGCTAGAGTTGCTGCTGCGCTGCTGTTAGCAGTCTTTACCTTGGCGAGAGTTCCGGTTCCATCTCCGAAGACCTGACGGTTCTGGTCTTTAGCGATGTCGTCGCGGATGCGCTCGATTTCTTCTGCAGTAACGTCTGCGAAGGTCTGGTAGTTCTGGCTAGCCTGAGCCATAACCTGACCAGTTAGACGAACCGAGCCGTAGAACGACTTTAGGCCAGTCTCACCAGAGACGTACTGCTGGTTGCCTGCTTCTGGAAGGTCTTCGTCCTCACCGCGTGCACCAATACCAGTGTTACGACCTACGTGTGCAACAAACTTGACACCTAGACCACCAACCTGGGTGATGTTACGAGCGGTTGACTTAATTCCATCAAGAGCAGGAGTTGCGTTGTTGATTTGCTCGTTAATGTCACCGTAAACATCCTTGAGGATGACGTTGGCAATAGCGAGGTTCTGTCCTTCGGACATACTTCACACTCCTAGTGCTAGATTGATTAGAAAAATATCTACTTCGTTCGCCCTAGCCACCAGGTGTGGCCGTACTCACTACTGTTTCCAGTGTAGCACAGATACAATAAAGCGCCCCGAGGAAGCCTCAGGGCGCTTTAGAGGGGATTTTTAGTTAAACCCTGCTAGGTTTCGCTTCGCAATCTCTTCAATGGCTGCAATGCGCTCTTCGCGGGTTGACAGTTTCTGTGGTGGTGGGGCTGGAATGCTGTTACCTGCACCGCCTGCGACACGTGGTGCACGCTTCACAGTTGCCTGCATAGCCTTCAACTCACCCATGTACTGTTCGTGTGCGGCACCGATTAGTTGGTGTAGTTCAGCGTTAGGGTAGTCGTCTGCTAGTAGCATTGCGCGACGAACAACTGCTTCTTCATCAAAGTCACCGAACTCTGCCTGAATGGCGGCGATGGTTTCTTCAATTTCGTTGTCCATTGCTGCGGCTTCACGTGTAGCGATTTCCTGCTCACGGTCTCCCTTGAGTGCTTCAATTTCTGCCTTGAGTGCACGTAGTTCAGCGGTTGACTCGTCTTCTTCGAAGTCTGGGTCAAATGCTTCTGCAGTGTCTACTGCGTCTTCCATGATTTGCTGTGCGGCAGCAAAGCCGTAACGTGATGCTAGTTCGTCGTAAACGGCTTTAGGGTTTGCGGAGATTTCGGCAGCCAACTCTAGGGATGCTTCGATAACCTGTGGGTCGACACCTGCGTCAGCGTAGCGGCGGTATGGTGCAATCTTTTCAAACTGCTGGTCGATACCTGCCTGCCACTTGTTGATTACAGGCTCTACTAGTCCGTGCAGGGACTTTGGTAGAACATCGTAGAGTTCAGCCAGTGCAGGGTTACCCGCAGAGTCTTCTTCTTCGGTTGCGTCAACATTGGCATCTACCTCTTCGGTAGCGTCCGTAGTTTCAATCTGGTCTTCGTCTTGATATTCGAATTCGTCGCTAGGAACCATTTTATCCTCGTTCTATTGCTGTGGTAGTTGTCCAGCCTGGTCTGGCTGGGGTTGCATACCCATCTGTTGCTGTTGCATCATTAGGTTAGCGAGAGCCTGTTCGTGCATGTTGATGTGCTTGTTGAACTCGGCCTTCTGCGTAAGAGTAAGCATATCATATACTGGGCTCTTACGGAAGTTGTCGTGTTCCTGGATATGTACTGCGTGGTTGTCCCACTTGTTTACAGGAACTACGGCTGGTGGCTCTAGTGGAATGCCAGTGTCAGGGTTAACCATGGCAGGGTTGCCTTGGTCAATTCCCGCTTGCCACTGCTGGTAGTGCTGCATAACTTGCATGTCACCAAGGTTTTTAAACATGATGTTCTCACGTTGTGCACGCAACTCATCAGGGCGGGTGCCCTTGTTGTCGGTGTAACGCTGAATGGTTGCAATGTCTAGCAGTTCTAGGCCGTCTTCTGGCGGAATCATACCTAGGCGCATCATGTCCATAACTAGAGCCTGCTTAGCAGCCTTGCTAGTTGGTAGTGCTGAACCTGATTCGATACGGATGTCGGTGCCGCGGCTAATGTCTGAACCTCGGAACAGTTCAGCAGAGTAGCCGTTGTTTGCGCCAGTAATCTTAACGGTACGCTCACCAGTCCAGTATTCAGCGGCAAGCGACAGAGAGATACGCGCAATGGTTGACAAGCCTTCTTCGATGGATGCAAAGGTTGGGGCTAGGTAGGAGTCGTCACGTTCCTGCAGGTAGGCGATAGCGGTTGCCGCTTCCACACCTGGAGGGGTTGAACCCTTTGATACTTGGTGCTGCCCTGAGATGTCCTCTAGGTCCATGTTTAGGGCTTGGAGTTCTTCTGCCACGTATGGTGGGAGTTGAGGCATCGGTGCCGACATTGGGTAGTCGAAACCTGGACGTACACCGATGTACTGTCCTGGGCTGGTGTTAATCTTTGCAACGGTTAGCGAACCTTCGCGGTAGTAAACCTGTGGCTTAGCCATCATGTTTTTTGCTTGGATGCGCTGTGAACGTGTGCGGTTGATTTCTCGCTGTAGCGGGATGATGTCGTCAATCACGCAGGCCGAGTAGTACTGGCCTGATGGGATGTGGTCAAACTTGACGATTGGGTAGTCTTTGTAACCTGCAGGGAAACCGTCCAGCGAGGCTTCTACGATAACTTCGTCGACGATAGTGACAAAGCCACCCTTTGGTAGCAGGTTGGTAGTTCCTGGCTTAACCCATGCTTCGATTACTAGGCAGGCGTCTGGCTTGCTGTTGTTTTCGCGGATGTCTAGCGCGGATGAGATGTCAGCAATCTCGGTTGACGCTACAACGGTTGGCTGCATGTCTTTCGGGATTAGGTCGCCGTACGTCATCTTTACCCATTCGATAGGTTTCGTGTAGACGTGCAGAACGTATGGCTGCTTGTTGTGGTCGACGATTGATAGGTCTGGTACGAAAATGTTGAATGGGGACACGTGCTCGATGCAGATGTCGCCTTCCTCTTCGCTCCAAGGGTCGTAAGCGCCTGCGTGCCAATATGCTTTGAGATAGCCTACACCGAGCACTGATAGGTCACGAGCGACCATGCGCATTTCTCTTCCAACGTGTAGCCGGTCATATAGGCTATCCCAAATCTGTCCAGCAGCGGTTGCAGCGAATACGTCTTCAACGTCGTTTGATGCTGGCAATGCTACTGCGGTAGGTTTCTGCGAGGTGAGTTTAGCGATTTCGGTACGCACGATTGGGCGTACACGGTTGATGATGATGCGTGGAACGTTCTTGTCGCCACGTGGCAACTGTGCTAGTTGGCTTTTGGTTGAGTCCCAAGCAACATACTGCTTGCCGCGTTCAAACGACATGTTGATGTACCACTGGCGTACACGCCAGTTCTTGGCGTCTTTCGACTTCTGGTATTCCTTACGAATGTAGTCAACAAGGGTTTTACCCTTCTTGTCCTGCTGTAGGGCTTTAAGTTGGGTGTCGTCAAGCAGGCCGTTGAGTTCAATCATTGGCTGCTTAACGAAATCAAGTGAAGCGTCTTTACTTGATACCGTATTCTGCCCTGACGGCGTCGAAGTCATACTCATTATCGTCATCTACCTCTACGTAGTTATCCGTTACTAGCGGTGCGGTTTCTTGGGGTGGTCTTAGGTTTCCCGACGCTGCCAGAACTTGCTGGAACGCTAGCGGGTCCTTCGTCGCTAGCAGGTTCACTGCTTGATTCAGCAGGCTCGCTTGCTCCAAAGTAGTCGAGATTAGCCCCTTCGTTGCTTGGTTCAACGACCGCGTCATCAACCAAAACGACAGGGGTAGGCTCAGCAAGCAAATCAGCAGTAGCAGCGATAGAGAGGTCTCGGATGTCATTTACTAGCCTTTCAGTAACGGCAGGGATTCTGCCAATCTTGTCACGCAGAGCAGCAACTTCTTCACGAGTAGTAGCCGCCTCCTTTGGGTGCATGTAACCCATCTGGTCTGCGATGTTTGCGATACAGTACGAGCACAGGTAGACCATGCCGTAGTAGTCAATCTGCTTACCTAAGTCTAGGGCAGGATTGTCATAGGTTGGGTGCGAGTTACATACGACGCACTGGAACGGTTTGAACGGTGCACGTTCTACGAGGTTAAATTTTCTAGCCATTATTCCCATCCTACAGCGTCTTCAGATATATCTTTTGATTTCCAAGACGAAGTTCCGGGGTCCCTTCTGGTGTCTTGTTGTACAGCATCAAGTGTATCACCAAACTCTAAGTACATCTGGCGTTCACCGCTTATCACGTCTGGGGCGAGGTCGTCCATGAGTGTGAAGAAGTAGCGTGAAGAGTCAAACGCGTGGTTGTCTCGGTCTTGAATGTCTTCCAGTTTGTTTAGCGACATTTCTAGTTGGCGTGAAGCACGGCGCTTGTATTTGAGTTTGGATAGTTCGCTGATGAGGTTGGGGCAGTTGTCTGTGATTTGCCAGAACGGTTTGCCTGTTTTGGGGTTGATTTTCATGTATTGCTGCATTTTGTTCAGACCGATACCGATTTGTTTCGGGATGATGTCGATGACAACGTTCATGTCGTGCAGGTTGAACTCTTGCTGGTATGAGGTTCCTTTAACACCGTTGGTTTGGGCTAATGCAGGGTCGCCTACGGTCAGGTATGGTTCTATGCCCCATTCACGGTTGATGGATTTGTACACTTCGGCGTGTTCAGCGATGGTCATTTGTGACTTGTAGTGCTCCGCGAAGGTGGTGATGGTGCCGTCGGGTGCTACGGCGTGCCATAGGATGGCGGTTGGGTCTCGCCATCCGTAGTCGATGCTCACATAGATGCGGTGTTTGCGTGTGAGTTTGAATTCTTCAGTTGGGATGGTGTGAGTGAGTTGGTTAAAGTTTTTGAAGACGGCTCCGCCGACTTGGATGAACTGGCCTTTTTCACGAATGGCACGCTGTTCTGGTGTTAGCGATGACAGGTAGTCTTCGATGGCTTTTTTGTCGAGGTAAATGTTGTCGGACATTTCTACTTCGACTACGCCAAACAGTGGATGGCCTTCTTTACCTGGAATGTATACCTGTTCGTAGATGTATTCCATGCCTTCAACGGGGGTGAGTGTCATCCACCAGTCTCCGTCGGTGTCGACGAGACGTGCACGACATTCGTCGTATACGAGTTCTGGCGGCTCTTCATCGAAGTGCACGAAGTGTCTGGATGTTCCAGCGAACTTTTGCAGGTCTTGGTCGTAGGACATGAATTCTACGAATGAGCCGTTGGCTAGTGTGAGTACGCGGCGTTCTTTACTGTATGAGTCGTCCCATGAGCCGTTGATTAGGAGGCTTTTGGGGACCCATTGCTGGAATTGTGGGAGGAGGATTTTGTCGATACCGCTAGCGAAGTCAACGCCGACCACACGCCCGCGTATTGGGGACTCTGGTACTTTTCGGTAAGGGTGTTCGCCTTTGAGGTATCGAATATCTTCAATGACGCCTGCAACGGTTTTTCCTGAACGGTTTCCTCCCACGTATAGGCGGTGTTTATGCTGGTCTGAGGCGAACTCAATCTGTTTTGCATGTGGTTTGTATCTGTTCAGGTTGGGGCGGATTGCAGTTGTACGGATTTGCTCGCTCATATTGTAGAGGAGTTCCGTGGGGTTTAGCATTTTACGGTTAGCCATTTAGTATCGCCAGTAGTTCGTTGAGTGTTAGTCGTACGAGGGGGTCGTTTTTGGGGTAGGTGGTTATCCCATGGGTTTGTAGGTAAACAAGGTCTTTAAGGCTTGCGTAAGCCCACCACTCGCCTGCACGAGGATAGCCAACTCCTGCTCGTTGGGTGACAAGGAAGCCGTAGGTGGCTTTGGCGTGGTCTTTTTCGGTGACGGCTTCTTGGAACCATTTTTTGATTTGTTCATGGGATGCTTTCTTTGCCGAGTCTCCGCCTTTTACTTCGAAGATTATGAGGCCGTGGTTTGTGGTGCGCAGCCACACATCGCCTTCGTCTTGTGAGCCTTTTAGTACGTTTCTGTGTGCTTCTAGTGGGCTATATCCGACGGCTAGTAGCGCGTTTTTTACTGCTGTTTCGGCACGTGTACCGATTTGTTTGGCCTTACTCATTTGTGTCCTTTCGTGATAAACTCGTTGTATGGCTGACGAGAATAATCAAGAATCTATTGTATCGCATTTGAGTGCGGATACTGATTCGTCTGCTGTTGCCATTCATCATACTCTAGGCCCGTTGCCGTTTCAGGCATCTCCAGGGTCTCACGTGCATGATGGTAAAGACTCGCACAGGATTGACTATAACAGTCTTCTGAACTTGCCGACACCTACTGAGGGTGCCGATTTTACTTCTACTGTTAAGCATCTAGTTAAGAATGGCAGCGGCTCTGCGTTGACGGCTGGGCAGGTTGTTTATATTACTGGTGCTGATGGCACTAACATGCTCATCGGTTTGGCTGATGCTGATTCTGACGCAACTTCGGCTACGACTATTGGTTTGCTTGAAGACGATATTGCGGTTGACGCGCATGGTTATGTCGTTACCGAGGGTTTGCTGACTGGCATTAATACGAGTGGTGCTACCGCTGGAGACCCAGTATGGTTGTCGTCTACGCCTGGCGGTAAGTTGTATGGCTTGGCTAACAAACCTCACGCACCTGTACATCTTGTTTATTTGGGTGTCGTGACTCGCGTCAACTCGAATAATGGTGAGATTTTCGTTTCGGTCAACAACGGTTGGGAGTTGGAGGAACTTCACGACGTTAAGATTACGGATGTTGCGCCTGGTGAAGTGATTCAGCGCACGTCTAGCAACTTGTGGGAAAACAAGACGCTTTCTGAGGCTGGCATTGCTGCAGCAAGCCACACTCATGACGACCGTTACTACACTGAGACTGAAACTAACGACCTCCTAGCCACCAAGTCTAATACTGGGCATACTCACGATGACCGTTACTACACTGAACTTGAAACAAATAACCTTCTTGCGGCAAAGTCAGACAACAACCACAACCATGACGGCACATATCTAAAACTTTCCGATACGGCAACTCAAAACTTGAGCGGCAGTATCGACATGAACAACAACAGCATCCTAGATGTCAACTCGATATCGTTCAATACTGGCGGTGGCGGAACCCTCGACCTGAACAACAACAACATCACTGGCGTAAACTCTATCCAGTTGGAAGACAATGGTCCGAACGAAGGATTCATGTTCCCCGCTGCCGGCACTAGCGCCAGTGGATGGAAAATTGTAGAAACCGACAGCACGCTAACCGATAACAATCTTCCCCGTGACCTTCAGTTTGCCGCAGGTTCTACGCCTGCTCGTAAGGTTACGATTACTACTGGCGGTGCTATTGAGGCTGTAAGCACTGTTAAGGGTACGCAACTTATTTCTACTACCACAACGGCCGGGCAGGCTCCACTTACTGTCCAGTCTAGCGTTCTCGTAACAAACTTGAATGCTGACAAACTTGATGGTCAGGATGCCAGCGCTTTTGCGCTAGCCAGCCACACACATGATGACCTCTACTACACCGAAACTGAAACAAATAACCTACTTAACGCAAAGTTAAACAACAGCGGTTTCACGGCTGATAGGGTCCTGACTACTAACTCTACTGGTGACGTTACCCTCACTAACGTACTCCCTATTGGTCGTATTCCTACTGGCACTGGAAGCACCCAGGTTGCCTTAGGTAACCATCTGCACACTGGTGTTTACGCCCCCGCTACACACAACCACGATGACCTTTACTACACCGAATCGGAAGTAGATACCAAACTTAACAACAAGGTAAGCACTTCAGGTTTAACTCCAAGCACGGTCCTAACAACCGATGCTACTGGCGCTATCACCTATTCAAGCACTGTCCCATTTGCTCGCATCCCTACTGGAGCCACAAGTTCTACAGTTGCCGTAGGTAACCACAACCATGATGGCGTTTACATTGGTGTGAGTTCGACAGATATCCCATCTGGCGCAAACCTTGACACTTACACAACAAGCGGTATCTATGTGCAGTCTGCAAACGCTGACACGCTCGCCTCAACAGGTGCATTAAACTATCCCGCAGAACTTGCTGGCGTACTTGAAGTTTCATCACGCAGCAGCAGCCACGTGTGGCAACGCTACACGACATTTGGTACAAACAACAGAATTTATCACCGTACCAGATACGAAAACCCTACTGGCGTTTTCACCTGGTATCCATGGAAAACCGTGTCCTCTGGTGGAGATGACACTGCAACATCTTTGACAGTTGACAGCGGATACACGCTAACAGGTGGAAACCCTGGAGCAACAGCAAACGGTGCCGTCAATATTGAAGGCCACCTAAAACTATTCGCTAACACAGACGCTGCAACAGAAAACAACAACGGCGTAGCCTACGGTGACTATGACGCAGACATTTGGATGAAAGACAACGGCTATATCATGGCCGAAGACGAAATCCACCTACGCCCAACAAACACAGGCAACTTTGGAAGTTACACCGAGCAAGGCCGAGTAGTCTTCAAGTCTAAAGTCTTACCAACTGCTGGCGCTGTCAACTATATCCACACAGGTCGCAACTTCTCTGGAACAACCAAAAACGACCTAGCCATTGGTGAATACACCCCAGATGGAAGCCTGGACAACACCTATTGGGCTTACTTTGACGAAAGCACTGGTGGAAAACTAGGACTTGGCTTCACTGGCGATGGCTCCACAGCACCATCAATCGACTACCGACTACATGCCAAAGACAACGTTGGAACAACAACCCCTGTTGTTCGTGTAGAAAATACTGGTTCAGCCTATTCGCTAGTAGACCTTAAAGGCGCAAGCACTAGCACTGCTGTGCAGATTGGTGCTAACGGTAACTCGCTTATTGGCCGTATTGGCACATCAGAAGTTTTAACCGTCAACTCAAGCGGCATAAGCGTGAATGGTGCAGTTAGTGGCAACATTGTTGCTGGTGGCGCTAACTTTGTTTGCGTATCCGACGCAAACGGATACTTAGATACATCTGCAACTATTACAACGACTGAACTCGGCTACCTAAACAACGTTACAAGCAACATTCAGACGCAGATAAACGCTAAGCCAGACCTTGAACTCTTCAAGTTAGAAGCAAATGACACGCTTGTAATGTCAAGCATTAGCACTTCAACTACCGCCAGCGTGTTCGGAACGAACGGTGTGGCAGTAGAAGGAAACACTCTGTACCTAGTAGAGGGTGTAATCTACTTCACTGCCGGTGTTGTTGGTACGTCAGCAACTCACACAATCAACTGGGGTTCACCTAGCGGCGCAGCAACTGTTACCCGCAACCAGTGGTGGTGGAACTTTAACTCAAGCACAACCGCTTTAGCAACCGCTGGAGCAACGACTGCTGTACGCCGCACAGGAACAACCTCGTTCGCTGCGTTGAACACAATCACAATGACTGGTACTCACTTGTTCCGTGGCGAGTTCAAGGGTCTTGTCGCGTTTAACGCTGCAGGTAACTTTACTCCACGTGTTACAGTAACTCCGACGTCGGCTTCTGTCGACCTAACAATCAACGGCGGCTCGTACATTACCCTAAAGAAGTTGGGTACAGGCTCCACAACGAGCAACGGTACTTGGGCTTAAACCCTAGGAATAGAGCCGTGACGGCGAGCCTCATCACGACGACGCTTATCCTCAGCATGAATAAGTTCATCCTTAGCAAGAGTTTTGTCGTCATGAGGGAACCATTCGCCCTTAGGTAGGAATGGTACAGACGCATCAACACGCCCATCTTCTAATGTAGGGCGCTCGCCGTAGTGAGGGTCGTTCACTGCATGCCAACGGTTGTGACACTCGGCACAGATACGGTGCACGTTGCCTTCAATGTTGCACATAGTGTTTTTGTCAGGTCCGTGGTGTACAGCCTCGGCAGGGTGGCCTGGGCAGCCAATGATTGGGATAACACCACCGCCAGCCTTCTCTAGCCAAGCCCATTCACAAACCATTCCTGGTTTGATTGGAAACTTTTTAACAGCCTCTTTACGGCCTGTCGATAGCGGGTCAGCGTAGTCTTCAAGGGCTTTTGAGCCTGTGTAGCCTTCGAAGTAGGCTTCAAGGTCAGGTTTGCCGTCTTCGTCGTTTGATGGCTTGGTGGAGCGTCCGTCAAACGAGAAGGCTCCCTCGCAGCAACATTCAATGTCGTCTGCGAGGGAGTCATCCCATGAACTTTGGCATTCGTCGTGAAAGCCCGCTTTGCAAGCGAGGCAGAAGTCCTCGTTAGTCATCTTCGTACATGTGCCTAAAGTCGCCGTTGTATAAGTAGATTCCATTATACGCCCTGCGACCGTATGCTCCGCGCGTTGGTGACATCGGGATGCGCATACGCAGTTCACGAATGAACGGGGTCATAGACAAGCCAGTCTCGCCGTTCTGCGAACACCACGTACGGTATGCGTTCTGCAAATCTTCCGAAGTAACAGTAGCGTTCGCGTTCTGAGCAATGCAGTCTTCGATGAACTTGGAGATGTGGTCTTCTTCGAACTGGTATTCACGAGTTGCGAGGCTGACTGACTTAGGTTCTTGCAAGCCTTCGTTCAAGACTTTACGAGCACCCTCAATCATCCAAGCGAGGACGCCTGGTCCTTCTTTCTCGAACACTTCTTGAGCAAGTCCTTGACGCTGAAGGTTTTCGGGGACTTGATATGAGAAGTCAATCTTGCGTAGGCGTCTCCAGAATCCACTACCACCCGACCGTACCGCTGGTAGGTGATTGACTGCAAGGAAGAGAGTGTGGCTTGGTTTAAAGTCGAAGAAGTCTTTATACATCTTACGGGCAGAGATTGTGTCTCCACCAGTAAGCATCTTGATTCTCGACTCGTTGAACTTACCGTCTGGTCGGGTTTCTGACGCGACTGCGAAGCGCACGCCGCGCAGGTTTGCGATTTCTGTCGCATGTTGCGTAGAGTTCGTGTCAAGCAGGAAGTTCTCTGGCATTGTTCGTGCATAAGTTCCTAACACTTTCGAAGCAATTTCTAGCAGGGTTGATTTACCGTTAGCACCCACACCAACAAACACTGGCAGGACGTGCCAACGTACTTCACCAATCAGAGCAATACCGAGCAACTGTTGAATGTAGTCGATACGTTCTTGGTCGGTGATGATTAGTTTCAAGAAGTTGTTCCATAGTGGAGTTTCTTGCACTGCTGGCGAGCAGTTAGTTTGCATAGTGTTGAAGTCTTCTAACGGGTCCGCGTCACGTAGAGCGCCTGTCTCTAGGTTGACGATGCCGTTAGGGGTGCACAAGTCTAGGGCGTTGGCGTCTAGTTTGTGTGACTCGCAAATAATGTCTGGCACGGTCTGCGCCAAACCTACCGCCGCTGAGATGGATGCTCTCGATAGGGAACGTTTAGCCCAGTCGAGGCCCGCCTTTGAACCGTCTGCCGCTCCAAAGGCGAGCGCCGACTCGGCTGCAAGTCGCTCAATGCTTCTTGCATTGTCTAGTACGTAGGCACTGTTCTCCCAGCGGTACCAGCCAAGTTCGGGAACGAAAATGTATTTACCTTTCGCATAGTCTGCAAGGCGTTCACTGTTCGCTACATCTGTATATTTGAATGCGTCCATCGGCAGAGAGATAGGCGCAAGTTCAGGAGATAAGGCCAAGTTTCCGTCGGTACTGCTCTGCCCGGAGCCTTGTTCTTTTGGGAGGTCAGGAACCGCTGATAGGTGCAGTTTGTGTACGTGGTTGCGCACCTCTGAAGCAAGTTTGCTTTCAGGGTAGGTCGAAACCATTTGCTTAGCCCACTTGAACGCGGTCTGCACTTCACCAGGGTTAGGTTTACGCTTCTCACCATCAAGAAGCATGGATAGGAATTTTGCTTCTAAAAGCCTGGCGGCTTCGGTATATCCCTCTTCAGTGAAGCAGCCGTACCTAACAGACGAGTAAAGTTTAATCGCCATCGCAACCAGCCACGGGTGACGTGCTTTGGGTTTCGCTTTATCAATGGTGTCAATAAGTTGTGCAGTCCAAGCACAGTTCTCGTGAGCGACTCGCCATTCCTCAGGCGGAGATACAGTAACAAACTCAGATACAGTCGTGTTGTCTGAAATAAAACCGTGCGATTCCAAAGCATCGATGACTTGCGCGAGTTCGATGGGGTAGGTGAAGTCATTGAATTCTACCTTTACCTGTACAGGGTTATCTGCGTCTTTGTGGTTCACCGTACCAGGCGCTCGCAGTACACGAGGCAAGTCTGATACGTTATCTACTTTACCACCGAACATTTCGGCAACACGTTGAACTAGTTGACCGAAGCGACGCGACACGCCAGCAATGTGTGAACGGTTCATGTCGTTCACTTCGCCATCTTCTACAGCCCAGTACGGTTGCAGGCCGTGACCTGAATGTACGATAGCGCAGGGACGCACACCGATAATGTCCGAGATTGCCTCGATAACGTTCATCGCGTTCTCTTCGCTACCAATACCTGTGTCCTTGTAGTCAAGGTCAGCCCATAGAGCGTTGAGGCGTGTGATGTCGTTAACGTCACCGCGTGTGTTTGATGATGTGATTGTTGCGTCGTCTACAGAGTTAACCATCGTGTAAACGTTCATGCCGTTAGCCGTTAAGGTTTGGGCGAAAATGTCCGCGTTAGATAGCGGGAGGCTTTTAGAGGTCCATGAATTCTTTGGACCGAAGTAGCAGACGGTGACCTTATCGGTCTCTTGCTTACCGAGCCTCGTGAACAGTTCAAGAATCGGTTTTTGGGTTTCCATTATTACTCCTTAGATAGTAAAGCCCCCGAAAGGAAAGGAGACAAACTTTCGGGGGCTCCACTAGTTTAGCACCTAAATCAGGTTATTGATTGCCGAATCGATTAGAGCCTTCGGTAGTCCAGTTGCTAGCGCAATCTGGTCCGATGGGACGGACGATGCAGCGAGACTCTTAGCAAGTTCAACCTTGTCGGCTGGGAACGCTGCTAGAGGGTCTGCGTTAGGTGCAGCAGGGGCAGGTGCAGGTGCTGCGCTAGTGCCACCGAACTGGCTAGCGAAGTACTCACGTGCAGTCTGTGCATCCGCCTCAGTGAATGGGGTGAGGATGAACGGGGCTGACTGCCCTGGCTTTGAGGTTCCACGACCTAGACGACCGAGCACAGGCTTGTTGGTGCCTACGCTTGGCTTAAGGGTGGAGATGAGAGCACCCTGGAAGAAGAGAACGTTGTCGTGCTCTTCAACACCTGCAGGGCCGTCGAGAACAACTACACGAGCGGCGACTGCGTCGCTGTCTCCATAGTCAGTCTTGATGCCGGTGCGGTACTCGGTAGGCCAGACGAGAATCAGGTTGCCCTGATAGTCGGCTGGACGGAATTTACTTGGTGAAGCAGGTTGCGAGAAACTGTCTTCAAAATACGGAACTGACACGATGTCGTTCTCCTTATCTCTTATTGAATGGTGTTGGTTGAGTGAACAAGTCGTCCATGAATGGAATGACTGGTTCCTCTAGTGACGGATATTCTGAACAAGAGAAACATCCTGACGCTGTCTCTAGCGTTTTCAGTAACTCATTCAGATTATCGGTAGCAATAACCTTAGCATAGATTTCGTTTGCTCGTGCAAGTCCATCAATGGCTATTTGCTCGTCATACTTTTCGTACCAGAAGACGCCAGCACCCAACGAAATATTGTTTCGTGGATAAAACTTAACAGCAACTTCTGACACGTCGAAGCCTAGTTGACGCCAACCGTACCCGTACAGGTGTGCTTGGATGCGGTAGGTGTTTCCTGGGCCTTTGCGAGGGACTTCACGTAGTTTAGTCTCTCCAACAATCTTGTGGTCAATGACTGTGTTTGTTTCACGGTCAAAGAGGTCACAAGACCCTGTGATGAGATTATCGCCAATCTTCCCGATTGTCAACTTCTCTTCAATAAGCCATCGATGAGACTCACGGGACTCATTATCGCGGGCAAACATTTCCTCCAACATGGCGTGAACAGCCGTACCAATGGCAGGAAGCCAAGGTAGGTCGCTTACACCAGATGCAGGAAGTTTTTCTATACCCGCAAGTTTGCGGGCAAGGCAACGTACACAATCAGTACCAATCTCAGACGG
>JACCDQ011101688.1_pt1 | contig 43040 bp, 32 predicted proteins | sample 7446031 | NCBI WGS metagenome assembly JACCDQ01 (sample SAMN15323442, study PRJNA562643) | freshwater metagenome | isolation source: river surface water | place: USA:Blue River Watershed | collected 2017-08-17 | reverse complement strand
CTGATAGTGTTACAGTTGTGATTCAAAAGATACTCTGCATCTTTTCCTAATAGTTGTTCAATGTTTGTCTGAGCCATTTTTTTACTCTTAAAAGGTGTTAATTTTGGACAAAAATAACCATTTTTCCCGATGATTGAGATTATAAAAGCAACAAGCAAGCAACATTTAACTGATATTTTTGAAATTAGAAGACTTGTATTTGTGATTGAACAAGAAGTTCCAGCACATGAAGAATACGATGAGCATGAAACCACTAGTAAACATTTCCTGGCAAAATATCAAGGAATTCCTTGTGGGACATGTCGTTACAGAACCACAGAAAACGGAATTAAATTGGAACGATTTGCCGTTTTAAAACCTTACAGAGGAAAGGATATTGGTTCAGAATTAGTAAAAGCCGTTTTGAGTTCAATTGGTGAAACCAACCAAAAAATTTACCTACACGCTCAGACGCATGCGGAGCCGTTTTATCAAAAACACGGTTTCACGGCAGAAGGTGAACTTTTTTATGAAGCCGGTATTCCGCACCATAAAATGAGTTTGAGTTAGTCGCATACACCCTGATGCGTCAAACCATAACGCATTAGGGCATTTCACCAATTCATTAAAAAAACAGTTAGTCGTTCTCGCCGATTTGCTGACGCCACATGGCGTAATACAACCCTTTGCTATCGCACAATTGATCGTGGGTGCCGGATTCGATAATTCTGCCCTTTTCCAGTACATAAATACAATCCGCGTGCATGATGGTACTCAAACGGTGTGCAATCATAACATTGATCCGATTTTTTTCTTGGGAAATTTCTTTCAATGTTGTGGTGATTTCTTTTTCAGTAATGGAATCCAACGCACTCGTTGCTTCATCAAAAATCAATAAATTGGGATTGCGCAACAAAGCTCGAGCAATCGATAGACGTTGCTTCTCTCCTCCTGAAACTTTGATTCCACCTTCTCCAATTGAAGTATCCAATCCTTTTTCAGCACGACTCATTAACGTATCCGTAGCGGCTTGTTTAAGTACCCTGAGTAATTCTGCTTCTGTAGCTTCAGGCTTTACAAATTGTAAATTTTCCCGGATGGTTCCTGAAAACAATTGCGATTCTTGAGATACCAAACCCAGTTGAACGCGAATATCATTTCGATTGATGTTCCGCACCGAAATATCATTGAATTTCACATCGCCTTCTACCGGTAAATACAATCCTACCAACAACTTGACTAAGGTACTTTTACCTGAACCTGAAGGACCCACAAATGCAATGGTTTGTCCATAATTCAACCTAAAACTGATTTGATTCAAGGCTGGCTTTGTTGCGGATTTGTGTTGAAATGAAACATTTTCAAATTCAATTGAATTTACATCCCCCAAAACCTGAGCATTCTCTGGTATACGTTCCGATGGCATTTCTAAAAGCTCCTTGAATTTCCCCAAAGAAACATCCGCTTCACGATAGGTTTGAATGAATGTACCCAACTCTTGCAATGGATTGAATATAAAGAAAGTATAAAATAAAAACTGAATGTACATACCAGGTGAAATTCTACCCGTAAACACCATCCATGACAAAAACAATAACAACAAATTGCGCATTAAATTCACGGTAGTACCTTGAACAAAACCCAAGGTTCTTACCTTTTTCACTTTCTGAAGTTCCAAACCCAGAATTTTCAGTGTATTGGCCGAGATACGTCCCATTTCTTGGGCCACTAATCCTAAACTTTTGACTAACTCAATATTACGCAAACTTTCGGTAGTGGTACCTGCCAATGCTGAAGTTTCCTTCATGATGGATTTTTGCACCACTTTAATTTGCTTGCTTAATATAGAACTGCTCACTCCTACTACCAACATGGCAACTAAAAAAACGGGTGCAATAAGCCAGTGAACGGTTAAAGAAGTAACAAATACGAACACAATGCCCACCAATGAGATATAAACCAAATTGATAGCAAGTGTAATCAGTTTCTCTGAATCCGTTCGTACTTTTTGCAATACGTTTAAAGTTTCGCCGCTTCGGTGGTCTTCAAAAGTAAAATAAGGCAACGACAACGTGTGTTTAATTCCATCGGTGAATATTTTAGCACCCGCTTTTTGAATGGCCACATTCACAAAATAGTCTTGCAAGTTTTTAGCAATTCTACTGATCATGGCCACGCTTACCCCAATACCTAACCATTTCAACACCCCCATGATAAAATCATGCTGGTTGTACATGGCTTTTTGGGTTAGATATCGGTCAATGATATTTCTACCCACCCAAGGGTCGATCAAACTGAATACTTGCGCGATGGTTGCAAGCAAAAGTGCCCAAAAAACCAATTTATTCTGAGGTTTTAAGTACCTCCATAAAATCTTAATATTACTCGCGTTATTTGAAGAGTTACTCATTTATTATTTTAAATTTTTCGGCTATTTTATGAGGAAGCGCGTAACCCGTTATTTTAATTATTTTGCTGAAGAAATTTGAGCAATTCACGGGTGTTTTCAGCAGAATTGTGATTTTTAATCACATAATTCAACGCATTTTTTCCCATTTCTATCGCAAATTTTCGATCGGTATTCAATTTTATCAGTGCTTCAGCGAATTCCAATGGAGTATCGGCAATCATCACTTCCTTCCCATTTTCAACGTTCAACCCTTGGGCACCAATCGAGGTGCTGACACATGGCACACCTAGACTCATTGCTTGAAGCAACTTCATTCGCAAACCACTTCCCGCCCATAGAGGAACAATTCCGATTCCATGATGTTTGATAAACTCTGCTGCATCATCGACTTCACCATGATTAATCAACCCACTTTGAAAATACCGTTTATCTGATTTTTTCAGCGATTTACCACCAATGTGAATGTTCATTTGAGGTTGTTTTGAAAGAACCAATGGCCAAACTTTCGTTAAAAACCATTCTAAACCAGCAACATTGGCATCCCATTCCATAGAAGCCAAATGAAACATTGAATCCGGTTGTAATTTTGATTTTTCAACCAACCCCGGATCCATTCCCGGCAAATACAAAAAGTTTCGCTCTTTAGCCAGTTCAGAAAGCATACCTCTGTTGGTATCCATTATTAAAAACGCTTTTTGGTCTTCGGGGGATATGCTCACGCATTTGTCCACGTTTTCAATAAATTGCTCCTCCTCATTCTTGAGTCGCTTTACTTGAATTTTCAAGTAGCATTTTTTCAGGAAATTGGATTCCGATTGTAATAATCTGGACCAAATTTGATGTTCTAAATTGTGCGCACGATAAACCACCGATCCTTTGTGATTTTTACGAATGGCTTTAAGAAAAACTGAAGAGTATAGTCCCTCAATTATTACGGTATCGTATTGATTATTTCTAAGGAGTTCAGCCAACTGGTCTTTGGCCTTTTGGTTGTGATATCGAGATAGAAAATAACTAGAGGAACCAAATAAATTTTTAAATGCATCCCAGGGAGTGATCGTCACCAGATGCGGTACCGCAATTACTTCTGAGAAAGGAAAATGTTGATTGATTTCTTGCAGCGATGCCCAATGTTTTTTAGTATTTAATGTAAAATATGTAACCTGGCAACCTTCAAAACTGAGAGACTTAAGCAACTGAAACGTAGCCATAGCACCACCATCTCTAACGGGCCAAGGCACTCGATTTCCTACAACAAGAATATTCATTTTTTACGTACTCTAAATAACTTCAAGCTGAATTTTAATCCCCCGGAAAAGAAAGAACGATCTCTCAAAGCTTGAAAAGTAATAATTAGCGCAATAGGCAGTAAAACCAGCGTACTCATCCACATTCCAAACCACACAGGGAAGACCAATTCCTTACCCATTTTCTCACCGGTAATGTTAATTGCATAGAACAAAACAAATAGTAACACACTGATTACCAATGGAAGTCCTATTCCTCCTTTTTTAATAATTGCGCCCAACGGTGCTGCAATTAAAAACAGCATCATCAATAAAAAAGAATAGGAGAATTTCTTATGTAATTCACTCTGGTAAAGCGCAACGTCCTTCTTTTCAAATTCAACGGTCGATGCGTAACCATCCAAAGTTCCTTTAATTCCTCTTGCTAATGAAACCGCTAACGACTTCATCGCCATATGTTTAGACTTCGAGAAATTATTATATATATTGGTGTCTTTCAACGGCAAGAAACCGTCAATTTGCGCATTTTTACCGGGAATTGGATTCGGAAAACTCGGGGTGTAATGGATCAGTCTATTGAGGTAATTCTGATTATCTAAATAGTGTTTATCCATGCGCATTTGGAACGAATCAATTTCCAACAAAAGTTGATTTACGTTTAACAAACGATAATCGGTTGACATTCTTTCTCGGTCAGAGAACGTAAAATCCAAACTGGAGAGATCCACCACCATTTGCTGCTTTTTGAAATACATTTGATTAAAAGGCATGGTTCTTTTATAGGATTCAGCAGAAGTCATCTCCTCATACCTCACCCCATTGTAAAGGGTAAAATTCAGAATGCGTTGATCGGCCGACATGACCATTTTGCCGTGCTCTGCACGAATCACATTCAAGCGTTTTGAATCATCATTTTTGTATTCATAAATCAGAACATCTTTAACGGTTTCATTATCATCGGCTTTTTCACCGATTCGAATAGCCACTCCGTCAATTTGCTGATAAAATTGTCCCGCATCAATGTTAAATGCTGGTTTTTTGGATCGTAAATCCAACAGCATGGCTTTAAATTCGAGATTGGCTTTGGGGATGACAAAATTCAGAAAAAGGAAATTGGCAAAAACCAATACCGACATGAACACAAAAACAGGACGTAAAATTCGAAGTAATGAAACCCCATTGGCTTTCATGGCAACCAGTTCGAAACTTTCAGATAGATTTCCAAAAGTCATCAGTGCTGCCACCATAACCGTAAGAGGCAATGCCATGGGCACCAAGTCAGCCAATGACAAACCAATTAATTTCAATAAAACGCCTGTGGGAATGCCTTTACCGACTAATTCGTCGATGTATTTCCATAGAAATTGCATTAAAAACAGAAATAAACTCAGAACAAACGTCACCAAAAACGGTCCAATGTAGGATCGCAATATGAGTTTGTCAATGTTTCTGATTTTAAAAAAGGAAGACACGCGGTTAAAATTCTACTGCAAAGATACTCAACAAAAATGTCAATCCTTAATAAAAACGAAATCCGTGGGAATCACGCCTGAGTTAAATTGATGTTTCAAAATACCCGCATAATTCAACACGAATACCTTTCCATTAGAAACATAATCAACTGCATCACCAACATAAATATCGCCATTAAATGGGTTAACATTCAATGCATACGCATTTTTCAATCCGCTTATTTCAACAAAACGAATTTGTTGAGGATCCATTTGAGATGAAATGGGAATGGTTGCAATCTTGCCATTAACTAATAAATAAAGGTTATCTCCAAGAACGGGTAATGACATTCTTGTAGCGCTAGCATTGCTTAAATTGGGAAAAATAGGGATCTGTTGTTCTTGATTCAGTGTAACCCCATTGTATTGATATAAAACAGATTGACCATTTTGAGAACACAACAACCAGACTCTTTTTTGTGCATCTGAACATAACTGTGTTGCTCCTTTGCCCGCTTCAATCAGAACCCGAGATTTCGATTTGGTATTAATAACCATGAGTTTTCCTGATTCAATGGCTACAAACACAAAAGAATCAACAACGGTCATAGTTTCAGACCAGTACGATTCTCCCGCAACAATTTGATCGGGAATTTGAATTTCGCCAACCTTCTGCAAACTTTGGGTATCCAATAATGTGATGTAGGGAGATTTGATATCCGAAATCAAAAATTTATCTCCGGCAGCAATCATGTAACGCGGTGATGAAAATCCAGATTTGGACTGAATTAACTTGAAAGTTTTGGGATTCACTTGTACAATTTTACCGCTATTATTTACCACCAAATTCAACTTCCCTTGATGGTAAAGCGCCGATTGCAAAACATCTCCCAAATCATTACCATTGGCTGATTCGAATACATTGTTGTACACCTTTTGGGAATCGGGTAAATACAAATCAACAGAAGCATTGTTCCACAAAAAATTCCCTTCGCACAGTACCACTACTCGCAACCCTTTTACATCTTGTGGTGTGTTATTTTTTGGCTGCGTGGGTGGCTCTTTTATGCATGATTGAAAAGCGGATAGGATGGCAATTCCCAAAACCCCTATCCACTTTGTTGCGTTCTTCATTTTAACGACCAAATCGAGTTTGTTTTCAATTACTGGAATACTTGTAATTTAGATTGATAACTTACGTTAGTTTCTGAAACAACATCCACCAAATACATCCCAGGCATCAAATCGCTTGCGTTAATTAATGCGGTTTTCGAAGTTTTTTGAACCTGCATTTCTTGAATCAATTTACCAGAAGTTGAGAATATACTTACTTTTTGGGGATGTTCATTCGCAGGTAATTCCAAGGTTACCAAACCATTAGACGGATTGGGATACAATTTCAATGGAATGGTCTTGATTTTTTGAGTAGAAAGAGGCTTTGATAAAATGACATTATCCATAGCAAAAAATGCAGGTGTATTCATTCCCCAGTCACCATTATCTGAACTTTCCATAGTGAAATGAAGACTATCTACATTCCATGCTTCAAATTCCACCGACTTCCACGAATTCAGAATAAAATGTTTCGTTGTATCGGCATCTCTAAAATCGGCTAGTAAAACGCGTTTGGTTCCGGATAATTGGCCTTTATCATAACCTTGAATTACTAGCACAAATGAGTCTTTATCGGCTGCATTGAATTTGCGCGCAAAGGCATCGCCCAAAAGCATTGAGTTTCGAGCAAATGTTGTATTGGTTACATTCAATTGAAACAGCACCCAACCCGTATCTTGGGTATTTAATTTGATATGTGCGTTACGCGTTCCAATGGCATACATTTCCGAAGAATCGAAACCTTTTCCGGTTGCAGCACAGTATAAGTGTTTCATAAAATCGCTGGTTTCTTCTTTGTTGTAATTTTTTCTTGAAACCGCCCAACCATCGCCAAAATATCCCCCGAAAGAAGTATCCCAGCCGTAATTCAATTGAAATAAACCATTGAAATTATAGGTCTTTTGTCCTTTAGATCCATCGATCACAGCATCAACAGAAACAGAATCAGCCATTTCTTCAAAATGAATAATTTGCGTTGGAATGGTTTGCGCCATAAGCGTTTGTGGTTGAACACATGCAGCGCCAATTGTTGCTAAAACAACAAAAATTTGTTTTTTCATCTTATTGATAATCATAGTATTAATTTGGTAATTTGTGATTTGATTTTTTACTGTGCGTGAAAGCGTATTGAATTTTCATTCCAAAATAGCGAGGAGGCATAGGTCTTCCGGGCATGTTTTGATAGCGAACATTTAAGGCATTATGCATCGACACTCCGAACAACAAAGGCTGCTTTTTAAAGGATGTACTCCATTGATATTCAGCACCCAACAATCGATAACCGGGCAACCAATTTAAATTATCTGTCTGGGTGAATCGATTTCCTGTATGAGACGCTTTTATCGAAATTTTGTGCGATCCCGTCGCAATTCCGCATTCTATGTTTCCCATGACATCTGGAATAAAGATCTGAAAAAAATAATCGGATTGCGAGGTTCGTTTAACTTGTGCATTTACGATATCGACTTGGTAGGTAAACCAAGTTGACCAAGGTTGACCCGAATTCAACTTGAACGCCTTGGATATTTTACCTTCCGATTGAATTCCGTAGTATTTCCCAAAATAAAAATTGCGTGCGCTCCAAAATGCCCCTGTGGGTGTCCAGATGATGGGATTGTTTAGTTCTCTGTAATATAAAGCGGCTTGTACTTTGTACTTCAGCGCCTTTGCATAGTGATTTTGGGAGGAATTTTCTACCATCCAACCAATTTCAGTTGCCCAACCGGTTTCAGACTTCACGCCTTGTGCTAAAGCGTCGGGAGAATACCAAAATAGATCGTTTAATGTGGGTCTTCTGAAATGTGAGTGTGCATCGAGTTTAATTCGATGATTTTTCGCCAATTGAAATTCTCCACTCAACCCGTAAGTAGTCACTTTTTCCAACCATTCAAAGCGGAAGTTGGCTAACCATTCGGTTTTCTGCCATTTTCGTTTCCATCCAAAAAATTGGGCGGGCAGTAATCTGCTCTTTGCCGTATTTACTCGATCTCTTCCCCCAAAAAAGGGAGATAAACCGCACTGATTTTGGATATCAAAACCCAAAATTAGATCTCCAAAATCTTTATGGTTGTAATACCATTCTGTTTGAGCAAATTGCATGGTTGCGATACTGGTGTCGCGTTTTTGACCCGGTTGCGGCGAGTTAGAACCGTCTTGAAAAACAATCCAATCTCGAGTATATCCCAACTTTTGGGTAATTCCCCAATGGTCAAATCCCTTTTTAATTTCAAAAATTGTTCTTGTATTTTGATCCCATTGTGAACCAATATAATTGATGGTTCCAAACAAGGTTCCTAAATCGCGAAAAACCCCAGTTTGTTCAGAAACCCATTTTAACTGAAGTGCTCGATCGAATTTATACGCCAACACCAATCTACCACTACGATTGCTCAAATTGGAGTTGATGTTGGGACGAAAAGTAGGCACGGTTTGGCCATCCAATTGATCTAAAAATTGGAACTGATTGTAATCTTGTATGGCAGAAATAGTAGCTTGAGCATACAACCTTTTCTTGGGACCAACGGCCCATGAATTTCTAAAATCCAACCCCGTTCGGTGATTATTCAGTGAGGCCGAATTCTGCAGCAAAGCAATTTTTAAAGGCGATTCAAATTGCGACTGATTATTCAAAAAAACAGTTCCTCCTACGCTACCACTGCCGAAAAGCGCAGAATTCCCTCCTTCAATCATAAATATTTCACTAAAAGCAAATGAAGAAATTCCATTAAAATCGGTCATTCCCAACATGGGATGATTGATAGGGAGACCGTTCCAAACGACTTGAGTTTGGGTAGCATCTGCTCCCCTTTTACTCACCGTTGATGATCCTGAAACGCCGTATTGTTTGAAGAAGGTGGCATTTTCAGTGAGTCGTTCATGAAGCAACCCGGTTTGCAATTCGTTGTTTATAACGGTTCTAAATCGCCCAACCGAAGCAAAATCCGAACGCTGTACTTTAATAAAAACGGTATCAATGGGTGGAATATTGGATGTAGAATCGTGAATCGACGCAAAGGCGTAATTCATTCCACCAAAAGTGAAACTAATTACAAGGGCGATATGTAAAACGATTCTAATCATAGTTTTACGCTCGCGGAAAATATAAAGTGGATGGATTTCCTCCGAAAAAGAAGCCTGAACCACCGCGCTTTTATTCCCGAAAGCGGATTGTTTTGCGAGAGTGGCAGGTCTTCTGACTTCCTCGATTAGGCGCCTTCCCGTTTTCACAGTGGCTAAAGGCCTAATCATGTGCGTTTTCACGCTGAGGTTACAGCTGCGGGTACAGTCTCGGTCTTACACCGAAGTTCCCTTTTCATTTCAACTGCCATTGCCTTGAACAGTTGAAAACCAAAACTCGAATGCAATATTACACCTTTTGTTTAACATCGATATGTCATCTTTTCCACATTTCAACCACATTAAAATGAGAAAAAAATCATTTCCTTAAAAATTTGATATCTAAAATTATAAATTAAACAATGTCCTTTTTTTATCGTTTTAAATTGAATCCTATCGAAATTTCAACTTTAATATCATAAACTTACCATTAGATTTGTGGAAAGCCTGAATTCGAGAATTAACGGCTCTAAAATTCAATAACCGCTTAAAAAAATCCCTATTTATAATTAAAACATGAAGGTTTTCTCTCAACGAATTATAGCCTGTTTGGTCATCCCCTATTTCACATGGGGATTCATCAATTCTCAGGCACAAACCACTGAAATAGCATCCCCCAACAAAAAAACCATGAGTTTATTGGAATGCATTCAACTGGGAATTGATCGAAATTTAGATATAAAATCCAGTCAAATTCAAAATAACTTGGCCCAATTGGATTACCGCCAGAGTATTTTTAATTTAGGTCCAGATTTAAATGGTTCAGTGGGACAATTTTACCAAAGTGGACGAAGTATTGACCGTTTTACGAATCAATTCGTTCAAACCACCGTTGGAAATACCTCGTTACAAGCACAAATGGGCTGGACGGTCTTTGCGGGCGGACAAATCAGAAACACAATAAAGCAGAATCGTTTGAACGTTCAATCCACCGACTTGGATATGCTTCAAACCCGACAAAACATTGCATTAAATATCTCGCTTCAATATTTGTTGTGTTTGCAAGGCAAGGAGCAGATTAAAGCGTCCATTTCGCAAGTTGAGTATTTCGCAAAAGAATTAAATCGCGTTCAGTTGATCAATCAAGAAGGTGGTGGCAATAAAGGTTTGGTATTAAATGCAAATGCCCAATTGGCCAATGCAAAATCGAACCTGGTTTCAGCAGAAAACACACTAAAATCCAGATTACTCACATTGAAAAACATGTTGAGAATGGAACCTTCAGAAAACATAGAAGTGCTTCCTTTAGAAATTCCCATTAACGAAAATTCCGAGGCGAGCTACGGCCTAAATCAACTTATGGATTCTGCATTAGCCCGTCGTCCGGATTACCAAAGCAGCCTGTTAAAATTACGCAGTTCCCAGTTGGGATTGAAAGTAGCTAGAGGCTCGTTACTTCCTAGTCTTTTTATCGGGGGAAATTTGAGCAGCGTTTATTCCGATAATGCAAAAACCATAACCAATGTTACCTTAGCTGGCACCACTCCCATTGGAATTGTGCAGGGTTCTGGTGAAATAGTAGAAGCTCCTCGATTTGACTATCAAACCAAAACCATTGCTTTTGGAAATCAAATTCGAAACAACTTCGGTCAAAGTTTTGGTGCAACCTTATCCGTGCCAATTTACAGCAAACTTCAAAATCAAACCCAAATTTCAAAATCGGAATTAGCGATTGCGCAAGCGGAACTAAACGCACTTAGAATTAAGCAAAACATTTATAACGATGTAAGCAATGCATACATTGGTTTCGAGAATGCAAAAGCGCAATATCTGGGTCAAAAGCAGAATTACGAAGCGCAAAAACAGAATTTAGAGTTTGTGCAATTGCGTTACAATGCAGGACAATCCACGCCGTTTGAACTACAATTGGCCATCAACTCCGAAATCACTGCCTATCAAAATTTCTTAGCTTCAAAATATGAATTGATTTTAAGAGAATTAATTTTGGATGTAATGCTTACCAACAACATTGAACTTTCTATTGCCAATTTAATGGGAAGTAAATAAAACTGGAAACCATTAGTAACGATTAAACTGATAAATTTAAAATGAAAATCAAACTAAATAAAAAGCAAATTATCTGGGGAAGTGTGGGCTTGGTTGTCCTGTTAGTTATTCTATCCAAAGTTTTTGGCGGAGGAAAAGAAATTACGGAGGTAACGTTACAAGAATTAAAACTGCGCGATATAACCGAAATTGTTAGTGTAACGGGTAAAATTCAACCAGAGAAAGAAGTTAAAATTTCACCCGACGTTTCTGGAGAAATCACGGAAATGTTCGTAAAAGAAGGAGATAGTGTTGTTAAAGGTCAATTGTTATTGCGTATCAATCCTGAATTATATGAATCCAATTTGAATCAAATGTTGGCCAACTTGGATAATGCAAAAGCGGCATTAGCCGGTTCTGAAGCCCAGGAGCTTCGAGCAAAAACCGCATTAAATCTTGCTGAAAGCAATTTCAAACGTCAACAAAAATTGTATGATCAAAAGGTAATCAGTGATCAAGAATGGGAAAATGCCCGTTTACAGTACGAACAACAAAAAACAGAAGCAATTGTGGCAGCAAAAAATAAATTAGCTGCAGTGTATAATGTCAAGAGTTTGGATGCACGATTGGATGAGGTCCGTAAAACATTAGGCAGAACCAGCATTTATGCGCCTGAATCGGGAATTATTACTCAATTGAACAGTGAAAAAGGTGAACGCGTTGTTGGAACTGCACAAATGGCAGGTACGGAAATGATGCGTATCAGTAATTTGAATTCTATGGAAGTAGAAGTTAACATCAATGAAAACGATGTTGTTCGCGTTCATAAAGGCGATTTTGCTGATGTTCGAGTGGATGCTTATCCCGACAGAACGTTCAAAGGTGTAGTAACTGAAATTGCAAATTCTGCGAAATTCAATGCTACTCAAAACATGACCGAACAGGTTACCAACTATGTGGTAAAAATTCGTTTGGATCGTGAAAGTTATGCAGATCTCATCACTACACAACGTAAAAACCCATTTTTACCTGGTATGACCGCTTCTGCGGATATCAAAACGCTAAGTAAAAAACAAGTTGTTGCCTTGCCTATTGCTGCTTTAACCAATCGTAATCCATACGCTTTGTCGAATGAGGGTAGCGAAACTGCAGCTCCAGCGCTTTCTAACAACAATGAAAATTCGGATAAAGTTTTTATTCCCGGTAAAACCTATGTTTTTGTTGTAGAAAACAACAAAGTAAAAGCAGTAGAGGTTTCAACAGGAATACAAGACATTGATTATTTCGAAATCACCAAAGGACTAAAAGCTGGTGATAAAGTAATTGCAGAACCCGCAATGGCCATTGCAAAAACCCTCATCGAAGGGGAAATTGTTAAGGTAAAAACCAAGTAATTTTAATTATTGTAAATTTTACAATATATTCGCTAAAGTTTGATTTAACTTTGGCGCAATGGATCATAAATTAGAATCGTATTTCAGGGCTGCAGTGTCGGTTGACAATGTAGTTTTCGGCTTCGATAGTTCAGGATTAAAGGTATTGCTTATTTACCGCGGTGCCGAACCCTATCGCAATTGCTGGGCTCTACCGGGCGACTTAATCGCGCTCGATACGGATCTAACCTCTTCCGCGGAAAAGGTTCTTCAAGATCTTACCGGATTACAACGGATTTACATGGAACAGATTCACACGTTTGGCAAAGTGAATCGACATCCTTACGGTCGTGTGTTCACCGTTGCGTATTTTGCGTTGATTAAAATTGAGGATTACCAGGTTCATGCCTCCTCTTGGGCGGAAGAAGCCGCATGGTTTCCCATTTCTGAGATTCCGGATTTGCCCTTTGACCACAATGAGATCTTGGAGTATGCAAAAAACATGCTAAAGTCGAAAATCCGCAGACAACCCATTGGTTTTGAATTACTTCCAAAATACTTTACATTAACAGAGCTTCAAAATTTATACGAATCCATTTTAGAAACGCAGTTTGACGTTCGCAATTTCCGTAAGAAAATTCTCAGCTTGGATTATCTCACAGAAACGGGAATGAAACAATCCAGCGTAACCCATCGTCCAGCGAAACTATACAAATTCAACACCAAGAAATACAACAATTTAGTACATTCTGGATTCAGCGTTGAATTGAACTTTCCATTATTCCCTACTGAAAACCTAGCTATATGAGAAATTTAATTTCACATAAATTCCTTTGGCGAGTTGGAGTAATTTTGGTATCTTTTTTCTCGGGGGATGTTTTTTCGGGGGATATTCATTCCAATCCTTCATCCCCAAAAGAGAAAAAAAACAACATTGATTTCAACACCCCCATTCCCGTTACCGTTAAAAAAGATGCCAATGGATGGCAGTTTTACAGAGAGGGCAAGCCTTATTATGTTAAAGGTGCAGGAGGAACAGTGAGAATGGATTTAGCCGCTGAAATTGGAGCAAATTCAGTCAGAACTTGGGGAATTGAAAATGCCAAAGAAATCTTGGATGAAGCTCATTCTCGTGGAATGACTGTGATGCTGGGAATGTGGCTTCAACACGAGCGCCACGGTTTCGATTACAGCAATAAAGCCAAAGTTCAAAAGCAATTTGAACATTTTAAACGAGTAATCGATGAATTCAAAAATCACCCTGCCCTACTGCTTTGGGGAATTGGAAACGAAGTGGATTTATTTTACAAAAATACGCGAGTTTGGGATGCCATCCAAGACATCGCGAAATACGCCCATCAAGTTGACCCCAATCATCCTACTTCCACTGTTACTGCCGGTTTAGATAGTTTGGAAGTGGCACTTATTTTACAAAAAGCACCCGATATAGATGTGTATTGCGTAAACACCTATGGCGATATTGATAATGTCCCTACCAATATCCGAAAATTCGGATGGAACGGCCCATACATGATTACGGAATGGGGTCCCAATGGACACTGGGAATCACCCAATACCCAATGGAAAGCGGCAATAGAACAAAGTAGCGGCGAGAAAGCTCGAATTTACACTTATCGTTATCAAAAATTCATTCAGGCCTTTCAGGGTGATTGTGTGGGTTCTTACGTTTTTCTTTGGGGACAAAAACAGGAATACACGGAAACGTGGTATGGATTATTTTCCAAAGATGGTAAGCAAACCGAATCGGTAGATGCATTAAATGCCGCTTGGGCAAATGTTCCTGCAAAAACAAGCACTCCGCATATTGAGTCTGTTTTAATTGGGGATAAACCCGCAGAAGAAAATATAGTTCTAATGCCAGGAGAAACACAGCAAGCATCAGTGAATAGCTATTTATTGAGTCCCAACGAAGCATTTCTACTATTTTCTGCAAATGCTACTTCATCGGGTAGATTCCCTAAAAGAATCAAGGTTCCTTCTACATTGCTTACCGACAAAAACATCCCCAAAAAAGTAAAATACAGCTGGAAGTGCTTGCAGGAAAGTACTGATAAAAAAGCAGGAGGTGATGTTGAAAACGAAGCAGCGGAAGTGCCCATTTCTATTAAAAATGGAAAATCTAACTCGATTTCATTCAAAGCCCCTTCAAAACCGGGAGCTTATCGATTGTTTGTGTTAATGGAATATGAAGACAAAGTGGCATATGCTAATTTTCCCTTCAAAGTAACAGAAAGCGACCAACCATCAAAGAAATCCGCTGTACGATTGAAAAAATATACTATGGAAAGCTTCAATTCATCTTCAAAATAACACGCAATGAAATCAACACAAAACCATATTTCCCTGATTTCAATGGCGATACTGTCTCTTGTTGCAAGTAGTTTACAAGCGAATTCTGGATTGAGTTTGATCTCAAAAATTGATGAGATCAATTCCAATTTACTGAATGAAAATAAATCCAATCTGCTTATTTCAGATAGTACGCGTATAAAGAGCTTCGATTTTGGTGTTTTCCCTAAAAAACCCATCGAAAATTTAGAGCGATTCAGTGTTTCGGGATACTATCGTTTTATCACCAATTACCGGATTTTGCAAGACGCAACCGCGATGATACAACGTGGAAGTTATGTGGAACAAGCTCAAACTCCTACACACATTTTTGTGGGAGATGATTCGCAGATTCCGCAACTATCTATGAATTTAAGCGGAAGTATTGCTGCAAATACGCGTTTTTCAACGGATTTGTATGTTTGGTCGCCCATGACTGGAGCGGGACAGGCAGAAAATGTAAAAGGGCTCAACTTGGGTGTCAGTTTAACCGGAACACACGATTTCAAAAATGGTTCTTTAAATATTATTGCCGGAGGTATTAACTGGTACGCATTGTCGCCATTCACGTTCCACACCAATCCGGGTTTTCATCGGTACAGTGTTTTTGAACGTAATCCTTGGGACCCAAATACCAAACATGCCATGGATCGTTACAGTACCTTTTATACACAAGGCGCAATCAATCAAGACACTCGTTGGGGACGTCAGGCATTTCAAGGCTTCATCGTTGAGGCCAATGATTTGCCTATGGGTTTACAAGTGGTGGGGATGTTCGGTAAAACGCAATTGAATGGTGGCATGGCTCCCCTACCCAATCAGTCGTATGGGGGTAAAATTAAAAAATCATGGAATAAAAATTTCATTAGCGCGAATTCATTTAATAACCAAACTTACACAGACAGCCTTCTTTCTAGAGGCATGGGATATAACATACACACATTGGAATACAATTTAAATTGGTCGGGTTTCTTGTTTTCGGGGGAAGTTGGAGCAGGTCGATATTTTAGCCCATCCTACTCCGAAGGTTGGGGCGAAGCTTTAGACATGAAAGTCAACCTTCCAAAAAAATGGCTTAAATCAGATCTAATGGTTCGATATTATCGCATTAGTCCGAAAGTATTTAACAACTCCTCTGTGTTTTGGAATTCTGCTATTCGTGAAGGAAATAATACTTCTGCAACCAGTAACGATCAGTTGGTTTTAGCGCCATTTGCCAGCGCCATGGTTCCTGTAGGACAAACCACCAACAACCGTACTGGACTTGAATTCAACTGGGAATTTACTTTGGGTAAACTGAAAACGTCCATCGGATATACTCGAAGCCGTGAATTGGAGCGAATTTCTTCGCAAATCACTTACTCACATCCAGTTAATAATTTAGCACTTTCGCGTTTTTGGCGTTGGGGATTTCCAGCTGGAGTTGGACCTTATGCCAACTTAACTAAGGTATATCGCGGTGTGTTTGAAACCGTAAATCAAGTAGATGTCGATAGTAAGGGCATCCCCCGAAACGATAAACATTTCAATACTTTAGAACTTCATTCAAAGTATAAAACTTCTGTTGCGGGACATACCCTGTATTTGTATTATTTGGGAACATACGCTTCGGTTCAAACCCAACCATCTTGGATCACGGTGTTTACCGAAGACGCCTATTTAAGAACGTATTATCATCAGTTGGAAGGCTATTTATCATTGACAAAATCGGTGGTTTGGGCCAATTATGTGGGATGGGAACGAATAATTGCCAATTACGAAACACAGGTAGATGCTATTTCACGTCGTCCCAAAAACCAAGAAGGTTGGGGCCTAGCAACGGGATTCGATATAGAAATGTCGAAAAACGCAGGACTGTATTTGCGCCAACGATGGATGAATTACCGCGACAGAAGTTTTAGTAAAGACCAGTACCGAGGATTTGAGACTACCCTAGAAATCAAAATCTTCTTTTAAATCAAACAAACAGAGACGCTTTCATTTTAACAAAAAACAATTATCAAATGAACTCATTTAAACATATAGCTACTACCTTTTTAAGCATCGGCATTGTTGGCATGGCTTGGGGACAGGCTGGCAGCAAATTTCGAGTTACCGGGGGAGCAAGAAGTGTGGTAAGCAACAACAATATCACTGTATATGATACGATTCCAGACCAAACTACAGCGAAAGCCAATAATGGTGGTTACGCTTTGGTGGATCTCGGCTTTAACATCACCCCGAATAAGAATACCGAAATTCTGGGTATGTTTAGAATCAACAACCAATACGGTGGTTTTTACGGCGCAGGTGTGTCATTCGATATCCGTCAATTATGGATCAAGGGGATAATTGCCGATGTGGTTCGATATCAATTGGGCGATATCAACGTAAAACAAACGCCATTTACATTATATAATCACAATGAAGATCAACTTATTGCGATGCCAAAAGTATTTGATTTACAACGTCAAATTGTAAACTACGAGTCTTTTTACAAGGATAATACTTGGCGACAACAGGGTCTTTCGTTGGATTGGGGATTGGAATTCAACTCACCTTTAAATGAAATCAACTTTAACGGATATCTGCTCAGAATGAATGCAACCAATTTTGCACAGACATCGGAGCGATTGATGGGCGGTGGTACCGTTGAAGGAAAAATTGGTAAAAATTTAGCCGTTGCATATAATTTGGCTTCCATTTTTGATGTTTCAGGAACGGCTGTGACCAATCAATTGTATCACAATACAGTGCAAACGGGTTCGTTTAAATATTCGTTAAATAAATTGCGCTATCCTATTCTTTTAGAAGGCGAAATGGGAAGTTCTTCATTCGGAATTGAAAACGATACCCTAGCTCCTAGTTTGAACGATTACTTTATGAATTTCAATGCGTTAATGGAATCTAAAAACAAGGAATCGAAATTCAAATGGTCTGTAAAATTGGGATATTTGAATGTAGGACCCGATTTCAGAAGTCCTGGGGCACAATCCAAGCGAATCGACTATAGCACCCAACCAGGATTGTTTAATCGCTACAAGCAATCACAAATGGATCGTCCTTTAAACTGGGGAGATGCACAATGGCAAATTCCGTTGTACCGTATTGGAATTTCGACCAAATTGATGGACTTCAACTACATGGTCAATCCCGTAATGCCCTATGGAATTGCTACATTTAATCGACAAGGAATGTATATTGAAGGAACATTGAATTTGGGAAGTCAACACAATACGTTGAAAGCCAGTCATTATGAACTTTCCGAGATTCGAGGACAGGGTACGGAAGAGCTTCGAAATTTCAGATTGTCGAAAATTGAATTAAACAACCAATTGGGAGATTATTTTCATTGGGGTAAAGACTTAAATCTCACGCATTCATTATGTTATCAATCCTCTAAAAGAAATTCTGATTTGGATTTTGAGCGAGTAGATTATCAACTATTACAAGGTTCTACTGGCGTAGAATGGGAATTTAGCAACAATTTGGAATGGATGCTTGGATACACGTTGAGTTACGGAAATGGTTTCGAAACCAGAGCGGAACGCAATATTTATGCGGAAATCATTGATTTCAAACCGGTTAATATCAATCAACGTCATCAGGTAATTTCCACCGGAGTTCGATGCAATTTTGGCGAAAATGCATATTTAGCAGTGGTGTATCAAACTCAACAATACAAAGATTTCTTGAGATCTTATGACAATTATCGCATCAATCAATGGCTAATTATTTATAATTTAACGTTTTAACTGTCATTTATTACACTATTAAAAATGAAACACACATTAGCAATCCCTATGAAAAGTCGCAATATCTATTATATATCATTATTATTCATTCTGCCTTTAATCGCTGGTTCCTGCAAACGCGAAGACAAACCGATGGATGGTCCTAGTTTACAGGATCTAAATGGTCAATTCAGCATGATGGAACCATTTCGTTGCAATAAAACGGCTGTTGATTTTTCGAAAGGTGAAACCGCTGAATTTACAGCTGCCTTTTCAAAGCTGTGTAATTGGACTATACGCATTAAAGGAAACTTCTCGGGAGCTGAAAAATTGATCACCGGCAAAAGTCGTATCATTCAAACAGGCCAAGCTATATGGAATGGTACCACTACCAATTTCCCCATGTTCAGAACCGAACCTTGTTTGGCTACCCTCAAAATTGAAGGCGTTACCGATAGCTTTAATTTGGCCATCGGCGTAAATGGATTAAGAAAGCCTGAAGGATTTATGATTGCCGATTTCGAAACCGGTATTTCTTCAAAGTGGTCAACCTTTATACAATCTGGAGCAAATATGGATTTTAGAGTGAAAACAGATGCCTTTGTTGTTGAAGGAAATTCCTATTTGAATATGGCCGGAACCGTGAACTGGGATTGGTTAATCGGCATGATTGATTTTCCGGCAGCGGCATACGGACAAACCCATTTTCCATTGACGACCGTTCCTGAAGATGCTTATTTCAACTGCTTGGTTTACGGAGTTTCGAATGTGAATGAAAGTCGCATTTTATTTCAATTCCGCGAAGATGATAATAACAACGGTAAATTCGATGCTTCAGCTGACGATCAGTACGATTACGAACTTCGCGTTAATTGGGAAGGTTGGAAATTAATCAGCATAAAATATTCTGATTTGGTTCATTTGGTGAACGGTTCTCCCGCTTCAAACAACGGAAATAATCGCCACAATCCCAACAGTTTAGTCATGGCATCCATGCTACACTTGGCCAATCCTTCTATGGGCGGAACCTCTACCAAAGTGGATTGTTTGATGTTCACTGATAAAAAACCGTTGGAGTTATGAGTTGGGTTGCTGGAAAGTTGAATTTTGAATTTAGTGTCTTCAATTCAGCATGGGAATTGTTAAAAATTGACCATGTAGCTTGGAGTAAAGCCGCTAGAGTGTTGAAACTCCGATTACCTTTAAAATACTCAATTTTTTGTTTCCTTTTTTTGGGGATGGCAGAGCTGCTGAATGCTCAAATCATTCCGTCTATTGCAGACACCACATCCCCCGAAAATATTGAAAGAATAGACACCGTACTGGTGAAATCTAAAGGATGGAAATTTCAAAAAAAGGGATTGTATGATGAGAATGGACCAGCAGAATTGCCCAATATCAACGGTTTTTATGCCCTAAAAATATTGGATGAGGATTTAGGCAAAGATGTTTGGATCAGTTTAGAACCAAAATGCGTTAAATTGGAGAAAATATCCGACAAAAGTGCGCATAACGGAAGCTATAGTTTCCATTTAACTTGGGATAAAATTACGGGTGGATGCAAATGGTTGGGCATAGGAATGGGCTGGGATAATTGGCAGCCCAAAGACCTTTCCACGGTACTTGATACGGCATTTTTGGAACTGCATTTCAAGTCGCTTTCAGACACCATGACCAATCTTCCATTGGCACTGGCTATGGAAGATTATTCGGGTGCTCAATGCTGGTTGGGATTTGACTCTCGCTGGCTAAATGAACCCATCGTTACCAATCGATGGAATACCGTTCGAATTCCATTGAATTTGTTTCCCTTTGAAGATTTCGAAACCGATCCCACATCCATCAAGCAATTCATTATTCAGCTTGAAGCGGACGGCGATATTTTGATTGATAATTTCCGAATTAGCTTATAGCAACTTTATATTTTCTATCTATTTCAAAAATTAATACCATTTCATTTTAAAACCGTTCATAAAATGTCAAACCTTTACACTCAAATATTCCGGCTTCTTCTTGTATGTGTTCTGATTTTCGGAAAAAGTTTAATCGCTACTCCTAATTTGGGCCAGCAAACGGCACCTACACTTCCAAAATTCAGAGTCGTTAAAGCGGATCGTTGGGGCATTTTGAACAAATCCACCTTGGAAGACACACTATTTGATCGAGTTTTAGACCAAATAGTGGCTTCGATGAGTTTGGAAGAAAAAGTAGGTCAAATGACCCAAATTGATTTGGGAGTGATTGCCGTTGGTGAACCCTGTGCATTGACTCAACCTGTTTCACTGGACGCTGAAAAACTTAAAACGGCAATTGAAAAATACCATATCGGATCCATTTTGAATGTGGGATGTGGTTCAGGCGAATTGAATATCAATGAATGGAAAAGAATTATTGCTCAAATCAAAACAGCGGAAATTGCAGCGAACAAATTAAAAAATTCTGGCAATAATGCGCATATACCCATATTCTACGGAATAGATGCCATACATGGCGCTAATTATACTACCGGAGCGACACTTTTCCCCCAGCAAATTGCTCAAGCTGCTACTTGGAATCCTGAAATGGTTAAAAAAGCGGCTGAAGCTACTGCGCGTGAAGTGCGTGCTTCGGGATTGGACTGGAATTTTTCACCGGTGGTGGATTTAGCCCGTCAACCCTTATGGTCCAGATACTTTGAAACATTTGGGGAAGATGTGTTTTTGAATCAAATATTAGTTAAATCGATGATTTCGGGTTATCAAGGTGCTAATGGACTGAATTTCATGAACTCATCTAAGCAAATTGGAACAGATTACGTAGCCGCATGTTTAAAGCACTTTTTAGGTTATGGGATGCCTTTAAGTGGTAAAGACCGAACTCCGGCCTGGATTCCTGAACGTGAATTAAGAGAATATTACTTGCCTGGATTTCAAAAAGCCATCGAAATGGGTGCCATGACCTTGATGATCAATTCCGGTGAAATCAACGGCACTCCCGTTCATATTAATTATGATATTTTAACTAAACTCTTACGCCATGAACTGAATTTCAAAGGAATTGCTGTTACAGATTGGGAAGATATTTACAAACTACATCACACTCATAAAGTGGCTGCAAGTTTAGAAGAAGCAGTTAAATTGGCCATCAATGCGGGTGTTGATATGAGTATGACACCCAATGATTATCAATTCACAGAAATTTTAATTGATTTGGTGAAAAAAGGCGACGTTCCCATGTGGAGAATCGACGAATCCGTAAAACGCATTCTTCGGGTAAAACACAAAGCGGGTATTTTCGTGGATCCTGAATCCCAATCGGTATTTAACGTATTTAATCACTTGGCAGTCAACCATTCAAGCAGTGTTAATTCCACATCAATTCAGGAAAGTAAATTGGGTGCGCCTTCTGCCGACAAGAACATCCCCCGAAAAAACAAAGAAAACACAACCACGAAACCCGTTTCTACCGAAATAATAGGTTCACCTGCTCATCAACAATTGGCCTTATCTATTGCTGAAGAGTCGATCACTTTATTAAAAAATGAGCAACAAGCTCTGCCATTGAGGAACGATCAACAGATTATTTTATTTGGTGATGCGGCTCACAATATGAATCTACTCAATGGTGCATGGACTCATACTTGGCAAGGTGACGATGAAAAGTATCGAATTTCTACCAATCCGGAGACTCCCACTCTTTTTCAGGCTCTTTCGCAACAACATTCGAAGGTAATTTGCTTGTGCGACACAGTGAGTGGTAAATCCGATTCTGTAACATTTAATAATCATGTGTTTGGAAGCAAAAAATACTGGAAAAACCTAGATAAAATGGTTAGATCCAACACGGTTGCGGTGTTGAGCTTGGGAGAAAAACCGGGCACAGAAATCCCCGGAAACATCAACGATTTGAATCTTGAACTTTCAGAGTCTAACAAACAACTATTTGATTATTTCAAGCGAAAAAATATTCCAGTTGTATTAATTTTAAATACGGGAAGACCTCGAATTGTAACCTCATTAGTTGAAAAATCCGATGCGGTACTTCAAGCATATTTATCGGGAGATTTCGGGGGGAAAGCCATTTCAAACACCCTGTTAGGCAAGAATAATCCCAATGGTAAATTGCCTTACACCTATCCTCGGTTTGCAGGAGATATCTTGCATTATGACCATAAGCATACGGAGAAAAATGATACAAAATTTGGGAAAACAGCATACAATCCGCTGTTTGACTTTGGACACGGATTGAGCTATACGGAGTTTGAATACAAGAACTTTAAGGTGATTGCACAGAAGCTTCCTCGCTCCATTAACGATTCTACCATGATTGAACAGCGGACATCTTCAGGTGATAAATCCATTCCTTTAGATGACATTGAAAATGGCCAATTAACCCGCAATTGGGAAATCTATGGGTACACGGTTGATATCGATATTACCAACACCGGTAAAGTAGCAGGAAGGGATGTAATTCAAATTTATCTGAGTGATGAGTTTGCGAGTATTACGCCATCGGCTAAACGGTTAGTCGCATTTGAAAAAACGTCGGTGATACTGCCCAATGAAACGCAACATTATAGATTATTTATTGAATTAGAACAATTAAGTTTTATCAATAAAGACCTAAAACGCGTGGTTGAAAAGGGGGATTTTACCATTTCAGTAAACCAGTTGAGTCAAACGATCTACTTTCCTGAGAATATCGAAATTAAATAATTGAATCAACCTAAGAATTGTCAATCATCTTTCATTCAATTTAAACCCATCCAACAAATCACAAACGAACATTTTAATTTAACAAAATGAATCACCAATTAGAACGATCCAATTTAAAAACTTGGTTATATAAAATGGGAATGGCATCAGCATTAACGCTGGGATTTTCATTGATTTCAACTTCATGTGAACAATCCGATCCGCCATCAAAACCCACAGTAATCCGCGATTCGGGCGACATTATTTTCTCCGGATACGGATGGAAAATTAAAGAAAGCTCTTGGCCGGTTGGTCCTGGACCTAATGTTTTCAACAAAGACAGTTTGGTTTGGGTGGATTCAAAAGGCTATTTGCACTTAAGAATCGATTATATTGATGGCAGATGGCAAACCTCTGAGGTGGTTTGTACGGAAAATACCGGTTATGGCACCTACATATTTACCGTGGGCAGCAATGTCGCCGATTTGAACGAACGCGTTGTGGTAGGGTTATTTACTTGGGACAATAACACTTTCTTTAAGGCTGCTAATAGTGAGGTCGATATCGAGTTTTCTAAATGGTTCAATGCCAGCGATTCATCGACATTGACCTATTCGGTTCAACCCGTAATTTTTGACAATCCACAGCCCTATTCCGAGCGTTCACACAAACCGAAGATGGCTATTTCAGCGCTAAGAGGCGTTACAACTCACGCATTTACATGGCGTCCAGATTTAATTTCTTGGAAATCTTTTTCGGGGGATGTTTATCCAGGAACCCAACAATTGGCTGCTTGGCAATTTGATAAAACCAGTCAGCCTCGTGTTAAAACAGAAGGAGGCATATCTTCCGATCCGATTGTCATTCCAGAACCGGGAATTACCACCAATCCCAGAATCAATTTGTGGTTATTGGGAGGTCAAGGGCCAAGCGATGGTAAGCCTGTAGAATTGATTATTCGTTCCTTCAAATACATTCCTTGATACAAACACTATTATCATAAATAAGAAAGGCTGCCCTCGGGCAGCCTTTCTTTTGAAATAAATATGAATTAACTCAACTGAACTGATTTTTCAATTATTTATTAATAGAGAACTGTTTGTTAATGGTTCCTTTCGCAGTTTCAACTGAAAGGAGATACAAACCATTGGTGAAGCCATTCAAATTCAATTGGTTGTTTGAATTACCATTAAAACGCTCTGACAATAACAATTTACCACTTAAATCAAATACGTGTGCTTTTGAAACAGATGCATTTGAGTTGAAGTACAATATTCCTGCTGTAGGGTTAGGATAAACGTTTAAAGAGCTAGCATCTAATTCTGTAGCGTTATTGGTTAAGCAAGTAGTACATTTAGCCCAACAAACTACAGGATAAGTAGTATCGCCTGTTACTACATTATAACGATTGGTAAATCCGCCTGTAGTTTTAGTACAAGGTTCACCGCCTACGAATTTCTCATCATTAGCCCAACCGTCTGCAGTAAATTTATATTCAATAGTATCCCCAGCAAACAAAGGAACAGTTACGGTATAGATACTGTCTTTATTATCGTCTGTCATAGCGATACAAGATCCGCACCAACCATTAAATGTACCATTCAAGTTTACAGTAGAATAGGCTCCTGCAAATCCGCGAATATCCACTTGGAAGGTTACATTTGCCTTTTCTTTGGTGTTTGCACAAGAAACACAAGATTCCCAACATACTACATCTAAAACAGTTGCTGAAGTGATTTTCAAGAAACGATTGGTGAAGCCAGAAGTTGTTTTAGTGCATGAAGTACCTTCTTGCAAGCTTTCCTGTCCATTCCAACCATCTAAAGTGTATTTGAACTCAATTGAATCTTGAGGAAGGGGCAATTTCACTTCCCAGATACCGTCTTTATCATCGTCGGCCATTGGGTTACAAGTACCACACCATCCGTTGAAGTTACCATTTACATAAACACCTGTGAAAGAAGAACCTTTGTATTTGCTCATGTCCACTTTAAACGTTACGTCGTTGGTACATTCAGAGCAGCTTGCCCAACATACATTGCTGAATACTTTGTTACCGGTTAATTTTGCAAAACGATTGGTAAAACCAGAAGTTGTTTTGGTACAAGAAGAACCAGACGTTAATTTTTCATCATCAGCCCAATTATCAACTTGGAACTTGTACTCAATAGAATCATCGGTTAATTCGATGGTGTCAGAGTAAATTTTGTCGCCATCTGCATCGGTCATTTCGTTGGCATTTCCGCTCCATCCATTGAATGTACCAGAAACATAGACCTTAGAATATGACTTGCCGTATTGCTTCATATTTACGTTGAAAACGATGGTTTTCTTGGTTACTTGCACACAAGCATCACAGCTATTCCAGCATACTTTATCTAAAGTAACATCACCGTTTAATTTCACAAAACGATTCGTGAAACCAGAAGTTGTTTTAGTACAAGTGGTACCTGAAGTCAAGTTTTCTTGACCATTCCATCCATCTAAAGTGAATTTGTATTCGATAGAATCAGCGGTTATTTCGAATGTTCCTTCCCATACTCCATCTTGATCGGTATCGGTCAAAGGATTACAGGTTCCACACCATCCGTTGTAACTACCATTTACATACACCGCTGAATAAGAAGTAGCGGAATAATTGTTCATGTCAACCTTAAAGGTGACATTTTGCTTGGACTGCGCAAATGCCGCAACGCTTGCTAATCCAAATACCAATAATGTGTAAAGTTTTTTCATTCGTGTTAAGGTTTTTTCAAACTTAATCAGATAAAATCAATTATTGTAAATTAAACAATAAGATTTTGATAATTAAGTTTAAACAAGGTTTTTCAAGCCGAACCTATACAACCACATAAATACAATAACCCATTCAAAAATTCCTATTTTACTGTTATTTATGCAATTTATCAATACAATAACAAATTTGTCATACTAATGTAATTATTCGAGTTTGTTTTTATTATTGGTTGCGGTATCATTTGCATTTTTTGCAACTATTGTCCCCGATTTTTTTACACATTTTCGCTACTCTTGAAATATTTTGATTAATTTACAGGCATATTTTTGTTAATATTTTTAACAATATGCTTCTTCATTGTCATTCATACTTCAGTCTTCGATACGGCCTAATGAGTCCAGAGGATATCGTGCGCTGGGCTCAAAGCCAAGCCGATATTTTGGGCGAACCTATTTGCGTATTATTGGCCGACATTAACAATGTGAGCGGAGCAAGTAACTTTCAACGCGAAGCAAAAAAGCATTCGGGAGTCATTGCCCTCACAGGTGCAGAAATTCGTAACGGAGATGAATCCCTCTACGTTTTGGTATCAAAAAACCAGAATGGATTTTCGCAGATCAACCAATTTCTCACCCAATACATTCACCAAAATCAACCCTTCCCTGTTTGGGCACCTGCCTTATCGGATGTTCAGGTCATTTATACATTCAAAAAAGCGTCTTCCTTTCGCCTTAAAGATATTTCACCACCCAATGCCCTGCTGGGGGTCACCCATCGCGACATACGTCAACTCCCCCTTTCACAATGGCGCTTTCACCCACAGCGTTTGATTGCATATCATCGAGCAACACTTAGAACCCCCGACGATTTTCATACCCATACCCTACTTCGTTGTATTGACCACAATTGTCTCCTAACCAAACTCAATCCTTTAGCCACCTGCTCCAAGCACGAAATTCTGGTGTTTATGCATGAATTGAAAAAGAAATTCGCGCTCTATGCTCAACTCTGGCAGCAATCTTCGGCATTTCAATCATTCCGTTGGACATTCGAGTTCGACATCCCCCAAAACAAAAAAACCTACACCGGAGATTCCGATGAAGACTATCGAATGATGCGAGATTTGGCTTTTGAGGGACTCAAATACCGCTATCCCAAATACACCTTTCAAACCACCGAACGCCTGGAAAAAGAAATGAAATTGATTTATGAACTGGGATTTACGGCCTATTTTCTGATTAACTGGGACATCTGTCGCTTTGCGCGCGAGCGCGGTTTTTTTTATGTGGGACGGGGAAGCGGGGCCAACAGCATGGTTGCTTACTGTTTGCGAATTACCGATGTGGATCCCATTGATTTGGATCTGTATTTTGAACGATTTATCAATCCGTTTCGAAGTAGTCCTCCGGATTTTGACATTGACTTTTCATGGCAAGATCGCGACACGGTTACGGAGTATATTCTTACCAAGTATGGCAATGGTCATTCGGCATTATTGGCTACGTATAACACATTTCAAACCAATGCGGTGGTGCGAGAGTTGGGCAAGGTATACGGATTACCCAAAGCAGAAATCGATGCGCTTTTAGAGCGACAATCCTACTTTTCGCCCAAGGAATTTGAGCAATTCTTGCCTGAAGAAAACACCGTTAAACATTCACGCGATTCGGTTTACAGTACGCCTGGCGTTGGGCAACGGGTAAGAAATCGTGTCATGCGTAGTAGTAGTAGTAGTAGTAGTAGTAGTGGTAGTAGTAGTAGCGAGAGTCATAATAGTAGTAGAAATATCGGTAGCAGTGGAAATGGCGGAAGTAGCGGGAGTAGCAATAGCAGTATCGGTAATAGCGGACTTACAACAGGCTTCAACTACACAACATCGAGGCGAAACATAACCTATGAATACGACTCAGACACCCCGGACCTGCATCAAGACAAAGAATCATTGTATGGGGAACTGCTTCGACACGCTCAGAAAATACACAACTTGCCCAACTACCGAAGTTTGCACGTGGGAGGCATATTGATTTCAGAGAAACCCCTTTATCATTTCTCTGCGTTGGATTTGCCGCCCAAAGGATTTCCTTCGGTGCAATTCAGCATGTTAGAGGCCGAAGATTTGAACTTGGCCAAGTTTGACATATTAAGTCAACGAGGTTTGGGGCATATCAAGGATGCGGTAATTTACGTTCGTGAAAATCGAGGTATTGAATTAGACATCCATCGGATACAAGAATTCAAAAACGACCCCAAAATTGCGCGCATCATAGCCCATGGCAACACCATGGGCTGCTTTTACGTAGAAAGTCCCGCCATGCGGCAACTATTGAGAAAATTGCGGTGTCAAGACTACCTCACCTTGGTGGCAGCCAGTAGTGTAATTCGACCGGGAGTTGCCCGCAGCGGGATGATGCGCACATTCATTGAGCGGCACATTGATCCAAAAAAACGCCAAGAAGCTCATCCTATTATGCAATCCATCTTGCCGGAAACCTACGGAATTATGGTTTATCAAGAAGATGTTATCCGAGTAGCAAGTGAATTTGCAGGACTGGGTCTCGCAGAAAGCGATGTGTTGCGAAGAGGGATGAGTGGAAAATTCCGCAGTCGTGAAGAGTTTCAAAAAGTAAAGGATCAATTTTTCAGCAAGGCTCTTGCAAAGAAGCATCCGACCAAGCTCATTCATGAAGTTTGGCATCAAATAGAAAGCTTTGCTGGGTATAGCTTTGCAAAAGGACACAGCGCTAGCTATGCCGTTGAGAGCTATCAAAGTTTGCATCTTAAAACTTACTATCCATTGGAGTTTTACACGGCTGTTATTAATAATTTCGGGGGATTTTATCGCACCGAATTTTATGTTCATGCAGCAAAAATGTGCGGCGCAGATGTAAAACTACCTTGTGTGCAGAACAGCGGTGGACTAACCCGAATAAAAAACACCACCATTTGGCTAGGATTGGGCTTAATTCAAGGCATGGAAAACACATTGATTCATCGTATTGAGGTGGCGCAACAGCAACCTTTCATTGATCTCGACGACTTCAAGAATCGTTGTCACCCAGGACTTGAACAACTCAAACTCCTCATACAAATTGGTGCCCTGCGATTCACCAATAAATCGAGGAAAGCGCTTTTGTGGGATGCGCATGCGTTGTATGCAGGCGACAAAAAGAAACCATCGAGAAGAACGGCATCTCAAAAAACTCTAGAACAACGGGGTATATCGTCGAATACAGCAGGTATATCTACAGTATTGCCACCAACAAATTTGCTATCATCAGCAGAAGTAGCGCAACTAACAGAAGGATTTCAACCCGTTTTATTCAAAGAAAAACCAAAGGAATATGAACTTCCATCATTGGAAGATGACCCGTTGGAGGTAGCCATCGATCAGCGAGAACTGCTGGGTTTCACGTTAGTCAATCCATTTGAACTCATTGAACAAGACACGATTCCGGAATCGGCTATTCGAGGTCGGCAACTATCCAAATTACTGGGTAAGTCAGTATATATTGAAGGCAGACTGGTTACGGTAAAACCCACCAAGACTGTTGGAGGCAAAGAAATGAATTTTGGCACTTGGCTGGATCGGGATGGGTACTTTTTTGATAGCGTTCACTTCCCTCCTGTTGTAGCCCGTTATCCATTCAAAGGCAGAGGAATTTATCGGCTTTGGGGAGTGGTCATTGAGGATTTTGGTGTAGTGGCAATCGAAATTGCCAAAATGGAAAAGTTGGGGCTCAAACCCGATCCACGAAGTTGAGTTAGTCGTGTTTTCTCACCAACATATCAGTGAATTCGCCAATAATAAATATACGATAATGAATGCCTTTACGAACTTTTACAGCAGCAATGATGGTACCAATCAATTCAAAAAGATTCAATGCAATAACTCCCACAACATAAGCAATATAGTCGTTATCAACATCTTTTTCGTTTAGAAAGAAAATGGAAATCGTCCACCAAAATGCGGTACTATTGAACGCAACAACAGACAACTGAGAAAGCAACGATTGAGTGGCATGCCAACGCACGAAATAGGTAGCCTTACGATTCGCTAAGTAAAAAATCACAGAAGCTATCAAATTCACGACCGGAATAGGGAGTCCCGCCATAATTGCGACTAATGACATAATATAACCATTTGAGGCATACTCGCGCTCGTGTTCCGTAGAAGGAATATGTAAATCGTTTTTCATTAAGCGTTTGACTTGTTGAATCCAAACTTAGGCAAGATCATCCAAAAAGAAAAATATCCCCCGAAAAGAAAAATCACAAAATAAGTTGATATATACACTACCATCACTAAGGCACGAGTCGAATCCACTATCAAATGAACAATAGTTAATCGCCCAAAAATCACTCTACTTCGTGAAGGAATTTAACATTCATGGAATAAAAATAAATCCAATAAATAACCACTAAAACAATGGCAATCCAAAGAAATCTACGCCGTTTAAACCGAATAGTTAACCATACATAAAATGCATAAAACAACACACGTTTAAATACTTTTTCAACTAAAAGTAACAATGGCACTGCGAGCATCAAAACCGCAAATAAAAATCCGAAAAGATTATAGCGAAGCGACAATAAAATGTCACCCGAAAGAAAAGCTAAAACAGAACGGGTTGATCCGCAACTGGGACATTCAATTCCGGAAACGGATTTAAACAAACACAAGGATGATCCAGACAATAAAAAATCGCGAAAGAACCATCCCACACCCACTGCGATTGAAGCCAAAAGCCACAATCGAATTACAAGGATATAAAAACGTTCCTTCGCGATCACGCGTGATTTTAAAAATAAAGCGTTTTAAATGCGATCAGTTAATCATCAATAAAGCATTTTGAAGACGCTCCATATTCTTTTGGCGAGCAGCGCCCATGATAAGGAATAAATCCACAATAGACCATATTCCACAACCACCTAAAGTAAGCAGTTTGCCGATTCCTAAACCGGTATCACCGATCATAAAACGATCGATTCCTAGAGCACCTGCCAAGATCGAAACGATCAAGATGGTAGTAGGGTCTTTGAATTCAATCATTTGGATGTTAATCATTTTTGATTCGTCAAGACTCAATAATTGTTCGCGAATTGCGGGTAGCTGATGACTTTCGAAAAACTTCGAATTCGTCATTAAAAACATGTCAACTTTACTAGATTCCATAGTGTTTGGTTTGTTGTAAGTTTCAATAATACAATAATTTATTCAAACTAAAAATGTAATTAAAACACCTTGGTAGTAGAATTATAAATTTAAATTCCCCAAGACAACTAAACTAGATTCTGAAAGAATAGATTGAAATAAATAATCACAATTCACAAGTACCAAACCACTTGTATCGATTTCGTGCGACCCATTGATACAGGGAATTGCGAATAAATGGCGGTATCAACCAAAGAAAACCAAAACCCACTTTCCCCAAAAAACCTGAATCCTTTAAGATATACAAAATGGCGTTGGACTCGAAATACACATCAGGATTGTTCCGAGTACCTTTTGCAACCCGACAATAAACAACAGAATCCGGCACAAGGCCGGATTCCAATTGATATTTTTTAATAAATTCTTGTCCCTCGATAGATTGCAACGAACGCAATTCAAATCGAGATTTTCGGTCGATTTTTTTGACCACCCTCACCCAGAAATTGCAGAGGTTACAAACTCCGTCGAAATAAATAACCGAATTAAATTCAGTTTTCATTCGCAGAAATCTTAGTGGTGATGTCCGCCTTCGCCGTGAACGTGACCGTGATCTAATTCTTCTTCAGTTGCTTCGCGAACTGCAAGAACTTTACCTTCAAAAGTCAACGCTTCACCCGCTAAAGGATGATTAAAATCCATCATTACGGTGCTGTCGGTAATTTCAACCACTTTACCATCCATTGGATTTCCGTCTTGATCTTGCATAGGCAACACAGCGCCAATTTGAAGAATATCTGCAGGAACGTCTGGACCATCGAAAATATTTTTTGGCAATTCAACAATATAATTGTCGTTTGCTTCGCCGTATCCGTCTTCAGCAGAAAGTGTAAAAGAGAACGAATCTCCCACAGCCAAGCCGTCTAATTTTTCATCAAATGCAGGTAATGTTTGACCAATGCCATGAATAAACATCAACGGATGCTCCTCGTTAGCGTGGTCTGCTAGTTCTCCGTTGTTTAATGTCAACGAATACGATAGACTCACTACTCGTTGTGGGGCAATTTTATTGATTTCCATACTTCAAAGTACCATATAAATATTGGAATTTCTATCGGATGTTCACGATAACCCGTATAAATGTGAATAAATACCGATAAAATCTCGGTATATTCTTTCTATTTCCAAGTGGATTTTTGTAGTTTCGGGGGATATGAATTCTGCCGAAGCACAACTTCGTATTCAACAATTAACCAACGAATTACGCCAACATAATTATCGCTATTATGTATTGAATGAACCCTCAATTTCCGATTTTGAGTTCGATCAACTCCTCAAAGAACTCGAGCACTTGGAACAGTTGCACCCCGAGTTCGCATCCCCCGAAAGCCCTACCCAACAAGTTGGTGGCAGCGTAATCGATGGTTTTGAGACGATTAAACACCGTCGTCCCATGTTATCTTTGGGAAATACCTACAACGAGGCCGAACTCCGCGATTTCGATGAACGCACGCGCAAATCAACCGGCCTGGAAACCATTGAATACATCTGTGAACTAAAAATCGACGGCTTGGCCATCTCTGTGTTTTACGAAAATGGCAAACTAGTTCAAGCTGTTACGCGCGGCGATGGAATTCAGGGCGATGTGGTAACCGAAAATGTTAAAACCATTCGAAATCTTCCCAAAACGATACAAGGAAACTTCCCTCAATCTTTTGAAATTCGAGGCGAAATTTTCATGCACCGCAAAGGATTCGAACGACTCAATCAAACCCGCATAGATGCAGGAGAAACTCCTTACGCCAACCCCAGAAATGTGGCTTCTGGTTCCCTAAAAATTAAGGATAGTGCAGAAGTAGCGAAACGCCCATTGGATATTTTCTTGTATCAAGTCTATGAAGACGAAAACCTTTTTCCAACCCATTGGGATTCTTTGCAATCAGCACATTCCTGGGGACTACCTGTCCCTCAAACTGCCAGAAAATGCCAAGGAATCGATGAAGTTTTGGCATTTCTACATGAATGGAACGAAAAACGACATGATTTGAGTTTTGATACCGATGGGGTTGTTATTAAAGTCAACGATAAACGCCTTCAGGAGGAGTTGGGATTCACAGCAAAAACTCCTCGTTGGGCCATTGCTTATAAATTCCAAACTGAGACAGCTTCTACCCCACTTTTGGGAATTACTTACCAAGTGGGCAGAACAGGCGCAATAACCCCTGTTGCTGAACTTCAACCAGTTGCATTGCTAGGAACTACAGTAAAACGCGCTAGTTTACACAATGCCAACGAGATGGAACGATTGGATATCCGTTTGGGAGATACCGTTTTCGTGGAAAAAGGGGGTGAAATTATCCCCAAAATTGTAGGCGTAGATTTTTCTCTAAGACCTTCGAATTCAACACCATTTCATTATATAACGCACTGCCCAGAATGTGGAACGGAATTGATTCGCAACGAAGGCGAAGCTCAGCATTACTGCCCCAACGACGAATTATGTCCCCCGCAAGTAGTAGGAAAACTGGAACATTTCATCGGACGTAAAGCCATGGATATTCAGTCGGTTGGAAGCGAATTATGTGAAACTTTATATCGCAATGATTTGGTTAAAGACATTGCCGATTTTTATGATCTCAAGTTAGAATCCTTGCTTGCTTTGGACCGAATGGGAGACAAATTAGCCGGAAACATCATCCGCGGTATCGAAGAAAGCAAAGCACAACCCTTTGAACGCGTTTTATTCGCCATGGGAATCCGATATGTGGGAGAAACCGTAGCGAAAAAACTGGCGGCAGCACTAGGCAATATTGATCGTATCATGTCGGCAACTATAGAAGAATTGGTTTCTATCGATGAAATCGGTGACCGAATTGCAGAAACAGTAGTGGCTTATTTCCAACAACCCAAACAACGCGAATTGGTAGAACGATTGCGGAATGCTGGGTTAAATTTCCAGGCTGTTATTCAAGAGAAACTGGGTGATTCATTAGCTGGTAAATCCTTTGTTATTTCGGGAGTATTTGAAAAATATTCGCGTGATGAACTCAAAGAATTTGTCGAACAACACGGAGGAAAAATGGCCTCGGGCGTTACATCAAAAACCAACTATTTGATAGCCGGTTCTGGAATTGGTCCATCGAAATTAGAAAAAGCCGAAAAATTAGGCGTACCTTTAATATCTGAAGACGATTTAATACACATGATTCATGGAAACTCCTAGTCTGAACATTCCCAAATGGAAACTGAGTTTGCTTAGAACAAAATACGCATCTCAACGTTTGCCGGCTTCTAAAAGCGTACTTGCGAAAAGCACCTCCTCCAGCCCAAATCCACAGCAAAATCAACAAAAATTACCCGGATTTCAGCAGCTTACACACGTTATTCTATACATGAGCGCATACCAATTTCAGCGCAACCGTCAGATTATATTGGACTTCATCGACTTCCTACAGAAAAACAACAAAACGGTTCATTCGATCATTGTTTATCAAACCCGAGATTCAAAAGCCGTGAGCAATGATGCAGGAAGTGATATGACTCACCTGATTTTAAGGGACTTCAACTACTTTGGCGTCCCCAAAACAGAAATAGCAAAAAAAGCCGTGAATCGGAATGCTGATTTATTTATCAATTTGGATCCAAATGGAGGATTAACCATGTTGGGATGCGCAGCAGAAGCCAACGCAATTCACTCCATTAGCCCCTATCAAGCTCAATATCAATCGTTTTTTAATATCCTGTTGAAAGAATCGACAGATGACGATTTGTATCAGTACATTTGCAGTATAAAATCATTTTTTAGTCACCTATCATGAAGGAATTTATTGGCACCGGCGTTGCATTAATTACGCCTTTTAAAGCAGATTACAGCATTGATTTCAATGCGCTTTCCAATATCGTAGAGCATCAAATCAGCAACGGAACTGATTATTTGGTGGTGCTTGGAACCACCGGCGAAAGCGCTACGTTAAGCAAAGAAGAAAAACGCGCGGTGATAGACTGTATTATCGAAGCCAATAATTCGCGTGTTCCTTTGGTTTTAGGTATCGGGGGAAACAACACGTTGGCGGTGGCCGAAGAATTTCAGAACACCAATTTGGAAGGTTTCTCAGCCATTCTTTCAGTAAGCCCTTACTACAACAAACCCAATCAAGAAGGAATTTTCCGTCATTATCAATATTTGGCAGAGCGCAGTCCTCTTCCCATCATTATTTACAATGTTCCAGGAAGAACGGGCAGCAACATGACGGCTGAAACCCAACTGCGTTTGGCTCAACTTCCCCAAATTATAGCGACCAAAGAAGCAAGCGGAAATTTGGAACAAGTGATGCAAATCATTGCTCAAAAACCCGATGATTTCTTGGTAATTAGCGGCGATGATGCCTTAACATTTCCTATGATGGCAGCAGGAGCTTCTGGTGTAATTTCCGTAATTAATCATGCATTTCCTTTGGAGTTTTCGGGGATGGTTCAAGCCTGCCTAAACGGAAATTGGGATGAGGCAAGAAAATTGCATTATCAAACTATGCCCGCAGCCATTCAGATTTTTGCAGATGGCAGTCCTGGGGGAATTAAGACTATGTTAAATGAAATGGGATTGTGCGAAACCACAGTCCGTCCACCATTGTATCAAGTCAATGCTTCAGTGGAAGCAACCTTGCGCGCCATGGTAAAGAAATAAAACCATTCCAACATGAATCCCAACTTGAACCCCAATACCGATCATCTCAGCAAGCAGGATAAAGACTTTGAAAAAGTACTTCGTCCAGCTGAATTTGATGATTTTACGGGACAGGAAAAAATATTAGAAAACCTTCGCGTGTTTGTGGAAGCAGCAAAAATGCGCGACGAAGCCTTGGATCACGTTCTGTTGCACGGACCTCCGGGTTTGGGTAAAACCACTTTGAGTCATATCGTAGCAAATGCTTTAGGAAGTTCTCTTAAAATCACCAGCGGTCCTGTTTTAGAAAAACCTGGAGATTTAGCGGGATTGTTAACTAATTTGCAAAAGGGAGATGTATTGTTCATTGATGAAATCCATCGATTAAGTCCTGTCATTGAGGAGTACCTTTACTCGGCAATGGAAGACTATCGCATTGATATCATGATCGATACGGGACCCAATGCACGAAGCGTACAAATTGCACTTCAACCTTTTACTTTAGTGGGAGCTACCACCAGAAGCGGTTTATTAACAGCGCCTTTGCGTGCACGTTTTGGAATCAATTGTCGTTTGGAATACTACACGGCTGAATTATTGACGAAGATCGTGAGTCGCAGTTCAGAAATTTTGCGCACTCCTATTCACGACGAAGCATCGTTTGAAATAGCGCGAAGAAGTCGTGGAACGCCGCGTATTGCCAATGCATTATTGCGCAGAACCCGCGATTTTGCTCAGATCAAAGGCGATGGGACCATAACGTTAGATATTGCGCAATTTGCGTTGCACGCGTTGAACGTGGATGCCAATGGTTTGGATGAAATGGATAACCGCATTTTGAGCACGATTATCGACAAATTCAAGGGTGGCCCAGTGGGTTTAAACACGATTGCTACAGCGGTTGGAGAAGATGCTGGAACCATTGAAGAGGTATATGAACCCTTCCTCATCCAAGAAGGTTATATCCAACGAACCGCCCGAGGCCGAGAAGCAACTCACAAAGCCTATACTCATTTGGGAAAAATTCCAAGTCAAGGTAGAAATACGCTTTTTTAGATTTTCGGGGGATATTTTTTCGGGGGATATTTTTTCATGAGCATCGAGCAAAACATCAAGAACAAGGCCCTCGAATTGGGTTTTTTGGATTGTGGTTTTGCAAAAGCTCGAAAGCTAACTGAATACGAATCTTACTTAAAAAACTGGCTTTCTGAAGGTTTTCATGGCGAAATGAAGTACATGGAAAATCATTTTGAAAAGCGATTGGATCCCACTCAACTTGTTGATGGAGCTAAAACGGTTATTGTTTTGGCCTACAATTACTTCCCCAAAAAACTACAAAATCCCCAAGCACCACAAATTGCCAAATACGCGTACGGTGAAGATTATCATGTGGTGGTAAAAGACCAATGTTTTTTGCTATTAAATTATATCAAAGAATTGATGCCATCTGCTCAAGGTCGCTGTTTCGTTGATTCTGCACCGGTGATGGAACGTCAATGGGCGCAAATTGCTGGACTCGGTTGGCTAGGAAAAAACAGCTTGCTCTTAAAAAAAGGGGTTGGAAGCTATTTCTTTTTGGCAGAAATTATCATTGATCAAGAAATTGAAGCTTCACCTGCATTTTTAACGGACCATTGCGGGGAATGTACTCGTTGCATCGATGCTTGTCCCACACAGGCCATCGTTTCCGAAGGTGTGGTAGATGCAACAAAATGTCTATCGTATATCAGTATTGAAAAACGATCTGAACTCACATCCCCCGAAAAAGAACTCATTCAAAACCATGTGTTTGGATGCGACATATGTCAGGATGTTTGTCCCTGGAATCGCTTTGCAGAACCGCATAATCAGGCACGTTTCGAGCCACAGATGGTTCAACAAGAGAATTGGTTGGATTGGGACCTTAATCGCTGGAAAAACCTAACCGAATCTGAGTTCACCGCGCATTTCGGAAAATCTCCGGTTACGAGAATGGGTTTTGAAAAACTCAAATCGGTACTGAAAAATGATTAACTAAAATCGGAATTAAACCACAGGGAATCTCAATGTGAAGGTTGTTCCTTCATCCACTTTAGATTCAAAATCAATGGTTCCGTTAAACTGTTCAATAATTTTCTTTGTAATGGCCAAGCCCAAACCCATACCCGAATTTTTCGTACTAAAATTCGGACTAAAAATCTTGTTATATAAATCCGGGGGTATCCCTTTTCCGTTATCAGTAACTTGAACGACTACTTCTTGATACCCTTCCAGCCACATTTTCACGTGTATTTTTCCTTTTCTATCTTCGGGGATGGCCTGGATGGCATTTTTCAGCAAATTATTGAAAATTCGCACCAACTGATGCGGGTCTGCTTGAATAAATACATATTTTTCAGGCAAATCCGATTCAATAGTATGTCCCATTTCCTTTTCATTCAAGGATATGGAGTCCGCTAAAACAACGGATAAATTGGTTGTTTCCATTACTGGATCCGGCATTTTGGCAAAGGAACTGAATTCCTCGGCCATGTTGCTTAAACTATCAATCTGACGAATCAATAAATCAATGGTTTTCGCTATTTTCTCCTTTAAATTCTCATCTCCGCGCGACATGGAAAATTGCAAATGTTGTAGCGACAGCCTCATCGGAGTGAGCGGATTTTTAATTTCATGGGCAACTTGTTTCGCCATCTCCCTCCACGCACCTTGACGCTCACTTTCAGAAAGTCGATTCAAACTTTCATCCAATTGCGTCAACATTTTGTTGTATTCCTTTACCAATAAGCCAATTTCATCATTGCGATTCCAAACAATGGGCTTATTACTTTCGCCCAGTTTCATTCGTGAAAGTTGATTTTTTATAACAATTAATGGCTGGGTAATTCTACTTGAAACCAACTGCGTAATAATCAACGCGATAGCAAAAATTAAGATAAAAATATTCACCACCGTTACCAAGAAATCGGAAATTTCTTTGTACAAGTCAGCGCGATTGGAATAATAAGGCAAGTTTACATACCCTCGAACATCCAAATCATTATCTGTCAATGTACTGTAAGCAGATATATAGGTCAAATCGGAAATATTCTCATCGAACACATTGAAAGAAATGGCTTTTTCTTTAAATTTTCGAAAAACGACAGGATTCATTAGATTTCCGATAAATTTCTCTTGGTACAATCGCGGATTGGTTGAAACCATTAATTGTCCATAACGATCAAAAATATTGATGTCGGTGCCATACGATTCTGCCAAATCATAAACCAAACCCACTTCGTATTTATTCTCCAGAGCATCGAGGTCTACCTGTCCACTAATTTTATTGGCAATTTCATTGACCTTGCGCAACAATTCTTGTTTTTGACGCACAACGTTACTCTTGATGAAAAAATTAACCGTAGTAAATAATACAACGGCAAAAATGAGCAAAATAATAGAGGTAATAAACACCTGCAAGCGTTTAGAAATGAACCAGTCATTTTGACCAGTAATAGGTTCATTGCGGAACATTTGCTTTACAATATTCTGAGAATTAAAAATCACTCTAAACCGCTTTTCTATCCATATTAACCAATAGAACACATAGGATAATAACATAGCAACCAAAGCCAACAGGGTAAATTGCAAGGATGCCACGAGCAAGGATCTATTTTCACGGGTAACCACAATCATACCATTATCGGAATCTTTCACAAACAAATGGTTGAATTGGCCGTCAGATCGATTACCGCTGGTATCCTTCCAATTGAACTGCAACGGATAATCAAAGTTTCCTTGATGTCGACTTAAACGATTCTGACTGTAAATAGCGTAAGAATAGTTATATCGGTACATGAGTTTCTGTACTTCCCCCTTATCTACTACATCCGATAATTTACCAAAATTTGCTGTTGTTTTGGGGGATAACAAGATAAAATAATTACTTAGAACCAGAGAATCGGTGGCAATCTGAAATTTACCAATAAAACTCCCACGTAATCGGCGTTCGTTAATAAGATTAAATCGCTGTGTTTTTTGTATTCCCCAATCGGATTTGTACAAAGAATTCAATGTTCCGTAATCGACTGTATTATCGGGACTCAAGGGAATGCCTTTGGCATCAAAAGCAAACACACTCACATCATACTTGGATGCAAGAGGTGTGAAATACAATTCTTTTAATTTCGCTTCCAGCGTAATTTTAGAACCCGGTTGGCTGGTATAATAATAAAGCGCTGTGACATCCCTCATTAATTCAGACTCCACACTAAACAATTCTGATTGAATAAGTTTATCGGATTTAATTTTAAGATTGTTAGCGAACTCCTTTCGTTGCTGAAGTTCACGCGTGTTCATTTGGGCGTTAATCATTACACCCAGTAATAAACAGGGCACCAATAATTCGAAAAACCAGTTACTTTGATTGCTCCATTCCGTGAAAAAATCCCCCAAAAACCAAATCCCCCAGAGCAATAACCAAATCATCAACAGGGTTTGATTGGGGGTTAACCACGTAACTAAACCTATTGAAATAAGGGTTGGAAGGATGTAAACTAAGAGTTTTTCCCACCGCAATTGGAATTGGTGGATATTGTAGAAGGATTTGAACTGCTTAACAAAATGCAATCCAATGGCGAACAATAAAACAATCAATATAAAAGCAAATACAGACGCTCTAGAAAGCAATAAAAGTTCCGTAAAATCAAAAGGAATATCGGTTTTACTTACTATAAAATAGGCCATATATAAGGCAAGAAAAACCCCAATTTGGCTAAAGAATAACGTAAAAATATTTCGAATTAATCGACGGAATCGGGTTGTTTCAGAGGTTCTATTTAATACACGATTTGACCAAATTCGAACCATCCAAAAAAGCAATAACAACCAAATTATGGTAGAACCCAAACTCGGAAACCAGTCATTGATATAAAACAATTTGCTATTAAAAACCGGATACGATTTTAAGTTCTCACCTATATAACCCAAGCAGAAAATGGAGTTAAACAAGATCCATAATAGAGCATTCAGTATGGGCCAGAGCCAAGTTTGCTTTTGCATCCCCATGAAAAACAATCCCAAACTGGTCAGTAACAAAGAAAAGAAGACCAATGAATCTGGCACTCTTGCTGGTGGCAAAAAGAATACATTCAGATAAAAGTTCCCTTCACCCGACTTTATCCATTTGCCTTTAAATGTAATGGGCTGAGAACCATGCATCGGCACCCCGGCTAAAAACATGCTCGTATTTAGGCTTATATCTAGAGAATCGGCTGAAATCTTGGGGAATTCTAAATCAAAAATATTTTGAACAAATACCCATTGATGCGAGTCAATTTGGCGATTCCAAGCAGCCAAATACACCCCATTTTGATCTAAAACACTGAATTGATTGCCATTTGAAGGCTCTATTGAATATTCTTTATTGTTCCAATAAACCGCTTGACCGCGATTGAATTTAAAAATCGAAATTTCTTGGGCACTACAAATTTGAGCCAAAGAATCATCGGAAATTTGATTGATTAAAGGCTGAACGGATTTACTTAAAAAGTCGTTGGTTTCAAAAACTTTTTGTTCAGCAGATTGAATTATCGCTTTGGTTTCTTTAGGCAAATCGACATTTTGCTGCACGATGCTGAAAATGCCTGAAGCAAAAAAAGAAACGGCCCCGAAAGCCGTAAGCCAAATACCGGGTTTGAATTTCATGCCTGTGTGGCGTTAAAATGCCTTTGAGGCGTTAAAGGTAGGAATTTTTTACTTCTTTTTGCATCAAGTAGTCTTGAACATAATCGCGAACCGCCTCCGAAAAGTCCCAAAATGGTGTTTCATATCCTGCGGAACGTACTTTGAACATTTCAGCCTGAGTGAAGTATTGATAATTATCACGGATGTCTTCGGGCATTTCTACATATTCAATTTGTGCAGGAATATCCAATGCTTCAAACACAGACTCAGCCAATTCTTTGAAGGTATGCGAAACACCGCTACCCAAGTTGTATAAACCAGAATGTTTGCGAGATTCCATAAAATGCATTAGCACCGAAGTTACATCCTTAATATACACAAAATCACGGCGTTGTGCACCATCTGGATAATCTTCGCGATAACTTTTAAACAGCTTCATTTTTCCCGTTTCCTGAATTTGATGGAAGGCGTGAAACACCACGGAAGCCATGCGGTCTTTGTGGTATTCGTTGGGACCAAAAACGTTGAAAAACTTAAATCCTGCCCAAAATGGAGGTTGGATGCCTTGATCTACTTGCTCTTCCACCCATAAATCAAAAATATGCTTGCTTTGTCCGTAGGGATTCAAAGGTTTCAATTGATTTCCGGCATCTTTATCAGAAAACCCCTGGCTCCCATTGCCATACGTTGCCGCCGAAGAGGCATATATTAATGGTATATTCTCTTGACTGCATATTTGCCACAATTTTTGCGAATAATGCACATTCAAGTGATTCAAAACATCCCAATCAAACTCATTCGTTCTTGTGCGAGCACCAATATGAAAAACACATTGAACAAATCGCGAATTCTCATTGAGCCATTCAAAAAACGATTCCCGCTCGACACGCTGCGAGATATTCTTATTTTGGAGATTGGGGAATTTATTTGAGTGTGAAAAATCATCTACCGCCACCAAAGAACCATAGCCAGCACGCTCCAAATCGCCAAGCAATGCCGAACCGATAAAACCCAATGCGCCGGTAACCACAATCATAGGACAAAAATACAATAATGAGTCTAACTTTGTAGCATGTCGGAGGAACTGTTTAAAGATCGGCTCTATTTGGATGAGGTGAAAACCCAAATTGAAAAGGATTTAGGAATTGCCGGATTTGAGTTTCAGCAAGCGTCGTATTTGAATTTAGAAGAATTGTTACCCGAACTCATTGAAGCCGTTGCGCGCATCCGAACACAAAATCCAGAAAAGTGGATGAAAATCATTTATCGGGTAGATTTAACCGAGAAACAGTACCGATTTGTGCAAGCAATGGGTGGCGATACCCATGAAAATATGGCTAAAGCCATTGTATTGAGGTGCTTCCAAAAAGTACATACCCGAAAAAATTACATTTGAACGTTGTTAATCTCTACTCTTTTGTTGAAATTTGCATTTCT
>JACCDQ010072708.1_pt1 | contig 43206 bp, 34 predicted proteins | sample 7446031 | NCBI WGS metagenome assembly JACCDQ01 (sample SAMN15323442, study PRJNA562643) | freshwater metagenome | isolation source: river surface water | place: USA:Blue River Watershed | collected 2017-08-17 | reverse complement strand
GAAGTACTATAGGAATAGTGATTGACATTCAATCGCTGATTCGCCCCCGTTGTAAAATTTTGATAGTAACCAATTAAACGATGAGAGGCCAACATATCACCCGTCTGTATCAGATTAAGTCCTCCATTAAAATGTTTATAGTCCAAGAAATATTCGGGGGAATGTCCAAAAAAGGTTCCCGCATTCAATACAAATCCAGATTTCGCCCAAGGTGATAGAGCTAAATTCTGGACATAGGAGAACTCGAGCATTTGAAAATCAACTTGGGATCCGAGAAAATTAGGCCACCCAGCACGGTATTTTACCTGAATAAGTGGTGATGAGCCCCAATCACTTTGACGGGTGGAATTAAGATACGATTGTGTCAAAAATGGTCGAAAACCAACCGAAAATTGTGTAATAAAAGCGTTATTTCGATCAAATCCTTCCTGTAAACTCTCTACGTTCGTTGGGTTATTGCTACTAAACGTCCGATTCAAATAATTATACCAATAATAATCTGTCGTGTTATTCATTTGCGACCTGATTGCGGATTCTGCTAGGGCCTTTATATAGACACGGGAGGAAAATCGTTTCGTCAAGGATACATTCCAAAATTCCTTTCGGTAAATTTTCATGGGGTTGTTTTTCAATAACAAAGTAGATAATGAATTCATCTCAGGTGAAATGGTATTATCCGGATTGTATTGGGCCACAAAATCTCCATGCGAGGCTGAAATATCAAGGCTTTCCGACTTGTATCGCAATTTCATATATCCCGTGTTACGATTGAGGCCAAACGACCTTCTTCCTAGAAATTCAGCTTCCAACATGTGATAGCGAGCCCAACGTTTTCTGAATACGATTCCTGAATTAGCGACAAAGCCTTCAACCGTATTAAAATTCGAATCGAAAACAGGCGATTTATAATAGATTTCAAAGGGATAATAATCGGTATGCTTTTGACCAAAATAAAAGGATTTACTAAAAACTAATTGGTCGATCCGAAATGGATTTTTTTGTAAGGTATCAAAATAGGCAACACTTGAAGAATCTAATGGGACAGGAAAAAATCCATTATTGATTAACTGTTTTTTCTCCCCAGGAATAATTTTAACCGAATCAATTGAGCTTAGTGCTGATTGAGGCCTTTGTTTCCATTGTCTGATTAAACCTTGGTGAAAGTTGGCTAATAGTTGGCTCGCAAAAGTTTCATCAAAAGCTCGATCCGAGATGTTGAGTACTTCTTTTATCGAATCCGGTTTCTCAAAATCACGTACACCGGGTTGCCAAAATTGAATTTCGCCCTTTACCTTTTCTTCAATTTCATATTCACCCGTAATTCCTAATACACCTCCTCGTACTTGAAAGCGAGCAGAATAGGGCAACCAATTTTCATATTTATATTGATTTTGAATGTGGATTTGATAATCAATCGCATCCGATTCGACACTACCTTCAAACCCGACAAACATTCCTTCTTGACTCAACGTTAAAATACCTGAAAATAAACGATCCGCCTTCATTTTAGGACTGATCGTAAATTGATATACCGCTTGACCTTGTAAAAGAAAAGTTTGTTTGAATGTAAACTGATAATAAATTCTAGCTTGATAATTTAAAGGTGAAACACATTGGGTGCCTACGAAATCTTGATAAAAATCTGACCAAAAAAATAGGGTAGGGCGCGGGTATTTAATTTGATTCCCTTGTACAGATTTAACTTCATGAATCAATTGATTCATCGCACCCAAATAAACATGCGAATTCGTTTGTTTTCCATACCATTGACCAATCTTAATTCCTTCCAATTTCTGAAGCCTTTGTTTTCCTAGATTCGGAAAATGATCAAAACGCCCTTTCTCTGAAATTTCAACATCGAATTGCAAGTGCCTGATTTGGGCAACATGGGAAGGTGCTTTGGCGATAGCTAAGTCAACAACTGCCTGAAAGTCATTCATTTGTGCCAGCAACAAATGCGGTACACAAAAAAGAAAAATGAAAAACAAACGATAGATAACTTTCAAATTAATAGGTATAATCAGCTACCAAAGCTGCCAAAAACATTATTTAATAGGGAAACGATTGCCAAATTTCAATAAATTATAATTGAAAGGAAATCAGAGTCCTCAAAATTGGCAATTTTCAAGCGAATCTATTAATTTTGCGAGCAATTTCTTATATAAAAATTATTAACATGGCCTTTGACATTGAAATGATTAAAGCTGTTTACGAAAGAATGCCAGCTCGCATTGCAGCAGCTCGTGCATTAACAGGTAAACCGCTTACGTTAACTGAAAAAATCCTTTACAGCCATTTATGGGAAGGAACACCAACTACTGCATTTGCGCGTGGAAACTCTTATGTGGATTTCGCACCAGATCGCGTAGCCATGCAAGATGCAACGGCTCAAATGGCCTTGTTGCAATTTATGCAAGCGGGTCGCCCACAAGTCGCAGTACCTTCAACGGTACACTGTGATCACTTAATTGAAGCAAAAGTAGCTTCAACGACCGATTTAGCAGTAGCTGTAGATAAAAATAAAGAGGTTTACGATTTCTTGTCATCGGTTTCAGATAAATATGGTATTGGTTTCTGGAAGCCAGGAGCTGGTATTATTCACCAGGTTGTTTTAGAAAATTATGCATTCCCAGGTGGAATGATGATTGGAACTGACTCACATACAGTAAATGCTGGAGGTTTGGGTATGATCGCAATCGGTGTCGGCGGTGCTGATGCTTGTGATGTGATGGCTGGTTTAGCATGGGAGCTTAAATTTCCAAAATTAATCGGCGTTAAATTAACAGGAAAATTAAACGGTTGGACCGCACCTAAAGATGTTATCTTGAAAGTAGCGGGCATTTTGACTGTTAAAGGCGGAACAGGTTGTGTCGTTGAGTACTTCGGTGAAGGAGCTACTTCGATGTCATGTACTGGTAAAGGAACCATCTGTAACATGGGTGCTGAAATTGGTGCAACAACATCAACTTTTGGATACGATGATTCGATGGCCCGTTATTTACAATCAACTGGCCGTGCAGATGTTGCAGCGATGGCAGATCAAGTTCGCGAGCATTTAACAGCTGATCCTGAGGTTTATGCAAACCCAGAAAAATACTTCGATCAAGTGATTGAAATTGATTTAGATACCTTAGAACCACATTTAAACGGTCCTTTCACACCGGATTTGGCTACACCAATCTCTAAAATGAAAGAAATAGCTGAGAAAAATGGCTGGCCTACTAAGGTGGAAGTTGGTTTAATTGGTTCATGTACAAACTCATCTTACGAAGATATTGCACGTGCGGCTTCTTTAGCTAAGCAAGTGGCTGCCAAAGGTTTGAAAACCAAAGCACAATTTACCATCACACCCGGTTCTGAATTAGTTCGTTATACAATTGAGCGTGATGGCTTCATCGATACCTTCAACACCATTGGTGCTACAGTATTCTCGAACGCCTGTGGACCTTGTATCGGTCAGTGGGCTCGTCCAGGAGCTGAAAAGGGGGAGAAGAACACCATTGTTCACTCATTCAACAGAAACTTTGCGAAACGTGCGGATGGAAATCCAAACACATATGCTTTCGTTGCTTCACCGGAAATCGTTACAGCCTTAGCAATTGCGGGTGATTTAACATTCAATCCTTTGACAGATACGTTAACAAATGATAAGGGAGAGCAGGTGAAATTGGATGCACCGACAGGAGATGAATTACCACAAAAAGGATTCGCTGCTGAAGATGCGGGCTATCAAGCGCCAGCCGAAGATGGTTCAGGAGTTCAAGTAAAAGTTTCTCCGACATCCGATCGTTTGCAATTATTGGATCCATTTGCAGCTTGGGAAGGCTCTGATTTGACAGGATTAAAATTGTTGATCAAAGCAAAAGGTAAGTGTACAACTGACCATATCTCGATGGCTGGACCCTGGTTGAAGTACCGTGGACACTTGGATAACATCTCAAACAACATGTTAATCGGTGCTGTCAATTTCTTCAATGAGAAAACAGACAACGTTAAAAATCAATTAACAGGTGAATATGGACCGGTACCAGCGACCCAACGGGCATATAAAGCAGCGGGTATTGGAACAATTGTAGTAGGAGATACCAATTATGGTGAAGGATCATCTCGTGAGCATGCGGCCATGGAGCCACGCCACTTAGGAGTTCGTGCTGTTTTAGTTAAATCATTTGCTCGTATTCACGAAACGAACTTGAAAAAACAGGGTATGCTTGGCTTAACATTCGCCAATGAAGCAGACTATGATAAGATTCAAGAAAATGATACCATCAATATTCTAGGCTTAGGATCATTTGCTCCAGAGAAATCATTAACGATTGAATTGGTTCATGCAGATGGAACAAAAGATAGTTTTGCTGTTAACCATACATACAATGCACAACAAATTGAATGGTTCAAAGCAGGAGGCGCATTGAACATTATTCGTGCATCAGTAAAATAGATTTGATTTAAGGCGTAAAATGTCTAATTTTGCGCCTTAATTTTTATAATTAAGCCCTTACTATAAATAACATGGCAGCGATTAACGCAGTTAAAATTTTCTCTGGTTCGGCGTCAAATTACTTGGCAAAAGAAATTGCAAAGTATTATGGCAAGGATTTAGGTGCAGTAACCACATTACGATTTTCAGATGGTGAAATGTCACCAAGCTTTGATGAATCGGTTCGCGGCTGTGATGTATTTATCATTCAGTCTACATTTCCTACTGCAGATAACTTAATGGAATTGTTATTGATGATTGATGCAGCTCGTAGAGCTTCAGCACACTATGTGACTGCAGTAATTCCTTATTTTGGTTATTCACGTCAAGATCGTAAGGATCGCCCACGTGTTGGAATTGGAGCAAAATTAATTGGCAACTTATTGACTGCTGCTGGAGCAGACCGTTTAATGACGATTGACCTGCATGCGGGTCAAATTCAAGGATTCATGGATTTTCCAGTAGATCACTTAGAAGGAAATGCCATATTTGTTCCTTACTTGAAATCATTGAATTTAAAAAATATCGTATTTGCTTCACCCGATGTGGGAGGCGTAGTACGTACGCGTAACATGGCCAAATTCTTCAATGCAGAAATGGTTATTTGCGATAAACACCGGAAACGTGCTAATGAAATTGCATCCATGCAATTAATTGGTGATGTGAAAGGTGCGGATGTAGTCTTAGTCGATGACTTAATTGATACGGGAGGTACCTTGTGTAAGGCCGCTCAATTAATCATGGATAAAGGGGCTAATTCAGTTCGCGCGGTGGTAACTCACCCCGTTTTATCAGGAAAAGCATATGAGAACATTTCTAATTCTGTTTTAGCAGAATTATTAGTGACTGATACAATTCCTCAAAAACAATCGTGCGACAAAATAAAGGTATTATCAGTTGCTGAGTTATTTGCCAAAGCAATTGGTCGTATCCGTGATCACGAGTCTATCAGTTCATTATTTATTAAATATTAATTTCAACCGTTTTCAGGGGATAGCCTTCGAGCGAAAGACTGAAAACACTAACAAAAACAAAATGAAAAAGTTAGAAATCGTAGGGTATAAGCGCGCTACATTAGGTACAAAAGGTTCTAAAGATTTACGTGCAGAGGCACTAGCTCCATGCGTATTGTATGGTGGTAAAGAGCAATTGCATTTCGCAGTTCCAATGATCTTGTTCCGCGAGTTATTATATTCTGCAGATGTATACGAAGTAGAATTGAACATCGAAGGTGATATTCACCGTGCAATCTTGCAAGACGCTCAATACCACCCAGTAAATGAAATGATTCTTCACGTTGATTTCTTGGAAATCACTGCTGAAAAGCCAATCAAAATTGATGTCCCAGTTAAAATCATTGGAAACTCTCCAGGTGTTATCAAAGGGGGTAAAATGGTACAAAAATTGCGTAAAGTATCTTTACGTGGTTTAGTAGCTAACATTCCTGATTTTGTAACGGCTGATATCTCTGGCCTAGATTTAGGTCAAACAGTGAAAGTTAATAAGTTGAAAGTTGAAGGTTGCGAAATCCTAAACCCTGCTTCTAACCCAGTTGCTACAATTGATATCCCAAGAGCATTAAGAGGTAAATTAACTGCTTAATTCTCCTTGAGGATTTTCTGATAGAACAAAAAAAAGCCATCCGTCGGTTGACGGATGGCTTTTTTGATGTCAATTCGTTGAGCGAATCGATTATCGATGCGCGATTACTTTAACGATAGGCGCAGGCGACTTAACACTCGAATGTGCAGGACTTTTACCTACGTGAATGTATGGAGCAATGACTAGGGAAACGATGGACATCAATTTAATTAAGATGTTCATCGAAGGACCAGAAGTATCTTTAAATGGATCTCCTACAGTATCCCCAGTAACAGCAGCTTTATGAGGCTCAGAACCTTTCTTGAATGTTTGACCATCGATCAAAACTCCCTTTTCAAATGACTTCTTCGCGTTATCCCAAGCACCACCAGCATTTGATTGGAAAATACCCATTAAAACACCAGAAACTGTTACACCAGCCAATAATCCTCCTAATACTTCAGGTCCCATAGTAAAACCTACAATCACGGGAACTGTCAAGGCAATAGCTCCAGGAAGTATCATCTGACGAATTGATGCTTCAGTCGAAATTGCCACACATTTTTCATATTCTGGCTTCGCTTTATATTCCATAATTCCTGGAATCTCACGGAATTGACGACGAACTTCGTTGACCATTTCCATAGCAGCTTTTCCAACAGCTGAAATACACAAGGCTGAGAAAATGAATGGAATCATTCCGCCAACAAATAAACCAGCTAAAACATCTGCTTTATAAATATCAATGGCATCTATACCAGCAATTCCCACAAACGCAGCAAATAAAGCTAAAGATGTCAATGCAGCAGATGCAATCGCAAATCCCTTACCCGTAGCAGCTGTTGTATTTCCTACAGCATCTAAATTATCTGTACGATCACGTACTTCTGAAGGTAATTGAGACATCTCAGCAATTCCTCCTGCATTATCTGCAATTGGACCAAACGCATCAATAGCTAATTGCATTGCAGTTGTTGCCATCATACCTGCTGCTGCAATAGAAACACCATAAATTCCAGCAAAATGATAGGATGCAATAATACCTGCTGCTAAAACCAAAATAGGTAAAACAGTAGATTCCATTCCCACAGCCAGGCCCCCTATAATATTGGTAGCATGTCCCGTACCCGATTTTTGTACAATCGAATCAACCGGACGTTTACCCATTGCTGTGTAATATTCCGTGATAATCGACATCAAAGTTCCAACAACTAAGCCTACGATAATTGCATAAAACACATCCATTGCCGAAAATGTTGTACCACGAAGTGTTAAGCTTTCTGGTAAAATATTGGTTACCAAGAAATATGAGGTTACAAACGTAATTGCAATTGAAGTATAATTACCTAAGTTCAAGGCATTCTGAACAGAATCTGTTTCTTTTGAAATACGTACAAAGAAAGTTGAAACCAAAGAAGCAATTAAACCTACACCCGCGATTAACATGGGTAAAAGAACAGGAGAGAAGCCCCCATAATTATCGGTCACATCAATTTCTTGTCCCAATACCATGGTTGCTAGAATTGTAGCTACATAAGAACCAAATAAGTCAGCTCCCATCCCTGCTACATCACCCACGTTATCTCCTACGTTATCAGCTATGGTTGCCGGATTACGAACATCATCTTCTGGAATTCCTGCTTCTACTTTACCAACTAAGTCGGCTCCTACATCAGCAGCTTTCGTATATATACCACCACCTACACGAGCAAAAAGTGCAATTGATTCTGCTCCTAATGAAAATCCAGCCAAAACTTCAATTGCCGTTTTCATTTCAACAGATGTCAAGGCTTGACCTTCAGCAAATATTTGATAGAAAGCAATAAATAATCCACCTAGACCCAAAATTGCTAAACCAGCAACTCCCATTCCCATAACAGAACCACCCGTAAAGGAAACATTCAACGCTTTAGCTAGGGATGTACGCGCCGCCTCTGCTGTACGGACATTGGCCTTAGTCGCAACAATCATTCCAATGTATCCTGCAGTTGCAGAAAATATGGCTCCAATTAAAAATGCAACAGCAATTAAAGGTGAAGAATGTATGGGATTATCAATGCTTCCTTCCTGAGAACCCAACCATGCCAATAATATGGCTGTTGGAATAGCAAAATAGGCTAAAATTCGCCATTCGGCTTTTAAAAATGCGATTGCACCATCAGCAATATAGCCTGAAAGTTCCTGCATCTTGTCATTTCCCGCATCCTGTTTAGATACCCAACTAAATTTCCATGCTGTATACAGCAATCCTACTAATCCAAAAGCAGGCACTAAGTAAACAATTTGATTCATAAATAATGATTTAGATAATTTCAAAAAAATTTAGTACAATTAATAGAATTTGAAGCATATTTCCAACTAGAAAGGCATAGTTAATGAAATTTTCCATTGTGATGGTACCCAATTTCCTAAGGGTTTTGCAACCTCTACACCAAATGCCCTAAATATTCCCTGCAAAGAGTATGCCATTTCGTAATAGCCATTTTGCAAATTCATCCCTTCTTTTTGCAAGGTACTGAATCGAATATGTTCTCTCAACCCATATAAATAAAACCAATGACTTTGTGTATACAAAAGTTTCCGAGGACTCCATTTAGCATGCAAAACTAGTGATCGATTAGGCGTACTAAATTGATACATGGGCAAAGTACTAAAGCTATATGGTAAACTAGACACAAGATTTATCTCATTCCCATTAAAATGTGTAAAATCCATCAATATGCGCGGCTTAACAATAAAGTCATCATAACGTAGCTGATAGGCCAATTGTCCTAAACGATTCAAATTAAGCGTTTGGTCTATTTGTAGGCCTATTTTAGAAAAACCAAAATCACCCCATACAACTTCAGATTCTAATTGCATTTTAAAATTATTGGTTGACCGATCCTCACGACGAACTTGATTTATCAACCGCCAAGAAGATCCAGGTTTCCAAATCAAATTTGCACCAATACTCCATTGGTCGTGTGTGGTAAATCGGGGATCTGCTAATTCATCTACATCTGGATAGTTTTCCTTAATAGGATTTTGTTGATTATTCCAACCGTGACTAATCACATTGAATAAAGGACTTCGATTGCGATATTCTAAGTGCGTGGACAGTTGAAGGGAGGCTTTTGCTTGAAACTGGTAAAAAATACGGGCAAAATCCTTTTGGTACCAATACAAATAACTTTTTGAAGAGTATAAGACAAAACTCGAATTAATCGTCATCGGCAAGGTTTTTGCAGTACTCATATTCGCAACTACTGAACCTAGGCTTACATTGAATAAACTTCTCCCTTCATTTGCCCTCCGGTCAAAATAGATATCCCCATTCAATGCTTTTCTTTGGAAACCCACGTGTAGATTGGCGCCCAATTTCCAATATTCGGTTTTGCTTAGTTGACGATTAAATGTAAAATTCCGATTCAAATATATTCCATCGATTGGGGAAAAACCAAAACCAAACAAACCGATAGTGAATGAATTCCCTAAGCCATTCTTCTCATAATTATAGCGCTTGGCAAGTAATAAATGCGCGAATTTGAACCTAGGCAATGAACTTATGGAATCCTTTGAAATTTTAGCACGCTCCAAAACATATAAACTATCCGCCTCTTTAAATCCTATTATTTCAGACTCTGTCAAAGGTACCTCACGTTCTTCATTCCAAAATTCCGCTGAATGTGTTGATGACAAAGAGTCTATCGTCATTTCATAAACACCACTGATTCCTTCTTTGGCCAATGAGTCAACTTTAATTTCTTCTTTGGAAACTTGTTTTAAAACCTTTTTTAATTTCTTTCGTGTAATCTCTCCTGAGAAAGCCTCTTTCGCGTCTCGAATCTTTGATCGATCTATTTCCTTAGCTAAGGCATGATTCAACCTTTCCTCAATAATTTGTGGTTTGACCACAAAATTAGGATTGACCTGAATTTGGTAGGACTTCATTTGCGTAATGTAATTAATAGATGCTCCGAAGCCCAACACTTGCATATTGGCCCGCATCTCGTAATTTATTGGCATCCATACCCCTTGAAATTCAGCATTTTGTTGGCTCAAGGTAAAATTCCCAGAATCATTTTTGAAATGAAATCTCAAGGAATAAATACTCCAAGTATCCTCAACAACCAAAAGTTCACCCTCAAACAAATCAACCGAAAAGGACTTGGGGCGAACCTGAATTTTACTTATCGTTTGCCCCCCTTGTACAAAACTCCCCAAATAACTAAACCGATAAAATTGAAATGACTGTGGAGCCAAAGGTGAAATCAAGGCTCCCCAAACCTTAGGTTGGTAAAAATTAGTCTGCGTTGCCCTTAAATTAGGCGCATCCACACCTTTCATCGCCAGAGGTAGATTACTTCGGTTCGATATCACGCGTTCATGTACTTGATTAGGACGTTTATAAATTACTTGATTGATTCCTTCCAAAACGTAAGTCCGCCCCACTTTAATTCCGGCATCCTTCTCCATTTGTTTACCTATGGTCAATGCCGCTAATTTAGAGATAGAAGTTATTTTTCCTCCTCCCTTCACATAAGCTTTCGCCTGGTATCCATTCAGCTCCTTCAAGTGAAAAGGTGCCATCGAAATCATCCTGCGCATGATACCAATAGCAGGATCTTCTTTTAATGCTCGAATATTTACTTCTTCAAGAGAAACAGCCTGTTCCTTCATCTCAATGACAATATCCTGCTTTTGCTCCCCAACTGCAAGGTCCAACTCAATCGATTTTGGCGCATAACCTACATGTCTAAATATCAATTTATTATTTCCCGCTTTTAATCGAATCTCAAAATACCCGTCTTCATTTGCCAAGGTTCCTTGATTGGTATTTTCGATCCAAATGGATGTGAAAGCTAATGCCTCCTTGCGCGTATCAATCACTTTGCCTCGAAGCGATTGGGCGAATAAGGGAATAGGCATTATGATTAGGAGTATTAGTAGTTTCATGTTGCAAGATTCGAAGATTAAAGGAATACACCATGTTAAAAACTGATAATTTGACAAAAGGCTGTAAATTTGAAAAATGATGGAATTTACTCACCGACAGCTCTTTCAAAAACACATGGCGCCTACATCCGATGCCCCTTTGGCTTTGGAAATAAAATCGGCTGAGCATATCTATTTAACGGATATTTCGGATAAAAAATACATTGACTTAATTTCGGGTATTGCCGTTTCAAATGTAGGACATCGTAATCCAGAAGTCATACAAGCCATCAAAGATCAATTAGATCAATACATGCATTTAATGGTCTATGGGGAATACATTCAAAGTCCTCAAGTCCTTTTAGCAGAGGCTTTAGCAAAATCCACGAAGACAGACAGCTTAAACCAGGTCTATTTTACCAATTCGGGTGCGGAAGCCGTGGAAGGCGCAATGAAATTAGCCAAGCGTTATACGAAACGACGCGAAATCATTGCCTGTCACAAGGCCTATCATGGTGCTACACAGGGAGCCTTATCTTTGGCCGGGGATGAACATTTTAAAAATAGCTTCCGACCGCTATTACCCGATGTAAGGCATATTCAACATGGGGATTTTGCCGACTTGCAAAATATTACAATTAAAACCGCAGCGATTTTTATTGAAATAGTAGGAGGGGAGGCTGGAATACGAACTGCCTCCAAAAGCTACTTTCAAGCACTAAGGGCCCGATGTACGGAAGTTGGCTGCCTTTTAGTCCTCGATGAAATTCAAACGGGTTTTGGAAGAACTGGCACATTTTGGGCATTTCAGGCGATGGATATTGTTCCTGATATATTACTCAGTGCAAAAGGTATGGGAGGGGGAATGCCCATTGGAGCTTTTATGGCAAATGAATCCCTGATGCAAACCTTGTCTTATGCGCCTGTTTTGGGGCATATTACGACCTTTGGTGGACATCCCGTTTCCTGTGCAGCTTCATTAGCAACATTGAAATTCATTCTTAATAATCAATTGCTTGATGAAGTTGACGCCAAACATCAATTGTTTAAGGAATTACTCATACATCCCATCATTAAAGAATTTAGAGGGGCAGGGCTAATGATAGCCGTGGAGATGCAAGATTTTAAAACGGTAAAGGCCGTGATAGATGAATGCATCATCAATGGATTAATCACCGACTGGTTTTTATTCTGTGATAATTCACTGCGTATCGCTCCGCCATTAGTTATTACACATGAAGAAATAAAAATGGCTTGCAACATCTTGTTACAAGCCATGAATAAAGTCTATAAAAACTAATTAAGCGTGCTTCAACAAAGTTTCAGATAATACTGATTTAGGAATATTTCCTCCTACTAAGCGCTCAACCATTTCTCCATTTTTAAATACCATCAAGGTCGGAATTGAACGAATTCCTAAAGAAGCTGGTACCGCTGAATTCGCATCTACATTCATTTTGGCAACAATTGCTTGCCCTTCTACATCTCCAGCCAATTCTTCAACGATTGGTCCAATCATTTTACATGGTCCACACCATTCTGCCCAAAAATCAACTAATACTGGTGTTGGTCCACTAATTAATTCTTTAAAGTTGGCATCCGTTGCCTCTACATATTTTCCCATTTTCATTTTATTTTTAAAATTCAAATTTATAACAATTCAGGAATAAGAATAAGTTCCCAACAATTTATTTATGAAATTAGTCTAAAACCCACTTTTTCCAAGTCAACTAAATCAGCAATCAACGATTTACAAATTCGGATCTGCATTTTTCTTGATAAAAAATCCATTTGCAATTGCTCCTCTTCATCAAATACTTCTATAACCAATTTTTTATTGCCTTTGTTTCGATCTAAAACATCAAATAAATTATCCATAAGGGCAGGAGTCAAATGTTTAAGATGTAAAGAAAGTTTCATTTCTTTGGTACGTTCCTCCAAAACTTCAGATAATAACTCAATAGACTGAATTTTAAAGACCATCTGCTCCATGTAACGGTTCTTTTGTTGGTATGAACCTTGCAAAAACAACATCCGATCTTGACCGATAAATCGCTCAAATTCAATGTAATCCTTCCCAAATAGTGCAAATTCGTAATTTCCCGAATAGTCTTCCAGCGTGAAAATCATAAATTGATTCCCATTGGCTGATGTGCGCACATTGACCTTGGTAACAATCCCAGCAACAGATTGAACCGCTCCCGGTTTAGAATCCAATTGCGATACAGTCGAATTTGTAAAATTTTGAATTTCCACACGATACTCATCCAGTGGATGCCCCGAAATGTACACACCTACTACTTCTTTTTCATTCTTCAGCTGTTCCATGACGGACCAAACCTCCGAAACAGGAAGACGAGGTTTTGCGATATCGTTCCCAGTTCCTGCACCTAAATCCCCAAACAAAGATTGTGTGGCTTCCGCCTTTAATTCAGCCATACGAGAAGCATAGCGAACAATTTTGTCAATGAAAGTGCTGCCATCATCCATCGCAAAATAATGTGAACGCTGCACTTCAACGAAACAATCAAATGCCCCAGCAAGTGCCAAGGATTCCATGCTACGTTTATTCACTTGTCTTACATTGACCCGAGAAACAAAATCATAAATATCCTTATACTCGCCATTTTTTGTTCGTTCTTCTACAATGGCGTCTACCGCAGCATCACCTACGCCTTTAATGGCACCTAGACCAAAACGAATATGCCCCTTTTTATTGACTGCAAAAGAACGGGATGATTCATTCACATCAGGAACTAATAAAGGAATTCCCATCCGCTTACATTCATCCATGAAGAAAGTGATCTTTTCAATATTCCCCAAAGAATTCGAAAGTACAGCAGCCATGAACTCGGACGGATAATTCGCCTTTAAAAAGCCTGTTTGATAGGCCACTAAACCATAACAGGTTGAATGCGACTTATTGAAGGCATATTGGGCAAAAGCTTCCCAGTCGGTCCATATCTTCTCCAATTTAGGCGCTGGGTGGTTATTTGCTTGACCACCTTCCATGAACTGGCCCTTCATTTTATCAATGGTCGCCTTATCCTTTTTTCCCATGGCCTTCCTAAGAACATCGGCATCTCCCTTTGTGAAATTGGCTATCTTTTGCGAAAGCAACATCACCTGTTCCTGGTAAACCGTAATGCCATAGGTATCATTTAAATACTCCTCCATGACAGGTAAGTCGTATTCAATGGCTTCCCGACCGTGTTTTCGAGCAATGTAATTGGGAATATAGACCATTGGTCCTGGACGGAACAAGGCATTCATGGCAATCAAATCAGAGAATTGATCGGGCTTTAAATCACGTAAATGCTTCTGCATACCCGGTGATTCAAATTGGAAAGTTCCATTGGTCTCTGCACGCTGATATAGCTCAAATGTCTTCTGGTCGTCCAAAGGCAAATCATCCAACACGATCGTCTCCCCATGATTTTGCTTAATCAAACGAACGGCTTCCTTTAAAATAGATAGGGTCTTTAAGCCCAAAAAGTCCATCTTAATTACTCCCGCATTCTCAATAACAGATCCATCGTACTGCGTAATCAACAAGGCTACATCTTTTGAGGCGGCCACGGGCAAAATATCTGTTAAATCAGATGGAGCAATGATAATTCCTGCCGCATGAATCCCCGTTCCTCGAACAGAACCTTCCAAGACCAAAGCATTTTCAATGACCGTAGCAGGTAATCCCCCTGATTCTTTGATCTGGCGCAATTGTTTCACTTGTTCGATCTCTTCGGAATTCAAACCTTCTTTATCGGCCAAACTTTTATCTCCATTCAATGGAGCATTAAAAATACGATCAAGGGTAATTTTCGGTTTATCGGGGACTAATTTGGCTAATGCATTCGATTCAGATAAGGGAAGGTCCAACACACGCGCAACGTCTTTTATCGACATTTTAGCCGCCATGGTACCATAAGTCGCGATGTGAGCCACCTGGTTCTTACCGTATTTATCTACTACATAATCGATCACTTTTTGTCGGCCTTCATCATCAAAGTCTGTATCAATATCAGGCAAAGACTTTCGATCAGGATTCAAGAAACGCTCAAAAAGGAGATTGTATTTGATTGGGTCAATGTTGGTAATTCCCAAACAATAGGCAACCACCGAACCTGCAGCAGATCCACGACCGGGGCCAACATATACTCCTAAATCACGACCAGCTTGAATGAAATCGGCTACAATCAAAAAGTAACCTGCAAATCCCATCGTTCGAATTGTATATAACTCAAATCGTAAACGCTCTTCTACAATTTGGTCAATATCCACATAGCGTTTTTTGGCGCCCTCCATGGTGAGATGCTCCAAATAATCATCCTGCGATTGGAAATTCGTCGGAATTTGAAAATTGGGAAGCATCACATCTTTCGTCAATTTCAAGGTTTCAACCTTTCCTACAACCTCATTCGTATTATCAATTGCCTCAGGAATATGTGACCAAAGCTTGGACATTTCCTCCGTTGTCTTGAAATAAAACTGGTCATTATAAAATGCAAAACGTTTTCCTTTCAACTCAGAACCGTCTTCAATATCCTTATAGGTAGGCGTGGCTTGTTTTTCTCCGGTGTTTATACATAAAAGAATGTCATGCGCATTGGCATCTTTCTGGTCCAAATAGTGACTGTCATTGGAGGCAATCACTTTCACATTGTATTTCTTGGCAAACTTTAACAAAACCTCATTAACTGTCTGTTGCTCAGGTATATGGTGATTTTGAACTTCAATGTAATAATCTTCTCCAAATAAATCCAACCACCATTTAAACTCTTTTTCGGCCTCTTCCTCTCCTGAGCGTAAGATCGCTTGAGGTACCGATGCCCCCAAACAACATGTTGTTGCAATCAGACCCTTGTGATATTTTAAAACTAATTCCTTATCGATACGGGGATATTTGGAGTACATCCCTTCCATAAAACCCAAAGAACATAATTTGACTAAATTTTGATAGCCTTCTGGATTCTTTGCCAAAAACAATTGATGATAACGCTTATCCTTTTGTTCTTTGGTAAAACTCTGTTTGTGTCGGTCCGTTACTAAATAAAACTCACACCCCACAATAGGTTTAACTCCATGTTTTCCTGCTTCAGCTACAAATTGAAATACTCCGAACATATTTCCATGGTCGGTAATCGCAACGGCAGGCATATTATCGGCTTTGGCCTTCTTAAACATCGAAGAAATCTTCGATGCACCATCCAATAATGAAAACTGCGAATGATTATGTAAATGCGAGAATTGCATATATTAATGGATATTAAAAAGGTTCTTTATCGAAAAATGTTGTGTTCAAAAAATCCAAAAAAGGCTTCATCACTTTGGAATCTGCCATTAACAGAGAGATAAAATCGGGCTGAATAACTTGCTCATCGCTGTAATGTTTCCAGTAAAACAATTGCTTCCGCCGTAAATAAGAGGCATCCTCAGGAGAGGGGTCAAAACCCTTGGGAACTTTTTGGAGCATTTCTCCTTCAGCTGTACCAAAAGTGGAAGAAAAGTGTGGTGATTCTACGATTCGACGCAAGGCGGCACCATTATAATCAACTTCTTGCCTATATTTTCCCATTTGCTCGGGTGAAGGATTATACATCCCACCACCTAAAAACGACTTTCCTCCTGGCTCGATATGCAAATAATAATCCATAAATCCCGAACGTCGACCACCTTCTGAGAAACTCGCGGAAAACCAGGTTTTATATGGATCTTTGTTTTTAGAAAACCGTACATCGCGGTAAATACGATAGGAGCAATGTTTCCTTTCAACTCCGACCATATTCTCGAATGCACTGTAGGAAACGATGAGCGAATCAATCAGGGAGTCAAATTTTCCTTTCTCCAATTCATAAACCACTTTATTAGCCGCAAACCATTCCCTCGAATTATTCGATTTCAAATCAGACAAAAAGGTTAAAAGACCAGGGGAGATGGACATGAAAAAGTAATATAAATTAGGTAAACGAAATTAGCGAAAAATACGCAGAAAGCACTCGAGGTAAACTCACATTTTGCTGACAAAAAATATATTGGGAGAATTGAATGAATTTCGTGATTTTTGTAAAATTTTTTATTGATTTATGCGCATTTTAACTGGTATTCAATCTTCAGGAAAACCTCATTTAGGCAATATTTTAGGGGCGATTATGCCTGCCATCGACCTTTCCAAAAAGCCTGGCAACGAATCTTTTTTATTTATCGCCGACTTGCATACATTGACAAGCCTTCGTGATGGCGATCAAATTCGTGCAAATACATTATCCATCGCAGCTGCATGGCTTGCGTTTGGTTTCGATACCGAAAAGAATTTTTTTTATCGGCAATCTAAATTGGCTAGTTATCACACCGAGATCATGTGGTATTTGAATTGCCTTACCCCTTTTCCAATGCTTGCCAATGCACATAGCTTCAAAGACAAATCAAGTCAAATGGCTAATGTCAATGCAGGTTTATTTACATATCCCGTTTTACAAGCGGCCGATATCGTGTTATATGATGCAGAATTAATTCCGGTGGGAAAAGACCAGCGCCAACATATCGAAATGACTCGCGACATAGCAGGGGCATTTAATCGAATGGCTGATAAACCTATTTTTGTCATTCCAGAGGCCTACATTAACGAATCTGTCATGACGATTCCCGGTATTGATGGTAATAAAATGAGTAAATCGCTGAATAATTACATAGACATTTTCTTACCCGAGAAGGATTTATTCAAACAAATCAAGAAAATCGAATCAGATTCAACACCTTTGGAAGAACCCAAGGATCCCGATAATGACATAACGTTTAAATTATACCAACTCATTGCTACACCAAAACAAACGACTGAAATGCGTCAATTGTATTTAGCAGGAGGCTATGGATATGGGCACGCCAAACAAGCTTTGCATGGATTGATGTTGGAATTTTTCAAAGAAGCCCGCGAAAAATTCGAATATTACATTAACAACCCTCAGATCATTGAAGAAAAATTAGAAATGGGTGAGAGAAAAGTTGAACCCATCGCAGCAGCAACACTTGCACGGGTTCGTGAGGTCTTTAAATTTTAAATGATGTTTCCAACCTGGGATGACACCTACTTCAGATTAATTAATGAATCTCATACGGAATTCTTGGATTCTGTTATGATTTTTATGTCCAACAAATTTGTTTGGATTCCCTTGTATGCGCTATTAGTCTGGCAAATTTATCAAGCAAATCAAAAGACGATAAAGGCTGCGCTTGTCTATATCGTTTTATCGATTATTTGGGCTGATCAAATCTCTTCTGGCATTTTAAAACCCTTAGTCAAACGATTACGACCTAGCCATGTAGAATCATTTCAGTCGTGGATTCACACACCCAATGGGGCAGGGGGATTATATGGATTTTGCTCTTCCCATGCAGCAAATGCTTTTGCTGTAGCTATTTGCTTTTTTCTTTTAACCAAAAACAAAGCCAAAAGCATACCCTTAGTTATTTGGGCAGCAATCGTATCAGTTAGCCGAATTTACCTGGGGGTTCATTATCCTTTAGATGTCATTACAGGTGCATTTGTTGGCATATCAGGCGCCATAATACTCAAATACCTCGTTTACGATAAATTAACTAAGAATTCATAAGTATTCACACCATCTGCAAAATCATCTAACGCGGGCATTTGTGCTTGACCAAAAGGAATAGCATTTGACCCTACCACACATTGAATCTTCTCTTCTTGCTTGTTTATCCAAGCCTGAAGCTCGTCAGCCGATGAATAACGATGGACATGTAAAACTCCAACAGGGGAGACCAGCGCTTCATTTTCAGTCACAATTAAATTACCCAAATCAAAATGGGGCACTTGATTTAACAAGAGTAATGTCTTGTGATATTGATAATTATTAGAATACTTCGTGTGGTCTAATACCCATTCCACTTGACTCAATTCATCAAATAATGGTATTAAGTCAAAGGTAATAGGGACTGCTATTGTTGATACATTCCGACACCCCAAACCATAATAGGTAAATATATCTCCGGCAAGGCCTTCAAAATCAGCTTTTGTTTCTCCTCCAGACAAAATAGCAATGGAAGTTCTGTTCTTCCGTATGATGTGCGGAATTTTGGCAAAATAATTCGAAAAATAGGAAGATGAGAAATCGGATCCTGTTGCGATGACTGCATCTACCGCTGGTAGACGCTCGACAACATCAATTAAAAAAGATGAATCAATCGATCGAATAGCTTCGATATACAATTGCATCAAGGCCTTATCTTGTGAACTTAATTTAACCACAACCTGATGCCCAGCGGCAAGTGACATCAATAAATCATGCAGGCCAACAGCAGGTAAATTCCCAGAAAGTATTAGACCAATGCGCTGGACTGTATGAGATGGAGATCCGTATTTTTCGAAAAATGCTTCCCAAACGTCAGCATCTAAAAATTGCTTATCAATCGCTTCCATGGCGTTACGAATTAAAATATCCGAAAACCAAGCATTCTCATTTTTGGCCCTTTCTGTAAATAGTTCAATTTTTTCTTTGTTTGATGAATCCTTAAAATAAGCATCCAAACCAAAAATTAAAGATATAAATCGTTCATTCATCATGATCAAAGGGCTATTATTCAAATTACGTAGCTACAAAGTTCTTAAAATTTTAGAATACTCTGCATAAATTATATACTATTCAAAACTTCTTATGTAAATTGCACAAAATTTTTAATACTTGTTATGGCTATTATCATTACAGACGAATGTATTAACTGTGGAGCATGCGAACCGGAGTGCCCGAATACAGCAATTTATGAAGGTGGAGTAGAATGGACATGGGCCGGAGGAACCGCTTTAACCGAAGTTGAATTAGAAGATGGATCAACCATGGATGCTAAATCACCCATTGAACCCGTTTCTGAAGAATTCTATTATATAGTACCTGATAAATGTACAGAATGTACAGGATTCCATGAAGAACCACAATGTGCTGCTGTTTGTCCAGTAGATTGTTGCGTACCAGATCCAGATCACGAAGAAGATAAAGAAACACTTGAAGCAAAGAAAGCATGGTTACATGCTGAGGCATAATAATATTTCATATATCTCAAAAAGAGCTCATCAATCGATGAGCTCTTTTTTTTGTCCAATTAGGAATTGAAAAACTATATTCTTGCAACTTGTATTATTTTAATTTTATAAAATATCGCGTTTAATTATTTACTTGTTTGTTTGTCATTTTTGTAAAATATTACAAAAGAGGTTTAAAAAATCACTTAATTTTTAAATATTTTTGAATATTTATTAAAAATAGGTTTAAATATTTCCTAAAACACTTGCATGGTATTTTATTTTATCCAATCTTTGAATTGTAATCAAGCATTTATAACCCTTTATTCAATTCCGCCATGAAGAAAACAATCCTAACAGCCATTTTCGCAGCTACAGCATTTTGTGGATTTTCCCAAGAAAAGGAAGCCGAGTCCCCGAAGTTTACATTTTCGGGATACATTGATTCGTACTATATGTTGAATTTCAACGACCCAATAAATCGGAGCAATTTGGGAGCATCTGGATACGAAAGAGCATTCGATCAAAAATCAAATCAATTCTCACTAGGTCTTGTGCAAACAAAATTCGGTTACGCAACGAAGAATTCTGACGTTGTGGTTGACTTAACTTTTGGACCTAATGCTGATTTAGGTCAGTATGGAAACGTTATTGGACCTTTGGGTGCTGGTAAGGCTTCAACTGCACTTGCAATTAAGCAGGCATATTTTAATTGGAAAGCCTCTGACAAATTAACCTTAACGGTAGGTCAGTTTGGAACACATATTGGATACGAAGTAATCGACGCGCCAATTAACTACAACTACTCACTTTCAAATTTATTTAACAATGGCCCATTTTATCACATCGGAGCTAAAGCGAATTATGCGTTTAGCGACAAATTTTCTGCCATGGTTGGATTGGTCAACAATGTGGATAATCTAAATGATAACAATTCATCTAAAGGCTTAATCTATCAAGTATTTACATCTCCAGCAGCCGGCTGGAATGTATATGTTAATGGAATCACTTCAAATGAATCAGCTCCAATAACATCAGGAAAAGATGATTCAGGTAGCTACAACCTATTGGACTTAACTACTTCATACCAAATCACGCCTAAATACTTAGTAGGATTAAATGCCGCTTACGGATCACAGACAGGTGATTTCCAAGGTGGTGGAAACGTAGGTGACAACAAGACATGGGGTGGGGTTGCTTTATATTCCAACTATGCATTTACGGATAAATTTAGCGTAGGTGGCCGTTATGAAGTATTCGATAACACAGCAGGCGCACGCGCATTACGTGCGGCAGATGGTTCAGGAACAGATGTTAGCTCATTAACACTAACGGCGACATTTACAGCTGCCGAAGGTCATTTATTAATCAAACCCGAGTTGCGTTCTGATTCTTATAAAACTGCCCAATTCGTTGACGGTGATGGGAAAGAGCAAAAATCTCAAACAACCCTAGGTCTTCATTTTATTTATAAGTTTTAAAATTCACCATTATTCACTCTTTAATCAGTACGAACATGACTTCACAAAAACCAACATGGATTCCGCTACTTGTATTAGTAGCCCTCGCAGTACTTGCATTATTTACGACCTCTGTACCGGGCGCAATGCCAACAGAAGGATTAGACACCGGTGATACGGCTTGGATGATTGTAGCATCTGGTTTGGTATTATTAATGACACCAGGATTAGCTTATTTCTACGGTGGCATGGTAAATCACAAAAACGTGATTTCGACGATGTTACAATCATTCATTGCTATGGGTGTAATTTCAGTTATCTGGATTGTCTTTGGCTTTTCTTTAGCATTTGGAGACTCACTAGGTGGTTGGATTGGTGACCCTCGAACATTCTTTATGTTCAATGGTGTATTTGATCATAAGCTTTCTTTGGGTTCATCAGACCAATTGAAATTCACAATACCTTTTGCGCTATTTGCATTTTTCCAAATGAAATTCGCTGTAATTACGCCGGCACTAATTTCTGGAGCGCTGGCTGAGCGTATCAACTTTCGGGCATTTGTTTTGTTTATGGTTTTATTTTGCGTGTTTGTTTATGCACCCTTAGCACACTGGACATGGCATCCAGACGGATTCCTTTTTAACTTAGGTGTACTTGATTTTGCCGGTGGAACCGTTGTTCACATGTCGGCAGGCTGGGCTGCATTAGCTGGCGCCTTGTATTTACGTCGTCGTAAATCACATATCGAATCAAACATTTTGCCACCAGCTAACATTCCATATGTATTATTGGGAACAGGATTATTGTGGTTCGGATGGTTTGGCTTTAATGCTGGATCAGCACTAGGTGCCAATGGATTAGCAGTAACAGCATTCGCTACAACACACGTAGCAGCAGCTGCAGCAGGTTTATCTTGGATCCTATTTGATGTAACCCGAGGTAAAAAAGTATCGGCCTTAGGTTTCTGTATTGGTGCTGTAGTTGGATTAGTAGCCATTACTCCTGCCTCAGGTTTTGTTACAGTTCCAGTTGCAATATTCATCGGCGTAATAGCAGCGATTGTATCGAACGTTGCAGCACATTGGAGAGCAAGTTCAAACTTAGATGATACATTAGATGTATTTCCTTGCCATGGTTTAGGAGGTATGGTAGGCATGTTGATGACAGGAATCTTCGCTACAACTGCTGTTAACGCTGCTGTGGCAGAACAAGGTTTATTCTACGGAGAAACGGCATTATTCTTTAAGCATTTATTAGCCTTAGCAATTGTTTCTGCATTCGCTTTTGGTTTGTCTTACTTATTGTTAATCATTACAGATAAAATAATCCCATTGCGTGTTAACGAAGAAGAAGAAAGACTAGGATTAGACATCTCACAACACGACGAATCGATTGCAGATTAGTCCAAAAAACAGAGCCGCAAGTAATGGTTCTTGTGGTTTTGTTTCAATCAAAAAGCCGGCGACTATTAGTTGCTGGCTTTTTTGTTTAAATGAGGTAAGAGGTAAGACCCACATGGTACCTTCGGACACCGACTACTGCCCCCTTCGGACTTCGGACTCTGGACTACCGACTAGCGACTAGTGACTAGCGACTGATTACTGACAACTGAATCCCTCGAACTCCGGACTAGCGACTAGCGACTAGTGACTAGTGACTGATTACTGACTACTGAAACCTCCGGTCTACGGACTAGCGACTAGCGACTAGCAACACTTCCCCCTTTACGTCACCAGATTCCGCAATAGACTTATACCGAACCGGCTGAATTGTATTAATCATTAATGGGTCATAAGGCGCCATAACACGCACATAGTTTTCAGAGAAACCCTCCATCCAACCCTGATCATTGGATTCTTCAAACAATACCGTTCCCGTTTTATTAATTTGGCTTTCGTAAAAAGCATGACGCTTTTTATCCGAAAGTATATGGAGCATTTTTGATCGTTCAGATTTTTGCATGCCATCAACCTTAGGTAGTATATCGACCGCATAGGTATTAGGGCGCTCGGAATAAGGGAAAACATGTAAATAGGAAACATCCAATGCATTGATAAACTGGAAGGTTTCTAAAAATAATTCAGAACTTTCACCTGGATGCCCAACAATCACATCAACACCAATACAGGCATTTGGCATAACAGATTTAACCAAATCCACACGATCTTGATACAATTCTCGTTGGTAGCGACGCTTCATTAATCGCAAAACCGTGTTTGATCCTGATTGCAAAGGGATATGAAAATGAGGAACAAATCGCTTAGAAGTTGCTAAGAAGCCAATCATCTCAGGCGTCAATAGATTGGGTTCAATACTCGAGATCCGAAACCGTTCAATGGAAGAATACGCATCGATGGCTTTCACTAAATCAAAAAAGGTTTCAACACGCTTTCCATGTTGTATCCCAAAATCACCAATATTCACACCCGTTAATACAACTTCCTTCACTCCATTCGACGCAATTTCTTCGATCAATTGCAAAACCTTTTCGATTGAATCAGAACGCGATTGTCCACGAGCTAAAGGAATCGTACAATAGGAGCAAGGATAATCACAGCCATCCTGAACTTTCAAAAAAGTACGTGTCCGATCATTCACACTGTAGGAAGCATGGTAATCCAAATCAAAGCGAATTTCAGATGCAATTAATTTAGGTAAATCGGAAACAATCCGATCTAAATAGGGGGGAATCAAGTCAGGTAATTGGAATTTTTCATTTGCTCCCAAAACCAAATCAACTCCTGGAATCGAGGCAATTTCTGCTGGCTTTAATTGAGCGTAACAACCAATAATAACGACAGCAGCTGCCGGATTAATTTTTTTAGCCTCCCGAACAACTTTTTTGCATTTCTTATCCGCTTGCTCGGTAACACTACAGGTATTAATGACAAAAAGGTCAGGATTATCTTGAAACTCTGCCCGCATAAAACCCAAAGGTTCAAGTGACCGGGCAATTGAGCTTGATTCAGCAAAATTCAACTTACAACCGAGTGTATAAAAAGCGACCTTTTTCATTTATCAAATTAAGGACACAAAATAAAACAAAAATGGCGGGAAAACCCGCCATTTTCAATCATAAAGTATATAAATGCAAGATTAAAACAGATTAAATTTTCGCAGTTTTCACCGTTTTAATGATACGAGCTGCTACTTTATATGGATCTGCAGCTGAATTTGGACGACGATCTTCTAACCATCCTTTCCATCCTTTTTCTACAACTGCGATCGGAATACGAATTGAAGCTCCGCGATCTGATACACCATAAGAGAAATCATGGATCGAAGCAGTCTCGTGCTTACCCGTTAATCGCATGTGATTATCAGCACCATAGACTTCGATATGTTCTTTTACAAATGGTTCGAATGATTGACAAATCACATCATACGTTTCTTGTTTTCCTGCTGTACGCAATGCTGTATTAGAGAAGTTGGCATGCATACCTGATCCATTCCAATCCAACTCACCCAAAGGCTTACAGTGCCAATTAATTGCTACACCATATTTCTCACCCAAACGCTCCAATAAATAACGTCCTAACCAGATTTCATCACCTGCTTGTTTCGCACCTTTTGCAAACATTTGGAACTCCCATTGACCTGCAGCAACTTCTGCATTAATTCCTTCGATATTTAAACCTGCATCAATACACAAGTCCATATGCTCTTCAATAATTTCACGACCATAAGCATTTTTAGCACCTACTGAACAATAATAAGGTCCTTGAGGCTCTGGAAATCCATTTGCTGGAAAACCCAAAGGCTTATTTGTTTCTGGATCCCATAGGAAATATTCTTGCTCGAAACCAAACCAGAAATCATTATCATCATCTTCAATCGTTGCACGACCATTTGTTACGTGTGGTGTGCCATCCGCGTTCAATACTTCACACATTACTAAATATCCATCACGACGTGCTGGATCAGGACAAACATAAACTGGCTTTAACAAACAATCAGAAGAACCACCTTCAGCCTGTTGAGTAGATGAACCATCAAAAGACCACATATCTAGATCTTCTAATTTTCCACTAAAATTGTTCTCGATTTTTGTCTTAGAACGTAAACTCTGAGTTGGCTTGTTGCCATCCAACCAAATGTACTCCAATTTTGATTTAGCCATGATATTTAAACTTGATTTTGTAACAAAAATACTTTTTTCGGTAATTGTAGAGCAAAAATAATCCTCTTTTTGTAAAAAACAATTGTTTTTCTCAAATAATAACACAAATACAATCCTTAATTTTGCAATAATTCAAAAAATCCAAATTAAAATCGGAAAATTGAATAGCAAAATTCCATTTTACGCATTTTTTATCCCAGCACAATTCGTTACTTTTACTTAAGCAATTAAATAAAAAAGACAATGGCAATCACTCGCTTTAAAGCTTTAGAATTGGCCCAATCTAGAACTGGGACTATCGTAAAATTACCCACTGAGAAAGTCTCAGATTACTATGGTAGCATGACCTTCAGTGACGACGTCATGCGTTCATTATTATCTCCTGAAGCCTATTTAAAGATTAATACGGCTATACAAACGGGATCAAAAATCGATCGAGACGCAGCCGATGAAGTAGCAGCCGCGATGAAATCATGGGCAATCTCAAAAGGTGCAACACACTATACACATTGGTTTCAGCCTTTAACAGGAACAACTGCAGAAAAGCATGATTCCTTTTTTGATATTGATTTAAGCAATGGTAAAGCCGTTGAAAAATTCAAAGGTTCTGCCTTGGTTCAACAGGAACCCGATGCATCTTCCTTTCCAAATGGAGGAATCCGTTCTACCTTCGAGGCGCGCGGATATACTGGCTGGGATCCATCATCACCAGCTTTCATTATGGAAAATGCTGCAGGAACTGCTACATTATGTATTCCTTCTGTTTTTGTATCATACACTGGTGAAGCTTTGGACTATAAAACACCTTTGTTAAAATCAATCGAGTTGGTTGACAAAGCTGCTACCGCTGTAATTAAGGAATTTTTTAACCGCGATGTTAGCAAAGTAATCCCAACGCTGGGAGCCGAACAAGAATATTTTGTCGTTGATGAAGCCTTATTTAATGCTCGGCCAGATTTAGTCATGGCCGGTCGAACTGTATTCGGTCACGCTCCAGCTAAAGGCCAACAATTGGAAGACCATTATTTTGGTTCCATTCCGAACCGCGTTAACGCATTCATGGTTGACTTTGAAATTGAGGCATTGAAATTAGGAATGCCAGTTAGAACCCGACACAATGAAGTAGCTCCAGCGCAATTTGAAGTTGCTCCGACTTTTGAAGAGGCCAACTTGGCTTGTGATCATAATGCTCTTTTAATGGACTTAATGTCCAAAGTTGCCTCCAAGCATAAGCTCAAAGTTCTTTTCCATGAAAAACCTTTTGCGGGCATCAATGGATCAGGTAAACATAATAACTGGGCATTAGCTACAGACACAGGGATTAATTTATTAGCACCTTCATCAAAGCCAAAAGAAAACTTGCGTTTTCTAACTTTCTTTGTCAATACCTTAAAGGCTGTTCATGATCAGGCGGATTTATTACGCGCATCGATTGCATCAGCTGGAAATGAACACCGTTTAGGTGCGAATGAGGCTCCTCCAGCCATTGTGTCAGCATTCCTTGGAAGTACGATGAGCCAGGTCTTGGATGACATGGAAAACATGGATGCGATGGATGAAATCCAATTGGAAAAGGGTGATAATGTCTATTTGAAATTGGGTATCAACAAAATCCCAGCCTTAATTCTGGATAATACAGATCGAAATAGAACATCTCCTTTTGCCTTTACAGGTAATAAATTTGAATTCCGCGCAGTAGGTTCTTCAGCTAATTCAGCAGCTCCAATGACTGTTTTAAATACAATCGTAGCCGACCAATTAATTAAATTCCGAAAAGAAGTCGAGGAGGTTTTAGAAAAAGGAGTGAAGAAGGAATTGGCGATTATGGAGGTTTTGAAACGTTATGTGAAAGAATCTAAAAACATTCGTTTTGAAGGAAATGGGTATTCTGATGAATGGGTAGAAGAAGCCGCACGCCGTGGATTATCTAATTTAAAAACAACACCAGAAGCTTTAGCCGTCTATGCACGCCCAGCTTCCATCGAATTATTTACCAAATATGGTATTTACTCAAAAGAGGAAATGCATGCTCGCCACGAAATTGAATTAGAAAACTATGTGAAGAAAATTCAAATTGAATCTCGTGTAATAGGAGATATGGCTATTAATCACATCGTTTCAACATCCTTAAAATACCAAACCCAATTGGTCGAAAATGTTAAGGGTCAAAAAGAAATTGGTATCGATCCACAATATTTTGCTCCAACAATTGAAATGATTAAAAAAATCTCCGAGTACACTTCTTCCATTGTTCGATTACAAAACGAAATGACAGAAGCAAGAAAAGAGGCTAATAATGTAGAAGAATTGGAAGCAAGAGCTACATTATATGGAACAAAAGTCAAAGGTTTCTTCGAAGAAATTCGTTACGCAGTTGACAAACTCGAATTAATTATCGACGACGATGAGTGGCCATTACCGAAATACCGTGAATTATTACTAATCAAATAATCTTACATGACAACGCAAGCAAACCCTGGTTTTTCGAAGGAGGAAATCCAACAACTAAAAGACCAGTGTGTACAGGCTAAAAAGCCTTTCATCGTTATTGAGGATGATGATTTACCAACAGGCAATGAGAAAGAAATGGTCCACATTCAATTTGTGGGCCAGTTCAACAAGCAAGAGGTGATTTATGATGCCATACTTTGCACTTTGCAATTACATTATGCAAGTGCCATCTATGAGGCGGCTGAACAAGAAGCCATTCATCATTTCCCATTATATGTTCCTATTGAAAATAGGGACGAGACCCATGTAGAGAACGAATCGTTAGATGAGGAAGTTGAAGTGATGATTCTAGAAATCATTGATGAACTTGAGGAAAACGATGAAATTAAAGTGAATGAATACATTGAAATTGACGAAGACTTTGAATATGGAATCGGCTTAGAAGTAGCATTGTATGTGCCATCCTTAGAAGATGAAGTTATCGAAAAGTTTATCAGTGATTTTAATGGTGGTACCCTTTCTTTGGATCCATCTCGTTTTTCATTCCGTTCAGAAGATCCCGAATAATACATGAGTAAATATGTATTTTTTGCACCCAACCCGACTAGCATAGCTTTCCTTAATGAAGAAGAATCCTTTCATGCTTGTCGGGTTTTGCGTTTACGAAATAACGATAAAATTCGAATCTTAGATGGGGTTGGAGGGCTATACGAAGCCGTAATTGATGTAATTGATGCTAAAAAAACATCTTTTATTAAACTTACATTAGTAGAAAAACAAGATAAACCCCCATTTCAAATTCACCTTTTCGTTGCCCCAACAAAGCAAATGGAACGAATGGAATGGATGGTTGAAAAATGTTGTGAATTCGGGATTCATCGAATCGGTTTTTTTACATCGAAAAACTCGGAGCGTAAAGAAATCAAACTAAATCGCTTAGAGAAGATCGCGATCGCTGCATTAAAACAATCTAAGAATCTATTTTTACCTAAAATTCAAGCAATTGCTCCATTAAAACAAGTCGTCGAATCCATTGATTTAGATTCAAGTATTCAAATACTATTTGCCCACATAAGTGATCAACCTGTTCTAACACTTGGGAAACTTATTAAATTGAACCAATCATATTTCGTATTTATAGGGCCAGAAGGCGATTTTACTAATGAAGAAACGACAATGTTTCTTGCAAATAATTTTACGCCATTTAGTTTAGGCAAAGCAATTTTACGAACTGAAACTGCCTGTATTGCTGTGACTCATGCGATTCAATTTTTACATGATTAACGAAAAATGATTAAAATCAGAAAAGTATTCCTTTGAATTGCTCAAAGTGGAACATTTCATACGTAAATTTGCACCTTGAAACTTTAAATTATATTTATGCAATTAGTACTTCCAGCATTTTTTATTCATTGGTACGTTTCCTTATTTAGTCAGACTTTCTTTTTACATCGATATTCAGCTCATAAAATGTTTTTAATGAGCAAGTTTTGGGAGAAATTCTTCTATTTCTTAACCTATTTATCTCAAGGTTCATCTTTTTTAAGCCCACGTGCCTATGCAATTTTACACCGCATGCACCACGCATTTTCAGATACACCGAAAGACCCGCATTCACCGATGTTTTCTAGTAATGTTTTTACTATGATGTGGAAAACAAAAGACATCTACAATGCGGTTTTAAATCGCAAGCAAAAAGTTGAAGAGCGCTTTGAACACGATTATCCTGTTTCTAAAACAATCGAACGCATTGGCGATTCTTGGATTTCGCGTATCGGTTGGGGTGTCGCTTATGCCTCTTTTTACATCATAGCATTCATTTATTTTGATATGCATTGGGCATTTTTCTTCTTATTACCTGTACATTTTTTGATGGGACCAGTACATGGTGCTATCGTCAATTGGTCAGGTCATAAATACGGATACCAAAATTATGATAACCACGATCATTCTAGAAATTCATTAGTATTTGATGTGGTTATGATGGGAGAGTTGTTCCAAAATAATCACCACAAACTACCCAATCGAGTGAATTTTGCTACGAAATGGTTTGAGTTTGACCCAACTTATCCTTTGATCAAATTATTAACTTGGTTACGCGTCATACGTCCAAACCTAAAAGATCCAGAATCTAAGTTTTAGTAAAAAAAAAGGCTATCAAAATGATAGCCTTTTTTTTATAGATCTAAATCGATTTTAAATCGTTCCAAATAGTCTGAAACGCGCTTCAAAAATCCACCACCTAATGAACCATCAACAACACGGTGGTCATACGAGTGTGAAATGAACATCTTCTGCCGAATGGCAATTTGATCTTCTCCATTGGGCCCAGTAATAACAGCAGGCTTCTTTTCTATCACCCCAAAAGCCATAATTGCCACCTGTGGCTGAACGATAATGGGAGTACCCATTAAATTCCCGAATCCACCAATGTTTGAAATCGTATAGGTTCCTCCTTCTAAATCAGCAGGAGTTAACTTGTTTTTGCGTGCACGGTTAGATAAGTCATTCACTTTTTGGGTTAACTCAACAAGAGATAGCTCATCAACGTTGTGAATAACAGGGACGATTAAATTGCCATTTGGCAAGGCAACAGCCATACCGATGTTAATCTGCTTGTGTTGAACAATGTAATTCCCTTCCACGGAAATATTAATGCCTGGAAAATCTTTAATAGCCTGAGCGGTGGCCATAAATAGGAGTGGTGTATAGGTAATGGGCTCCTTGAATTTTTCTAAAAACTTCGCCTTATTTTGCTCCCTCCATTGAACTAAATTGGTAATGTCTGCCTCCAAAAATGAAGTAACATGAGGCGAGATGCGTTTTGAATCGGACATGCGTTCCGAAATCATTTTACGCATACGATCCATTTCAATAACTTCATCTCCTGGTAAACGCAATCCTGGGCCTTGACTCAAAGTCCCAGAAGCAACCATTCGCTTCGAATTCCGAAGGGCAATAAAATTCAATACATCCTTTTTAGTCACCCGACCATCCATACCAGAACCCCGTATCTCACTCAATTCTCGTTGAGAAACTTTTTCTTGTTGGCATATTTGCTTAATCAGTGGCGAAACCCAAGGATTTGACTTATCTGTACTCGTATCAATGTTTTGACCCAAGCTTAATTCTGTCAATGAAGCTAAATCGGGTTCAGGATGAAATACATCAGAAGCATCAAACGATTTCTTCTCAACAAGTACATCTTCATTCGCATCAATGATACAAATAGCCTTGCCAATGGTCGCAACTTGGCCCACTGGTACTAAAATTTGCTTTAAATAACCTGACAAGGGCGATGGAACTTCCGTATCTATTTTATCGGTTGCCACCTCAAGAATAAATTCATCCGCTTCCACGTAATCCCCTGGCTGTTTCAACCAGTTGAGAACGGTCGCTTCCATGATACTTTCACCCATTTTGGGCATAATGATTTCTGTGATTGCCATATTATTCTGCCAAATCGTTTAATAAATATCTGCGTAGCAAATTAATTGCTGTTAATGAACTCAAATGAATGTTTTGGATTCGGGTTCCCCCTTGGGTCAATTTACGTGCAATAACCCCTTCGGGGTGTGCCAATGCGATCCAAATGGTGCCAACCGGCTTGTCTTCCGTTCCACCATCAGGTCCTGCTATACCTGAAGTGGCTAATGCATAAGTAGTACCTAATTGCTTTCTTGCTCCAGCTGCCATCGCCATAACGCAAGTATCACTCACGGCACCGTCTAAATCTAATATTTCTTGCGAAACACCTAATTGATTCACTTTCACTTCATTCGCATAACTGACAATACCGCCTTGAAAATAGGCAGAACTTCCCGAATGTTGGGTGAATTGATGCGCCAAATACCCACCCGTACAGCTTTCCGCAACGGATAAGGTTGCCTGTTTTTCTATAAGCAATTGACCAACTACCCTTGCTAATTCATCGTTTTCTCGCCCAAAAACATAACTTTGTATTAATGGCATTACCTTGTTGAACGCATCATCAATCGCAGCATTCAACTGTTCTTTATCTTCTCCGAAACCTGTTAATCGAAGTTTAACAATTCCAAGTGAGGGTAAATAGGCCAAATGCAAATGAGAAGGTAATTGTAATTCCCAATCTTGAATTAAATCCGACAAATAGGATTCGCCAATGCCAACAACCTTCCGAATTTGATGTACGATCACTGGAAGTTTAAAGTGAGTTGATATACGAGGCAAAATCTCCGTTTCCATGATTGCCTTCATCTCAAAGGGAACTCCCGGCATGGATACCCAGATAGTATCCTGTTCATTAAACCACATGGCAGGAGCTGTTCCTTGTTTATTGGGAATAAAAGTGCATTTGGTAGGCAACAAGGCTTGGTCGCGATTGATGTCACTTAATTCCCGACCACGTTTTGCAAAAAAATCAGTCACATCAGCTAAGGCACCTGGATGATAGGCTAGGGGACATTGAAAGAAATCAGCTAATATATTTTTCGTCAAATCATCTTTCGTTGGGCCTAAACCACCCGTAATAAACACAATATCAGCGCGCTGTTGTGCTTCGACAAGAATTTGAACAATTTCATCACGCTGATCACCTACAGAGGATTTTCGGATCGTTTTGACACCAATTTTATCGAGTTCCAAGCTAATCCATTGGGAATTTGTATCCAGGATTTGACCGTAAAGAATCTCATCGCCAATGGTAATTATTTCTGCTCGTACCATTAAGTTTTCTTACTTTTGTACGAAAATACGATTTAATTCGATTGGAAGCACACGGATGAATCGAAAAACAAAGAGCCAAAATGAAACATTCTGAAATCAATTTCAAAATTCAATTAGATGACAATAACATTCCTGATCAAATCTCCTGGTCGGCGACTGATAATCCCAATGAAGGTATTGAAGAGACCAAAGCCATTTTGGTCGCTACTTGGGATCCCTATCATAAAGGAACATTGACTTTACCTTTGTGGACAAAGGATATGGAAACCTTGGATATGAAGCGTTTTTTTATTGAAATCATGGGAACTGTCGGAGATGCTGCCTTGCAAGCAACAGGGGATTCAGAATTTGCATTAGAAGTTGAACAAGTTTGCAAAAAGCTATCCCAAAACCTAAAGAAAGAAATCACCGCGGCTTCTAAGGGCCAATAAAAAAATCATATGCGTTCGATCAAATTCATTCTATTCTTTTCGCTCTTTGCTTCAAGCGGATTCGCACAAAAAGGAATTAACTTCCTGAAAACGAACAATTTAAACACAGCAATTACTGCAGCAAAACAGCAAAACAAATTGTTGTTTGTCGAAGTGTATGCACCGGACTGCCATATTTGCAATTCCTTTAAAGGTACCTTCGCTCAACCACAAGTAGGAGCGCTTTATAATGCTAAATTTGTTAGTTATCAATTGGATATACGAAAACCGGAAAGCCAACGAATCCTTCAGCAATTAAAAGTGATTATTAATGCAACACCAACTTTTTTGTATTTCGAACCCAAAACCATGAAACTTGTCCAAGCCAAGGCTTTTGGTGAACGAGAGAATTCCATTTTAAATGTAAATAGCATCGGACAAAAAGCCACAAATCCAGCTGAACAGGCAGGTAATTTTGCCGCAAAATTTAAGTCTGGAGATCGAGGATTTGCTTTCCTATTAAACTATGCGCAATTCGCACGTTTAACCGCTGATACACTTACAAACATCAAAGTAGTCAATGAATTAGTAAAAGTGATGCCAAGCAATCAATACATCAGTCAAAGCGCCTTGAACATCATTCAAATGGTCATGATGAACAATAACAACAGCTTGTTTGACTATTTCGTTGGTCATTTAGCTCAGTATAATCGAATTGCAGAGCCGGGCTTAGTAAAAATGATTTATGAAAATGTATTTCAAATTGTCATGACAAGCTCACAAGTAAATAAATTAACAGGCGCAGAATTGAAGCGCATGAAGGACCAAATGGTGAAATGCGAAATAGATCAGGGATCCATAATTCGAAGAACATGGATGGCAGAGAGTACACTTTTATTCAAGCAGAAAAAAGCGATGGCAGCGATCAAGGTGATTGAAAATCTAATCCAAGCACTTCCAAGTGCACCCGGTCCCAAAGAATATCAATATTTGTGCGATTTCGTGAAATCTAAAACCAAAGACAAAGCTGCAATCAAATTCGCGCAAACGAATTGGTGTAAATTTGGATTACGCTAATTAGCGCAGGAATGCGCGGTAAAGCATAACTAAAATGCATATCAAAAACATCACAATTGATATTTTGTTAATCATATGCATAGCGCGAATGTTTAAATTCGTCGTTACACCCGCTTTAGGCTTTTGAAATACGCGAATAAAATACGTAAACACTTCGCCTATTTTAAATTGTTCTTTTAATCTGCTCATTTTAGTTTGTTTGTTGGGGCTCGCGCCAATTACCATCTTCTTTTATCAATTGAATCAATTCATCAACGGCTAAATCAGCCTGAACGGATTTCTTCACTACGGTTTGGCCACGATAAAGTGCAATCTTATCTTTTCCTATACCGACATATCCATAATCTGCATCTGCCATTTCACCTGGGCCATTTACGATGCAACCCATAATGCCAATTTTGATTCCCTTTAAGTGGTCAGTGACTTGTCGAATTTTTGCCGTTGTTTCTTGTAAATCAAATAAAGTACGTCCACAAGAGGGGCAGGAGATGTATTCTGTCTTTGAGATTCGTACTCGACTTGCTTGCAAGATACCGAAAGCAGTTGCATTCAAAAGAGCATTTTTATCCTGCATATATGGCATAGATAACATTACCCCATCCCCAAAACCATCAATTAATAATCCCCCCACGTCTGTCGGCGCAAATAATTGTATTTGATTTTCATCTACATTGGGATAGGCAATTTTAATGATGACAGGCAATTGAATCCCATGTTGCAACAATTCAAAAAAGCTCCTACGCAAAGCAGCCATTTGATGTGCATTGCTCGAATGAAGGACCAAAACTACATTTATAAGCTTGGATAAAACAAAAGGATTTAATTCTTCTGCCTCGATTGAAACAAAATTCAAAATGGGGTGTGATGTGCTTTTGGTACACCATTCTTCCCAAGTAAACAAAGGAAAAACATGTGCATTCCCATCCCAAAAATCAAAATTTACAATTTGCTTAAGTCCGTTTGGCAACATGAAATCGACCGCATGTTTACCCGTATAAATATAATCAGCACCTAAATCATTCATCACCCATTTGTCGGGTTCAGAAAGATAAAAATGCCCAATAGACTTTAAATCTTCTATATGAATGTGATTCAACTGAGAAAAATCAGCAATGACACGCGGTACTTGATGACCACCAAAATTAGCCAATTCAACGGTTTGTCGGCGCTCGTGCGCAAACGGGTTGATTGGCGATACAAATGGCTTTTCAATAAGTACTGGCTCAATTGGTGTACTTTGGGAACTTCTAAATTGGTATCGACGAACCAATTCCTGTGCCACAGGAATTTCAAACTCGGGGTCCTCAGTTAAAGAAACACGAATTGTATCTCCTAACCCATCTTCTAAAAGCGTACCAATCCCCACGGCTGATTTAATCCGACCATCTTCGCCTTCACCCGCCTCGGTTACCCCAAGATGCATGGGATATGCCTTAAAACCACCATCAGCTAATTTCTTACTTAACAAACGATAAGCCTCCACCATCACTTGAGTATTGGAAGATTTCATCGAAAGAACGATGTTTGAATATTTTTCATCTTCACAAATTCGCAAAAATTCCAGGGCAGATTCTACCATACCCAAGGGCGTATCACCATAGCGACTTAATATACGATCGGATAAAGACCCATGATTGGTTCCAATACGCATCGCAGTTCCATATTCCTTGCATATCTTCACCAATGGCAAAAACTTCTCACGAATACGATCTAATTCCGCTTGGTAGGAATTGTCAGTATATTCAATCGTTTCAAAGCGTTTTTTATCTGCGTAGTTTCCAGGGTTAATCCGTACTTTTTCAACAATACGCGCTGCCAATTCAGCAGCATTAGGCGTAAAATGAATGTCGGCAACTAAGGGTGTATGATAACCCCGCGCACGAAGTCCTTGTCGAATTAATTCTAAATTTTGAGCTTCTTTAACAGATGGAGCGGTGATACGAACTAATTCGCATCCTGCATCAATCATTCTAATAGATTGCTCGATTGAACCTTTGGTATCCATGGTATCAACCGTCGTCATGGATTGAATCCGTATGGGAAAATCTGAACCCATGTACAAATCTCCAATTTGCACGGGAATCGTTTCTCGCCGTTGATAAGACCAAAGTGATGGAGCATACTGATTGCCATCAGTAATCAAATGAGCATTAGGAGATTCAATGAGTCGAGCCATGTAACAAAAATACAAAGAAAAGCCCCATCTGCCAATGGAAAGATGGGGCTTCATTTAATTTATCTTTCAATTACCATGAACTCTTTTTATGTCCAATTGTTGCATAAAAAAGGATAAATAAATAACATGGAATCATAATTGCATAGGCTAATTGTGTATCACCTAGTCGATCGGCAATAGAACCATAAACCAAAGGAATTAAGGCTCCACCTGAAATCATCATGATAATTAGGGCAGAACCAATTTTGGTAAATCTCCCTAAACCCTTTAAGGCTAAAGGCCACAATGCTGGCCACATCAAGGCATTTGCTAATCCTAACATCGCGATGCATAATACGGATAGATAGCCATCTAATAGGACAGCGCCAATTGAAAATAAGATTCCCAATAGAGCAGAATAGTTTAAGGCTTTTTGTTGGCTTAAGTATTTTGGGATAAAGAAAATCCCCACAATATAACCGGCCAACATCCCATAAAGGGTATAACTTGTGAATGATTTTGCGATGTCCATACTAAATCCCTTAGAAACGCCATAGTTGATAATCGTATCACCAGCCATTACTTCGCAACCTACGTATAAGAAGAAAGCAACTAGTCCAAAGACTAAATTGGGATAGGCCCAAACACTCGCTTTCGTTGCACCTTTTTCTTCATCTGTTTCTTCTGCTTCTACTTCAGGAAGGCTTGACAAACGCACCCAAAGAGCTAAGGCAACCAAAATGACTGTCATAATACCATAAGGCATAATGACAGTTTCCAATTTTGCTGGGCCGGCTGCTGAAGACAATAACAAGCCTCCAAAAATCACCTGACTTAAAATACCGGCAATTTTATTGCAGATACCCATGACCGAAATTCGTTGGGCCGCAGATTCAGATGGCCCTAAGATCGTCACATAAGGATTAGAAGCCGTCTGAAGCAAAGCCAAACCGGTTCCTATGACAAATAGACCTAACAAAAACAAGGGATAATTTTCTGCCTGTGCCGCGGGAATGAAAAGTAGGGTACCTACTGCCATCGCTAATAGGCCAAAAGACATACCGTTTTTGAATCCCGTTTTAGCTAAAACCCAAGAAGAAGGAATCGCCATAACAAAATAGGAGATAAAAAAGGCAGAGGTCACTAAGAGTGATTGAAAATTATTCAATTGAAAAGCCTCTTTGAAAAAAGCAATTAGAACTGAATTTACCCAGGTAACAAAACCGAATACAAAAAAGAGTATTCCGATTATGATTAAAGGGCCATTGGATTGTTTAGCGTTTGTCATAAGTTTAGTATTGGTCGTTTAAAGCAAATATTGGTTTGTTTGTTTTCCATTTTCCACGGGTGAAATCAGGAATTTGGATAGGAGCGGAGCCTTTGGCAATGGATTCTTCTGAGAGTGGAGAAATTGCGGACCAAGCGGCGGCATCATAGACGTCCATTGGGGGAGCAACCTTAGCTTTTACCGATTCGATAAATGCGCGTAAGACAAAATAATCGATTCCTCCATGTCCTGCATTTTCGGCATCCGCTGCGTGAGTTTTCCACAATGGGTGATCATACTGCTCTTGATAGGGCTTAAAATCCTCCCAACGATGTGCTTTGGCTGAAACACCTTCTAAATAAATAGATTTGTTATCTTCCATCCAAAGACCTTTTGTTCCTTGAACTCGGAAACCTAATGAATAAGGTCGGGGAAGATTTGTATCATGCGTAATTAAGATCGTTTCACCATTTTGGCATTTGATCATGGTTTGAACAATATCGCCACATTTAAAATTGACCTTCGTATTTGGATGATCTTTACCTCCTTTTCCCTCGATATAATCATGTAAACCCATGGCTGGAGATGCCATGGAAGTCAAATAGGCAAATTGATTTCCCCGATTGATATTTAACATTTCAGCAACGGGTCCTAAGCCATGCGTAGGATATAGGTCTCCATTTCGATCGATGGAATGTTGGGTACGCCATTTAGCCTCCGAAAATCCTTTGGAACCAAACTCAACTCCGCCACCATAGGCTTGTTTCCCATCATTAAACTTAACCTCTCTTAAATCATGCTGGTAACCACATTGAACGTGCGAGAGTGAACCAAACATCCCTTGTCGCACCATATTTAAGGTTGCTAAAACATCCCTACGGTAACAAACATTTTCCAAGATCATGCAGTGGGAACCCGTTTTTTCAAACATATTCACCAAATCCCAAGATTCTTGTAAAGTGACTGTTGCTGAAACTTCCAGCCCGGCATATTTACCTTGTTTCATGACTTCTAAGGCCATAGGAACATGCCATTCCCAAGGCGTAGCAATAACGACCCCGTCAATATCGGCTCGTTTAGCTAAGTTCTCAAAATCATGATCTCCCTGTTGATATGCTACAGCTGGCTTTCTACCTTTATCCGTTAGCATCTTTTGGGCGATAAGAATCGCCGCAGGGTCAATATCACAGATTGCCACAATCTCCACATCTTCACGATACAAAGCCATCTCTAAGTGATTTCGTCCACGGAGCCCAACTCCGATGAAACCTAAACGCACTTTTGTTTGTTGTACTTTTCGTGAATAAGCTAATTGAGGCATAAAGGCTGCCCCTGAAGTATAAATGAGTGATTGAGCGATAAAGTTTCTTCGCTTCATAAGTTGAATTATATAGGTTTTTAGATGTTGAAATTGAAATTTAATGAAATTACTCTAGTAAATTTACAAGATTAATAAAAAAATGAGCGAGCTACCTAAAGTTAGTATTTTCCGCAAAGAACATTTCAATGCTGCCCATCGGTTACATAATACTGATTGGAGTGATGAGAAAAACAAGGAAATTTTCGGTTTGTGTAACAATCCGAACTACCATGGACACAATTATGAATTAATTATTCAAGTTATTGGAACAATTAATCAAGAAACAGGTTATGTCATTGATACGAAGGTTTTGTCTGATTTAGTACAACGAGAAGTTTGTAAAAAATTTGACCATAGAAATTTAAATTTAGATGTACCCGAATTCGCCCAATTAAATCCTACTGCTGAAAATATTGCTGTAGTGATTTATAATAAATTAAGACCCCATATTGCCACCGAATTAGATTTAAAAATCAAATTGTATGAAACAGAAAGAAATTTCGTTGAATTCCCTGCTTATTGATACAGACCGTTTCTTGTTGACCGACGAAGAAATTGGAGATAATCATGTAGCCACCTCAATCGAAACACCGATGCGGGAGGATGCCTTTTTACTTTCTGATGCAGAAAAGATTGCAAAGATTGAATCTCATTTTCGGGAGATTATGTTGACTTTAGGTTTAGATTTAAATGATGATTCGCTACGTGGTACTCCAAAGCGTGTTGCTAAGATGTATGTGGAAGAAATATTCAATGGATTAAATCCTGCTAATGAACCACAAATCGCCTTATTTGAGAATAAATTCGGATATAACGAAATGCTTATCGAGAAAAACATCAGTTTTTATTCGAATTGCGAGCATCACTTTGTTCCTATTGTCGGAAGAACCCACATTGCCTATATTTCATCTGGTCAGGTTATCGGCTTATCAAAACTAAACCGAATTGTTCAATATTTTGCAAAACGCCCACAAGTTCAAGAACGGTTGACAATGCAAATTGCCAGATTTCTTCAAAAGGTATTGAAAACGGAACATATTGCGGTTTTCATTGATGCGAAACACCTTTGCGTTTCTTCTCGTGGCGTAAAGGATGATGCAACATCTACGATAACATCTTTTTACGGAGGTAAATTTCAGGAAGAAAAGACAAAACGTGAATTTTTAGATTCACTACATAGCTAATTTGACTTTGGGAACTTTTATTATAATCGGCGCAAGCCATGGAATCGGTGCAGCTACTGCAGATAAAATGCTCTCTGCTGGTCATCGGGTTATTAATATTGCACGAACAACAAATGCTTCCTGTGAAAATCATATTTGGGATGCTCGTTCTGAAGATAATTTACCAATTATCGATGGTCCTATTGCCGGAATCGTCTATTGCCCCGGCAGTATTGTTTTAAAGCCTTTTCATCGATTTAGTCAAGAAGATTTCAAATCAGACTTCCAATTAAATGTTTTGGGAGCTGTGAAAACGATTCAAGCATATCTTCCGAATCTAAAGCAAAATGGGGGAGGTTCGATCGTATTATTTAGCACGGTAGCAGTTCAAACAGGTATGGGTTTTCATGCATCAATTGCAAGTTCTAAAGGTGCAATTGAGGGTTTAACTCGATCGTTAGCAGCAGAATTAGCAGGTCAACAAATTAGAGTAAATGCGATTGCTCCGTCTTTAACCAATACACCATTAGCTGCTGGATTATTAAATAGTCCTGAGAAAATTGAAGCTGGAGGTAAACGTCACCCGCTCGGACGGGTAGGTGAGTCAAGTGATGTCGCGAATTTAACCGCTTTTTTATTGTCTCCAGAAAATACTTGGATAACCGGCCAAATAATTGGTGTAGATGGAGGAATGGGAAGTCTAAAGACTGCTTAAAGATTATTGTAGTGCTTTTGATTCATGGCCATATTTTTCGAAGTCCATTCAATTTTTTTAGCGAATGCCTTCGTGCGTATCGGACAATCTGCAATTTCACAATGGGAACAGCAGGCATCTAGACATGGATCAACATGTACAAAAAATTCAATTTCGGTTGGTAATACTTGCCCCATCGTAACTTCAAAATCATGTATTTCATCGTGCACATGATTTAAATCCCAATACCTTGGTAATGTTAGGTGACAATCAATATGCAAATCACCCCCATATTGTTGGATCCGCAAATTGTGAAGATCTATCCAAGTTGCTTTTTGATGTTGGGTTATCCAATCAATTACCTTATTGAATACGGCCGGATTTGTTTCATCCATTAATGCAGCTACAGATTCACGAATAATCCGAAGACCTTGCCAACACATCAACAACGCAAAAACAATCGAAGCAACCGCATCTACCCAAATCCATTGTGTAAAAAATGTTAGCCCTAATGCAAAAACGATTAAAAGACCATTATAAGCGTCTAAGGTCAAATGCTTGCCATCAGCAACTAGAGTAGGAGAATGGGAGGATTTCCCCAAACGAACTAAATAAAAGCCTAACAGGCCATTCAAAATAGCAGAGCCTAAGGAAATATACATACCTAAATCCAAACGCTCTAATTGTGGGGACGCAATTAAATGTTGGGATGCATGAAGAAAAATATAAGCTGATGCTAATAAAATAAGTACACCTTCTAATCCTGAAGCAAAAAATTCAATTTTACCATGCCCATAGGGATGATTTAAATCTCGGGGTAAGGAGGCCAAATAAACAGAATAATACGCAAAAGCTGCGGCTACGACATTGATGATGGATTCTAAGGCATCTGTTAAAATCGCAGTAGACCCACTGAGGTAATAGGCATAAAACTTAGCTGTCATGATCAGCAAACTCAATAAAAACGAAAAAAGGATAAGCCGTTGTTTCATGCGCATAAAATCTAAACAAAGATAGTATTTTTGTTGGATGGAACAGGAAGCAAACCCTTGGAAAACAACACGAATTACGCAAGCCTACGAAAATGAATGGATCCGTTTAGAACATCACGATGTGATTAAACCGAATGGAGAACCCGGTATTTACGGTAAAGTGCATTTCAAAAATACAGCCATTGCTATTCTGCCTATCGATTCCGATGGAAATACTTATTTAGTAGGCCAATATCGCTATACTATCGACGCCTATTCTTGGGAATTACCAGAAGGAGGATGTCAAAATGAGGCTGCCATTGACGCAGCTAAACGCGAATTAAAGGAAGAAACAGGCCTAATCGCATCTAAATGGACTTTATTAGGCGAGAATTATCTTTCAAATTCAGTCACCGATGAGAGGGCCATCATGTATATCGCCGAAGATTTAAGAATGTCAGCAGCAGAACCCGAAGAAACAGAGCTATTACAAATAAAAAAAATCCCCATACAAGAAGCCATTCAAATGGCCCTACATGGGGAAATTAAAGATATATTAACAATTACAACCTTATTAACTTATGCTTTAAAGGTCCCAGGATTGCATCTCTCGTAATTCATCATAATCCGTCAAATCGTATTTAATCGGGACAATACTTACGTAATTTTCCTCCAAAGCATCTAAATCCGTATTGTGACCTTTGTCGAAATGCTCGATATCGCCATCCATCCAATAATACGATTGACCATAGGGATCTTTGCGCTCTGCAAATCGTTCTCTGTAAACTGCATCCGCTTGTTTAACAACCTTTATTCCTTTGGGAGCTTCATCTGATTTAGCTGGAAAGTTTACATTCAAGGTTAATCCTTGTGGAAGACCATGTACCAAAACTTGTTTGCTTATCTTAATAATATAATCATGGCAATGACTAAAATCCGCATCTGCCTTGAAATCACATAAGGAGAAACCAATAGCTGGAATTCCTTCCATGGCAGCTTCTATGGCTGCCGACATGGTTCCTGAATACAGGACAGAAATGGATGCATTCGAACCGTGATTAATTCCTGATACCACTAAATCAATGTTTCGATCCTTCAAAATCAAGTGTTTACCTATTTTCACACAATCCGCTGGCGTTCCCGAACACTTATAAGACTTGATGTTTGGACCAAAATCTTTAGTTTCCGTTACACGTAATGGGACCCCCATCGTAATGGCGTGACCCATGCCAGACTGGTGCGTATCAGGTGCAATAACGACCACTTCACCCATTTCCGACATAATTTCAGTTAATACACGGATTCCTTTGGCAGAGATAGAATCATCATTGGCAATTAAAATAAGTGGCTTCATAGATTGTATAT
>JACCDQ010205833.1_pt1 | contig 43312 bp, 34 predicted proteins | sample 7446031 | NCBI WGS metagenome assembly JACCDQ01 (sample SAMN15323442, study PRJNA562643) | freshwater metagenome | isolation source: river surface water | place: USA:Blue River Watershed | collected 2017-08-17 | reverse complement strand
TCTTAATGTTGCTCCTGCTTGCTATCGTTGTAGCCTCAAATTGCATGGACTTTGCCGGAAAAAACGATTGCACTTACCGACTTCATAGGATATGATGGGGGACTGTATCTTGCAAACGCTTAAAAATAGTTGCTGGTGTAGCTCAGTGGTAGAGCAGCTGATTTGTAATCAGCCGGTCGCAGGTTCAAATCCCGTCACCAGCTTTCATCAAAATCTGCTCAACCAAAATTAGGCACTTCCAGTAAACTGGCAACGTTAGCTGAAAAACCTGGCACGACTTCTTCCCCGGTTAACTGATCAGAGTCTTTTAATAGATAGTCCGGTTGCTGGGCATGGCGATAAACTAAGACATACCGTTGCACAGGGTGAATAATCCAAACTAAACGACAACCATTAACAAAATATTCCTCCAATTTACCGTCAATTTCTGCCACCGTATTACCTGGAGAAAGCACTTCTACGGCTAGGTCAGGTGCACCCACTAAAAAACTGGATGTTAACAGAGAAATTCCCTGTAATCTGTCCTTGGCAAAAAACGCAATATCTGGCGATCGCTTATTGCCACTAGCCATTTGGAAAGCGGTACTGGAGTCGAAAATTGCCCCCAGCTTTTTATCCCGAATATAGGAACCTAAAAGAATCATCAGGGTACTGCAAATATAGCCATGCAAAGCCCCAGAATTGCCCATATCAACTAATTTTCCGTTAATAATTTCATAATGATGCCCGTCATCGGGGAGTTGTAGAAAAGATTCATCTGTCCACCCAACAGTGGAGAGGTCACGCAGTTTTTTCTGAGCCTCTAAAGGATTTTCTGGGCGATCGGGGTTAATAATTGGAGGATCAATCGCTAAGGGCATGGAGTGAATCCTGGTAGCTTTTCTTGAGTGTAAACAACTTAGGATAGAAATTAAGGGGTTTTCAGCATTTTGCTTCGGGTAATAACAACATCGCATCCCCAAAAGAATAAAAACGATATTCTTTTTCAATAGCAACTTGATAAAGACTTAGTAATCGTTCCCGCCCCACAAAAGCACTAATCATCATCAATAAACTGGATTTGGGTAAATGAAAATTGGTAATTAACCCATCAATCACTTGCCATTGATAGCCCGGATAAATAAACAAGTCGGTTTTTCCGCGAAAGGATTTTAGCGGTTTCCCCGTTGCTTGAGCGACTCCCTCCAAGGACCGGACGGCGGTGGTTCCTACAGCAATAATTCGTCCCCCCTGAACTTTGGTCTGTTCAATGGCCTGGACAGTGACTTCAGGAACTTCGATCCATTCCTGGTGCATTTGATGTTCCAGAATATTATCAACTTCTACTGGACGAAAGGTTCCCACTCCAACGTGCAAGGTTACATAGGTGCGATTAATGCCCCGATCGCCTAACCGTTGAAATAAATCCTCTGTAAAATGCAAACCTGCTGTAGGAGCCGCTACTGCTCCAGGGCGATCGGCATAGATCGTTTGGTATTGGTCAGGGGTCGCTGTCCGTTCACTCACGTAAGGAGGAAAGGGAATTTCTCCATAATCGGCCAACACATCCCAAAGATTAGCTCCGGTTGTACTTGCAAACTGGAGAATACGCCCGCCGGTGGCCTCGTCCCGCTCAATGACCCTGGCGGTTAAAACGGTTTCGGAATGAGCGGCTAACCGATGAATGAAGGTGATTTCGGTTCCCAGGGGCAGGCGTTTACCCGGCTTAACCAGAGCTAACCACAGATTAGGACTGCGTTCTTCCAACAATAGAACTTCGATCGCCGTACCCGTCGCTTTGCGACCCCGGAGACGAGCAGGAATCACCTGGGTATTGTTCAACACCAGGAGATCTCCAGGCTGTAACCATTGGTCTAACTCCCGGAAGATGCGGTGATCACACTGAGGGGCTTTTCCGACCACCAGTAACCGCGAATGATCCCTCGGTACGACAGGAGCCTGGGCAATGCGATCGGACGGTAAATGGTAATCATAACTAGCCAGTTGGAAATCCGCATTCATAATCAGGAAACAACCAAGTTTCATCAAAAAAATGGGTCTGAGACCCCGTCCCTTCGATAGACTCAGAACAAGCCTTTAGGACGGCTTTGTATCTTGAATCTTAGCACCCAAAGCAAAGCCACAAAATAGATACTACTGTGGGAAACAATAGGCTAAAATCTTGAAGTCCTAATGAAGTCCTGATTGAATGTCTTCGCGCCAACTCAGTTTTTTAAGTGCGACCAGTTTAACCACCGTTATTTCTATTCTGTTTCACCATGCCTGGGTCGCGGCCCAACCCATAACGGAAATGGCCCCAACGGCCCCAACTACTGTGACACAGGTGACTTGGTTCCAGGCGATTATTTTAGGGTTAATTCAGGGAGTGACGGAGTTTCTGCCGATTAGTAGTACTGCTCATCTTAAAATTGTGCCTTTGGCTCTGTGGGGATCGGAGCCGGGAGTGGCCTACACCGCCGTTATTCAATTAGGTAGTATTGGAGCCGTTATTTGGTATTTTTGGCAAGATTTACGCAATATTGCCCTGGGCATGATTAAAGCGATTCAAACGAAGGATTATGAGTCCCTGGAATTTAAGTTAGCTTTAGGGATTGGCTTAGGAACTATTCCTATTATCTTTTTCGGGTTGTTATTAAAACTCTTGGTTCCTGATATGGATAATTCACCTTTAAGGAGTTTAACAACGATCGCCCTCGCTTCAATTGCCATGGCTTTACTATTAGCCCTTGCCGAAAAAACCGGTACCCATCGTCGTCCCTTTGAAAAATTACGGTGGCAGGATGGGGTGACCATGGGGTTAGCACAAGCCTTGGCTTTAGTGCCTGGGGTATCCCGGTCGGGTTCCACGTTAACGGCGGGTTTATTCATTAATTTAGAACGAGCGACTGCCGCCAGATTTTCCTTTTTGTTGGGGATTCCTTCGATTACCTTAGCGGGCTTAGTGGAACTTAAAGAAGTTTTTAAAACTGGCTTAGGGAGTGACACGGTATTGCCGTTAGTGTTAGGGATTATTTCAGCGGCCATTTTTTCCTATCTTTCTATTGCCTGGTTATTAAAGTTTTTACAAAAACAAAGTACCTGGGTGTTTGTTTGGTATCGTTTAATTTTTGGGATGGCTATTCTGGTTTTTTCGGGTTTTCTGAATCGCGCTCAGGGGTAATTATTAATGGGCATACAACCCCGTAAACGTTTCGGTCAACATTGGTTACGCAGTGATCTGGCTCTGGCTCAAATTTTGGCGGCGGCTCAGTTGACTTCCGGCGATCGCCTTTTAGAAATTGGGCCGGGGTTAGGGGTATTAACTCATCAGTTATTAGAACAAGGGCAGAGTGTGATTGCGGTTGAAATTGATCGGGATCTCTGTGTGAAATTAACCCAACGTTTCGGCGATCGCCCCAATTTTCGGCTCTTACAGGGAGATTTTTTAAATTTATCTTTTACTGATTATCAAGACTGCTGGCCGGATTTTTTTCCGATTAATAAAGTGGTTGCAAATATTCCCTACAATATTACTGGCCCCATTTTAGAAAAATTATTAGGTACAATCGCTAAACCGCTTCAACCGGCCTATGAAAGTTTAGTGTTATTGATGCAAAAGGAAGTAGCTGATCGCCTAGTTGCCCGACCCGGAACCAAAGCCTATAACGGGTTATCGGTGAGAATGCAATACTTAGCCCAGGTGGATTGGATTGCGGAAGTGCCTCGCACGGCCTTTAAACCACCGCCCCAGGTCAGTTCGGCCATTATGCGGTTACGACCCTATCAACGCGAAAACCCCGCTCAAAATCCGTCTTTTTTGGAACAATTAGTCAAATTAGGCTTTGCTAATCGGCGTAAAATGTTACGCAATAATCTCAAAGGTTTGATGGACATCGATCGCCTATTAACGGCCTTAGAAAGGTTAAAAATCAACCCCGAAGCCAGGGCAGAAGAAATCAGTTTAGAGCAATGGATTGAATTAAGCAATTTATTAAGTGGTACAAGCTTCTAGCCTGTTATGAATAAAGTTAATCTTGTTGCTTATTGATAGACAGGACTAAACTTATTGCTTATTAACGGGCAAGATGCCCATCCCACATTTTATATTAATTTTTGATTCATTATCAACTATTCATTATCAACTATTCATTACTAACTATTCATTATCAATTATCCATTATCAACTATCCATTATTAACTATTATGCACACCTACAAACTCCTTGCTCCCGCCAAAATTAATTTATATCTGGAAATCCTCGGCGATCGCCCCGACGGGTATCACGAATTATTAATGATCTTACAAAGTATTGACCTGGCAGATCATCTCGAAATTCGCGCCAATAGCACCAATCAAATGCGGTTTTTCTGTCAACATCCCGAAGTTCCCAACGATGCTCAAAATCTTGCCTACCGGGCCGCTGACCTCATGGCCCAAAACTTTCCTAAAGCCTTTGCCAACTTTGGTGGAGTAGATATTCACCTCGATAAACGCATTCCCGTGGCCGCTGGATTAGCCGGCGGTTCCACCGATGGTTCTGCCGTTTTAGTGGGTATTAATCTCCTCTGGGAATTGGGGTTAACCCTACCCGAATTACAAACCCTAGCCGCTCAATTAGGCTCTGATTTACCCTTTTGTATTGCCGGGGGAACGGCGATCGCCTCTGGTCGTGGAGAAATGTTAGACCCATTACAGGATGTAGATAACCTATGGGTCGTGTTAGCCAAATATCGCCATATCGCAGTTTCGACTCCTTGGGCCTATCAAACCTACCGTCAACAATTTGGGCAACAGTATCTTCAGGACACGGAAGCCCGGCAACAACGCACCCATCAAGTCCATTCTGGCCCCCTAGTACAAGCCATTCTGCACAAAAATGGTCGAGAGATTGCCCAACATCTCCGCAACGACCTCGAAAAAGTCGTTTTACCCGCCCATCCCCAGGTCGCCCATTTACGCCAAACCCTCGCCCAGTCCGGTGGTCTAGCCACCATGATGTCCGGGTCAGGGCCAACCGTCTTTACCCTTTGTGCATCCCAGGCGATCGCCGAACAGGTCAAAACCCAAACCCAACAGACCTTAAACGATCCCGACTTAGACTTTTGGGTTGCCCGTTTAATCGGCAATGGCATTCAAGTTATGCCCTAGGGATAAAGTTCTCGCCCAATGCTGGCCCGATCCTGAAACTGTTAATAATGAACAGTCTGAAAATGCCCCTCTCCCTATACACTAGGCAGATTATTATTTGCCTGTTGAGTTTTTTATGAGTAACACCAGCGACTATATCGCCGAAGAAGCGGCCTTGCGCGTACAGATTTTGAGTGAGGCCCTACCCTATATCCAACAATTTGCCGGGCGAACAGTGGTCATTAAGTATGGCGGCGCGGCAATGAAAGATAGTCAACTCAAGGATAAGGTGATTCGGGATATTGTCTTTATGGCCTCGGTAGGGATTCGTCCGGTGGTGATCCATGGGGGAGGGCCAGAAATTAATAGTTGGTTAGATAAGTTGGGCATTGAACCGAAATTTAAAGATGGTTTGCGGGTGACGGATGCCCCAACCATGGACGTGGTGGAAATGGTGTTAGTGGGGCGTGTTAATAAGGAATTAGTTTCACTAATCAATCAAGCCGGGGGCCAGGCCGTCGGTCTGTGTGGCAAGGATAGTAACCTGGTCACAGCGCGGCCCATGGCCAACAAAGATGTGGGTTTTGTCGGTGAAGTGAGTACGATTAATCCCCGTTTAGTGGAATCCCTCGTCAAAGGTGGTTATATCCCGGTGATTTCCAGTGTGGCCGCTGATGAGTTGGGTCAGGCCTATAACATCAACGCGGATACCTTTGCCGGGGAAATTGCCGCCGCCCTGGGTGCCGAAAAATTAATTTTACTAACCGATACCAGGGGAATTTTACGGGACTATAAAGATCCTTCTACCCTCGTCACCAAGATTGATATTCAACAGGCTAGAGAATTAATTCAGGAAGGGGTAGTATCGGGGGGCATGATTCCCAAAGTGAACTGCTGTGTGCGATCGCTGGCCCAGGGAGTCAGAGCGGCCCATATTATTGATGGTCGTTTACCCCATGCCCTGTTACTGGAAGTGTTCAGCGATTTGGGTATTGGTTCAATGATCGTAGCTTCCGGGTTTATGTTGTAAACCTTGGTCAGTTCTTAACAGGCATTGGCAAAGGCTTGGGAAAGAAAGGGCAAGAGTTGGGGATTGCGAGCATTGTCCGGCCCTTCGGTAAAAACAACGAGCAGATAGGGCTGACGATTGGGAATTTCAATGTAGGCGCAATCGTGGCGTACCTGGCTTGTCCAACCAGCCTTTGACCATAACTGAGCATTGTGGGGCAGAACTTCTCCTAAAAAGCCGGTGACTTGATTCTCTTCGCCGGGGTCGGGACGGCTCACCTGTAAATCCCGGCGTAATAGTCGCATCATGGTCTGCGATCGCTGAGAGGAGACAGCCACCCCCCCGATAATGCTATGGAATAAGCGGGCGACAGCATGGGTTGTGACCATATTGCGATTTTCCCGCATTTCTCCGACAAATTCTCGTTCCCGGCCGTAAGGGCCATCGCCCCAGGTTTTTTGATTGACATTAATCCCTTGAAATTCTTCCCAGCCTAGGGATTGCAAATAACGGTTCACAATATTGCGTTGTTGTTTCCAGGTCGCAAAGGGAGCCGGAGGCAAGCTAGGCCCACTGGTGGTTCCGCTTAAAACATCTACGATTAAACTGGTGGCATCATTACTGGAATCCACGATCATGTCTTTGACGGCCCGTTGTATTTCGGGGGAATCGCTGACCATTTTACTTTCTAGCCACTCGGCGATCGCCACGAGATAAAAGAGTTTAACAATACTAGCAGGATAAATTCGTTCTACCCCCCGATAACTAAAACCCCGGACAGGATATTGCCAAAATTCGTTTGCAGAGAGCGCACCGCCGGTATTCACCATCACGGGGACATCATAGACCAGCCAGGTCACAGCAATTTGATCGCGGCGTAAACTGGGGAAAGCTTGCCAGGTACTTTCTAGGATCGCCTGGGCGACGGAATTGAGGGTATCATCGGTTTGGAAAAAAGGCATCGGTTAATAATGAAAAATTAATAATGAATAGTTGATAGTTGATAAACCCCGTCTAACTCGAAATCCATAGTTTTTTGCTCTCCCAAGACGATCCCACTTTGTCAGGGGGACTTATCCCTAGAATGTATCTTAAAAAAACAACAATTTCAAACAACGGTAGTGATTGAGTTGTCGTGGTGATGGCTTAAGCCTTGGCTAATTGAGCATTGTCATCGTGTATAAAGTACCAAATTGCCCCAATATAATTTTCTCCATTTTTGAAAAAAGAGGGGCTTTGGTACATCAGTTGAGAAATTCATTTTCGCAAGGACTACTATCGAATCATATCAAATCCGATTGATTACCCATAATTCAAAGTATCCTACAATTTTACGGTTAAAGAATCGCCGTTATGGCTGTTTAACCGGATTTAATATCACGACCTCCTGAGTTTAGTAAACTCTCATCGGATATAGCATTCTAAAATGGGGGCATTCGGGGAGGTGCAGTTTGCCAAAGTAGTTCAATATCTTCGGGAGTAAGTTGATAGGCTTGATTAATCAGATGAGAAACTTGTTTTTCTAAAGTTAGGATCATTGTTTGATGATTTTGTAAAATCGGGACATAATCTTGATAAACGTCTTGTAAGGCTTTTAAGGTTTTAGGAGGAAAGCCAGAGCCTTTGGGTTTGCGTTTTTTGACCTCTTCAATAAATTCCTCACTGCTTAAATTAGCAAAATTCTCTAATTTTTGTCCCAGTTTTTGAATCCCTTGATCAATTTTGAGCCAATTAAAAACTTCCTGTTGGGCTTGTTGGTTTTGTTGCGTAACTTCAATTAAACGACTGGCTAAATCCTCAACCTGCGATCGCTGATTGTCGGTTGGAGGGGCGATCGGTAATAATTCAGTATAAATATTTTTAAGCCGCAGGGTTTCGTTAGCTCCATGAATCGTGGCACGGAACAAATAAGACCACATTAAAGGAGAGTTTAATACGGCTAATAACCACAAATCTGATGAAGGTAAAATAAAACATAAATCATTAGTTAAAATTCCACTACTATCAAAACAAAATTCAGAATAAGTGGAAAGATCTTTCCAAATAACTTTAGCTTGTTCAAAACTATCATAATAAGCACAAGGACGTAATTCCCACCAATAACGACCTTTATCCAAACGCTTTTTTAACTTTTCTTCAAATGGTTTTAAATGAGAATATAAAGAAGGATAAGTTGTCGAAAATAAAGTTTCTGCCGAATCGTTATGAGTCCAATTCCAATGATAATCACTACTAGAAGAAATGACAATCATCCATAGATTTTGCCATGATGAATGCCACCGTCTAATATCTTGGCCTCGTAAATAGGGCTTAATAATTTCAGCGCATTTTGGATCATCTTTTACTAAATGTTGACGAGTTTGATCATCAATTAAAAAAGCCTCATTAAAACCCGTTAAAATTCCTCGATAAGGTTTAATCCCAGTAAAATCTGTTAAAGGAACTCCGACCGCTTTAATTTTCTGCATTAACCTTTCTACCGCAGGCGATTCCAAACTCCACGCCGCCGCCGTAAACCGTGACCAGGGAACCTCATAACCCGCTTGTTCTACATACTGCGGTAAATTAAGATTTTCTAAGCGTTCACGCGGCACAGGACAAACTCTAACCGATAAATTACGAGCCATTTTTGCCATCTCTAAATTCTCCTCAGCGGCCGATTTTCTGACTAAAATAATGCAGGGAAAAACGTCTGCATCTTCAAAAATGGGCGCATGACCAAAATCTATAATTTGCTCTATCCAGCTATTCTGAGTAAAAAACCGCCGTAACGCTTCCCCATAACCCGCTTTTAACCATTTATTAGTAACAATATAGGATAACAATCCCCCTGTTTTAAGAATATTAACCCCCTGCTCATAGAAATAAGTATAGAGGTCTGCTACCCCATGATAAGACTGATAATGCCCTTGTAAATAAGGCTTAATGGTAGATAACAACTCTTGTCGAACGTAGGGTGGATTACCAATCACCACATCAAATCCCCCCGTCTCAAAAATCTGGGGAAATTCTGCTTGCCAATCAAACGCTAACGGATCAAACTGAGGATCAGCAATAATCGCATTACCCACCTTAATATTCTGCTCTAAATCCGTTAAAGGTTTACCCCGTTCTGCTGTTTTCAACCAGAGCGAAAGTTTTGTAATTTCTACCGACTCTGGTGATAAATCCACGCCATATAAATTTTGGGTTAATAAGGTTTGCGTTAAATCAAAAAGACTACGCTGGCCAATCACATCACTGGAGACTTGACCTTGGGTTTGATGATCCGATGCTAATCTCGCTAAAGCTTCATTGACTCGCTCATATTCTCGACTCAAATAATCAAACGCCGCAATTAAAAAAGCTCCAGAACCACAGGCCGGATCAATCACGCGAATCCCCAATAAAACTTCTCGATAGGCTCTCCAAAATTCCTCTTCTTGTCTTCTTTTTTCTTGCTCTAAACGTTCTTTTTCTTTTTTATTAGCCGAGTTATTCATGTTGGTCAATGACTCTAATTGTAGGCGATCGCCGATTTCTCGCTCTTTTTCTTTCAGATAATTTCCCAAAGCCACTCCGACAATATACTCGGTAATAAATGATGGTGTATAATAAACTCCCTGAACCTTTCGCTTCCCTTTTTTTTCCTCAAAGTTAATCCCTTTTGCCTGGGCGCGTAATGCTTCCAAATCACTGACCGACTGCTCAAAAATATGTCCTAAAATATTGACTGAAACTTCAGTTTCAAAATCAAACTCCGTTAAATTTTTTAATTGTGTGCAGAGTAAATTGGTTACTGGTAACTGACCATCTAACAGGGGATCATATTTAAATAAACCGCCATTATAACCAGGAATGACCTGTTTTTCATTACCGGCATCTACCCAACGAAAAAGAGCTTTATAATTCTCCCAAATGGGAGTTGGCTGATAAGGATTTTCAAAATCATGGGCCTTGCGGATCATTCTTTTTGGTAATAATCCCCGATCCTCACAAAACCCAATAAATAAAATACGATCTAATAATTTTTGTGCTTTTTCAATTAAGATCACATCTCGATTCTCTAGGTTTTCCTTAAAAGAACGTCGAAAATGATCAATTAAATCCGTCCGTGTTTCTTGATAAAGCTTATACAGCTTTTTCGTAATTGCCTCTTCGGCCTCTTCTGATTCCAAAAATAATTGATCAATGCGAGAAATAGACTTCCTATCTTGACTAATTTTAGGTAAAAAATTATCCCGACAAAATAAAAAATAAAATTGCTTAAAAATGGTTAAATCTTCTAAATCAACCAAAAAAAAAGATTGGTAATAAGCGGGAGTTTTACTGGTGTGGTAGAGACGAATTTCTCGATAATTAGAGATAATAATCCACTGACAATTCGGCGTATAATTTGCATATCGCCAACCCTGCTCAACTGCCGATTCCTGACGACCAGGAGCCGCTCGATCCAAAATTTCCTTGGCTCCCTTTAATTCAATTGGTGCAATCACTGGCCCGGATAACTTTGCTTTACCTTGTAACGTCATTTGAGTGGTAAATAGTCCTAACGCCGCATCGGCTGATCCCCCCCCATCAGCAATGGTTCTTTCTGCATGAATTTCCCAATTTTTGCCATCTCCTTCTACAACAGAACGGTAGCCTAATCCTTCTTGGAAAACTGTCCTTAAAAAATCTCCATGTAAAGAAACTTCCTTAAATTCATCAAGAATTCCTTGTTTTAACGGGCCTAACCAAGCGAGAATTTTTTGTTGTTTAGCGACTAAATCTTGGGGAAAATTAAACCCGTTGATAGCATTATTCAACGTTTTACCATGGAATAGTGGGTTGCTTGCTTGGCTAGGCATTGTTTTTAATTCTAAAATTCCTACTGTTCATTTTAGCAAATGTAAGCTTAATGCAGAGAGGCTCGGCTATTTGTTTGACCGAAAATCCTAGGATTCACTCATGCGTTGATTACCGAGTAAATCCTGGGGAATAAAACGGCGATCGCGGGGTAAAGGAATAACGGATTCTGCCAAGAAAAACTGACCGGCTTGTATCCAATTTTTTAACTCCTCTGCCACTTGACGAGAACGGGCAAAACTGGCTAAAGATGCAACCCGCACGGTTTTTCCTTCGATGGTCATGCGACCACTTTTTAATTGGGCATAACTGACGAGGCCAAAGGTGGGACGAACTCGACGAGGAATGGAAAAATCCACGACCGGCGCAACAATTTCCTCATCTTTGACGGCACAATATTCGATCACTTTTTCAGTTAAAACCGGCAAGGGAATCCCCACTCCTAACATTAAAGAAGTTCCATAATTTTTGAAATAACAACCCCGCACCCAATAGGGATTCATTTGTTTAGCATCCCCAATTAACGCGAGGGTGGCCCCTGGCCCAATCGGAGTATGATTAGCTAATCGTTTTTGTAACGGAAAATGTTGAGTTCCTTCCCAGGAAACATAACCAATTCCTCCCCCTAAAAAAACACGACTGCCAATCCCAATTAAGTCTAAATCGGGGTCATTAAAGAGCGGTGAAATTGCTCCCGGATTAGAATAAACAGCATTGCCTAAACGCGGTTGTAAGGGGCCAAGATAAGTGTATAACAGGCGATCGCCGCCATTTACCCCCACAATAAAATTTTGATATAAATTCCGAGGATTATACAAATAAAATTGATTAATCGTCTGTTGTGTAATCATCGTTTCCAGGGAAGTGCGCGGATAACAATCGGTTCCTTGACCAATGGCCCGTAATGCCACCGCTTTCCCTGCAATTAAATCCTCAATCACATGACCGCCCCCCCGTTCAATTCCTAGGGGATTACCCCGACTTTCCATGTCTAATAATTCATTATTACTGCCACTATAATCGGCCATGGCTGTCGCCCCTAGATATAAATCCACCGCCCCTAAACCGGCATAGACAGGAACGCCATCTAACCAACATTGACGTATTTTAATCGGCGGATCAGTATGACCTAAATTGATGATGGCTCCAGAAGATTCCATCGGTTCAAAACTGCCCGTACAGACCACATCTACCTGTTCGGCAATTTGAGTAATGCTTTGGCTTTCAACCTGAGCCTTGACTTCTTCCACCGTCCAAACAACGGCTTTTTTCTGGCGAATTTTATCGTTAATTTCAGCAATAGTCCGCATAGAGATAAATTTAAAATAAAGAATAACAAGAAAGTTAGAAAAAGAAACTGATTCCTTAAGTACCTCTCAACACGCAATTTTTAACATCAATATCGCTTAACTATTTCATTGTCAACGATTCATTGTCCCTTGCCAATTATCCATTATTCATTATTCATTATCCATTATCCATTATTCATTATCCATTATTCATTATTCATTATTCATTATCCATTATCCATTATCCATTATCCACTACTCCTTCTGAGTCATTTATAAATCAGGAGAAGAATACCGTTGCCAATCATCTAAAATATCTCGAATGACAACTTCTCGAATTAAAACTTGACTAACAATACTTAAAGGATAAGCCAGCAACAATCCTAGCATATTAAATAAACTAGCAAAAATTACTTGACCTAATAAAAGACTGCCCGGTAATAGCGTTACCGGTTTCGCAATTAAACGAGGCGTAATCAGATAATTTTCGAGTTGATGAATCATCCCATACAAGCCTAAAACCAGTAACGCCTTAAAGGGATTATCTAAAAAAGCGATCGCCAGGGCCGGGATTAAACTCATTAATGGCCCCCAAAAGGGAATAAAAGTTAATAAACCGGCTAATAGAGCTAGGGCTAAGGTTAAAGGAAATTGTAACAGCCCTAACCCGATAAACGTTAACACGGATACGACTCCCATATTCACCACCATGGCCACCAACCAATCTTCCAAAGCCTCTTCACAGAGTGCGAGAATATGCTCCCCCCGTTGACGATAAAAAGAAGGTAATAATCGCAAAAAGCCTTGGCGGTAGGCAATGGGATCAGCTAATAACATTAAGCTCAAAACTAACAACAGTAAAAGACTGAGCGGAAAGCCCAGAGTGCTATAAAATAAATTCAAACCTTGGCCAGCTAATTGGCTTAAAAGCGGTTGAAATTGTTGGCTTAATTGTTGTAAATTTGGCAGGGAGTGAATTAAATCGGGATCGGCTTGAGCCAGAATACTTTTGACCCAAAGGATCACTTGATTGAGACCCTGGGGAACCAAGGTCACTAATTCCTTTAATTGACTAAAAAAGGGCGGCACAATCAGGACAAAAAATAAACTCAAAAAGCCCAATAAACCTGTTACAGCTAAGGCGATCGCCCCGCCCCGATGAATCCCTTTTTTCTGTAACCAGTTGGCCGCGTGATTGAGAGCATTAGCCACCACGATCGCCGCAAACAGTAGAAGCAATAATTGGCGAATTTGCCAAAGAATTAATAAAGATCCCAGAAGAACAATAAAGCCTAACCACTGCTCAAACTTCATGGTTATTCCCTCGACGATAGGGAGGGTTGACGGGTAAGCCAAAGAAGCACAACTGCGATCACTAAGGGTGGTAATGTTACCCCTAAAATCGCATTCCCATGGGTTGGGGCAATATGCAGACTCGGAGCCAAATATTTAATCCCCAAAGAGAGGAAAAGGGAGGCTCCAAAAACCTTTAGCAAAGTAGCCAAAATATTCATCTTGTTTACGGGAGATTTAAGGGAGTCTCAGGCAGTAGTCCCCTTTTTTAAGGGAGATTTAGGGGGATCTCAAACTGATTTAATCGCAAAGATTTTTTCAATCACTTCCTCCACAACTTTGTCCGGGGTAGAAGCCCCAGAAGTCACTCCTACAACGATCGCCCCATCGGGTAACCAGGGTTGAGCAATTTCCAGGTCTTTACCCAGGGGTTTATGTTCGACTTGATTGCCTGGCCCAATGCGACCGGCACTATCAATATGATAGGAAGGAATTTGATGTTCGATCGCAATTTCCTGTAAATGGGTCGTATTTGAGGAATTATAACCACCAATAACCACCATTAAAGATAGATCATCTTCCACCAAATTAAACATGGCATCTTGCCGTTCCTGGGTTGCATCACAGATGGTATTAAAACTCATAAAATGATCATTTAAAAGCGTCGGGCCATACTTTTTCAGTAGGGTTTTCTCAAAAAGTTTACCAATTTCTTCCGTCTCACTTTTGAGCATTGTGGTTTGATTGGCCACTCCCAAACGCACTAAATCCCGGTCCGGATCAAAGCCCTCTGAATAGGCATTTTTAAATTTTTCAAGAAATTCCTGGGCATTGCCTCCCTGTGAAATATAGTCACAAACGTATTGGGCTTGGGCTAAATTTAACACGATTAAATAAGCTCCCGCAAAGGAACTGGTGGCGATGGTTTCTTCGTGATTGTATTTACCGTGAATAATGGAGGTGTAGTCTTTCTTTTTGTGTTTCTCGACCGAATTCCAAACCTTAGAAACCCAGGGACAAGTGGTATCTACAATGGTGCAACCTTTACCATTTAATAATTGCATTTCGGCAACACTAGCCCCAAAGGCGGGTAAAATGACCACATCTTGGCTTTCTACTTGACTAAAATCTTTAATGTCTTGTTCTACCGGAATGAAATTCACCTCCATTTCCCGGAGGCGTTGATTAACAGAGGGATTATGAATAATTTCGTTGGTAATCCAGAGTTTTTGGGTCGGAAAATGTTGGCGTGTTTCGTAGGCCATGGCCACCGCCCTTTCGACTCCCCAACAAAAGCCAAAGGCTTCAGCTAACCGAATGGTGACATTGCCCCGTTGTAAGCGATAGTGATTGTGACGAATTTCTTGGATTAAGGAGCTTTGGTATTCGGTATTCATCACTCCCATAACTTCCTGAGTATGACCAAATCCTCGGCGGTGATAATTCTCAGATTGTTGCAGTGATCGCTTAAAGGTTTTAGTGTCCATGGTTTGAGTGAATAGTGAATAATTGATAGTGAATAATTGATAATTGATAATTGATAATTGGGAAGGGAGAATTGGTCAATTTCAATTTTACCGCAGGGATTTAATACCGTTAAATCCTGATACTGATAAAAACCTAACACCGTTAAATTCTGGTAAAAATTTAACAGGATTCAATCTTTTACCTTCCTGTTTCGTCTTCTATGTTGTTGGGGTGGGTTGAGATTCCAGATATAGGAGAAATTCTAATAATTCTTCATCGGATAATAGTTGCCGCGATCGCTTGCCGTAGGTTTGTAAGAGATAATTTTTGCCCTGTTCATTTGTCCAACCGAGGCGTTTAAGTTCTAAATTGGTGCGAGCAATCACTTCGGAAAAATCAACAGGTTGGCTGACATCTAGGGGGGGAGGAGCGGCTCCATTGGTAGCAGTCGGTTCCAGTTTGCCAAGTTCAACGGTTTCGGTTACGAGGGTTAACTGAGGTTCCGGCTCGACAAAGGCGATCGGTTCAGGTAGGGTTAATGGCTCCGGCGGCGGTAGTTCTTCGGGTTTGGGTGTCTCTTCTGGGGGAATGGCCGCCTGGGTGGGTGTCTCAGGCTCTTGGGCCGGTTCTGGGGTGAGTTCTGGGGCGGGTTCTACCTTCGGCAGGGGTAGTGGCGGCTCACTCAACAGTGGCTCACTTACCATAGATGCAGGCGGTTCGGGTTCAAGTGTCGCTGGCGGCAAAACCTCTGGTGGGGGTTCCGGGGTCAGGGTTAATAACGGGGGGTCAGGGGCGATCGCTGGAGGAGGAGAAACAGGACTGGGGGCTTTGACCGATTTTGTTGCAGGTTCACGGGGAGGAGCCGAGAGGGGAGAGGGGGCCGGAGAGATGGGGCGCGAGGTTTTCGTCGTGACCGGTACGGATACAGGTTTTTCTGGCTCAGGACTGACTGCGGTTTTCTCCACTACTACGACGGCTAATTTCTCGGCATCAAGGTTTACCGGGGGCTGATCCCCTACTGGAGCAAGTTCTAAGGGGGGCAAGTCCAATAGGGTCAAGGCCCGCGATCGCGCTGTATCCTCAGCATTTTCTAGGGTAGCGGCGGCGGCCATACCGGAGGCCAGGGCAATCCCATCTACCTTAATGGTGGCTCTGACCAGATAAAGGCCATGGTCAATCATTAACAGTTCACTGGTAAAACTCCCCAGGGGAAATTGCCGACGAAATTGCTTCAACATAAAAACCCATAAACGAACCGCCTTCCATCGTACCAGACCTTTCCCTGGGATGCAGATAGGAACCACTCCCTTTCCTCACGATTTCAGCAAATATTAAAAAAATATTACGAAATGTAACGTATAATAACGAACGGTGTGTTTCACAGAATGAGAGAGTATTCATGCGCGTTGCGATCGCTGGAGCCGGTTTAGCGGGTTTATCCTGTGCCAAATACCTGGCGGATGCGGGGTTTACCCCGGTCGTCTTGGAACGTCGAGACGTATTGGGGGGTAAGGTGGCCGCCTGGCAGGACGAGGACGGTGATTGGTATGAAACGGGTTTACATATCTTTTTTGGGGCCTATCCCAATATGTTGCAACTGTTCAAGGAATTGGGCATCGAAGACCGGTTGCAATGGAAAGAACACACCATGATTTTTAATCAACCAGAAAAGCCGGGAACCTATTCGCGGTTTGATTTTCCGGATATACCGGCCCCGTTGAATGGGGTCGTGGCGATTCTCAGAAACAATGATTTGTTAACCTGGCCAGAAAAAATTCGCTTTGGGGTCGGTTTATTACCCGCGATGATCCAGGGGCAAAGTTATGTGGAAGACATGGATCAATATACCTGGTCAGAATGGATGCAAAAACAAAATATTCCCCCTAGGGTGGAAAAAGAAGTGTTTATTGCCATGAGTAAGGCGTTGAACTTTATCAATCCCGATGAAATTTCGGCAACGATTTTGTTAACGGCTCTTAATCGTTTTCTTCAGGAAAAAGAAGGCTCGAAAATGGCCTTTTTAGATGGTTCACCGACGGAAAGATTATGTCAACCTTTGGTGGATTACATTACGGAACGGGGAGGCGAGGTCAGATTAAACGCTCCTTTAAAAGAAATTTTATTAAATGAAGATGGAACGGTAAAAGGCTTTTTGATTCGAGGATTAGAGGAGCAATCGGATGAAGTGTTCACCGCCGATCTCTATGTTTCAGCCATGCCCGTTGATCCCTTAAAAGTATTACTGCCACAACCCTGGCGCGATCGCCCTGAATTCAAAAAATTAGAGGGTTTAGAAGGCGTGCCGGTAATTAACTTACATCTCTGGTTTGACCGCAAATTAACCGATATTGATCATCTGCTATTTTCCCGATCGCCCCTATTGAGTGTCTATGCCGACATGAGCAATACCTGTAAGGAATATAGCAACCCGGATCGTTCCATGCTGGAATTGGTCTTAGCTCCTGCCCATGACTGGATTAGTCAATCTGATTCAGCGATTATTTCAGCGACCCTGGCGGAATTAGAAAAATTATTTCCCCACCATTTTACGGGGGAAAATCCAGCCAAATTGCTCAAATCCCACGTTGTTAAAACCCCGCGATCGGTCTATAAAGCCACCCCCGGCCGGCAAGCCTGTCGCCCCGATCAACGCACCTCAATCGCCAACTTTTATCTTGCGGGGGATTTCACCATGCAAAAATATCTGGGCAGTATGGAAGGAGCCGTCCTTTCCGGCAAACAATGCGCCACCGCGATCGCCGAGGACAAATCCCGGTAAGGTTAGGTCTAGGGTGAGGCCAGAGGAAGACGTTAACCCTCCAAGCCGATCGCCTGACAGGGTAGAATAGAGTCTCAATTGATTATGTCTGTTTTATTCTTGTCAATCCCTAGCCCTTAAGCAATGAGCAGTTCCGAACGTCGCGTTTTCTTATTGGATTTTGAAAAGCCTCTATACGAATTAGAAGAAAAAATTAACCAGATTCGAGAACTGGCTAAGGAAGAAGAGGTAGATGTCTCGGAACAGTTAGCACAATTAGAGGAGCGAGCCGAACAATTACGGCGGGAAATTTTTGGTAATCTCAATCCGTCCCAACAACTTCAGTTAGCGCGTCATCCCCGGCGACCGAGTACTCTGGATTATATTCAGGCGATCGCCGATGATTGGTTTGAAATGCACGGTGATCGGGGCGGTTACGATGATCCGGCGTTAGTCGGTGGTGTGGCCCGCTTAGAGGGTCGTCCCGTCGTGATTTTAGGACATCAAAAGGGGCGGGATACCAAGGACAACGTGGCCCGCAATTTCGGGATGCCGGCTCCCAATGGCTACCGTAAAGCGTTGCGCTTAATGGAACACGCGGAACATTTCGGGATGCCGATTATTACCTTTATTGATACCCCCGGAGCCTGGGCCGGTGTAGAAGCAGAAAAACTGGGTCAAGGGGAGGCGATCGCCTACAATTTACGCCAGATGTTTAGTTTTGATGTGCCAATTATCTGTACAGTCATTGGGGAAGGCGGATCCGGTGGTGCGTTAGGGATTGGCGTGGGCGATCGAGTGTTGATGTTAGAACACGCAGTTTATACGGTGGCAACTCCCGAAGCCTGTGCCGCTATTCTTTGGAAAGATGCCAAAAAATCCGATAAGGCGGCGATCGCTTTGAAAATCACGTCAAAGGATTTAAAAACCCTGGGAATTATTGATGAAATTGTCGAAGAACCCTCCGGTGCGGCCCATGCCGATCCCATCACAACGTCTAAGTTTTTAAAACAAGCTTTATTAAATAATCTGGAGTATCTTTCCCAGATGACCCCAAACCAACGCAAGGAATTACGCTATGACAAATTTCGTAACATGGGGCAATTTTTAGAGGAATAAGGAGTATAGCCACTGCCTATTGATCAGAAAATGACCAATACCAGAATAGATCGCAACAACCAATTATTGGACTACTACGGCAGTTTTCTCCTGACAGTAGTTAACCCCGATGGGGAGTCTGCTCGTTAATGTTAACACTAGGATTTTTGGGGACTAGGAATAGTCACATCAATCATCTGAATTTTTTCGTTTAAAGTCTTTAATGTCGGCTTAATCGGTTGACCATTGCCCACCACCAATGTCACCATTTTTTCTGGTTGTAAATACTTTTGAGCAACCCGTTGTACATCGGCGATCGTGGTTGCTTTAACCTTGCGTTGATAGTCAAAAATAAAGTCTTTAGGATAACCATAATATTCGTAGGTCATCAGCCGGGTGAGGGTTTGACTCGGACTCTCAAACCGGAAAACAAAGGAATTTAAAATAGACTCTTTGGCATAGGCTAATTCCTCCGGGCTGATCGGGGTCGTGCGAATCCGCTCAACTTCCTTCAAAAGAGATTGAATAAACGGAACAGTCGTATCGGTTCGAGTTTGACCCCCCGCTACAAAAATGCCAGGGTAATCGTAGGCGGCATTCCATACCCCATAAACGGAATAGGCTAATCCCTGTTTAGACCGAATATTATTAAATAAACGCCCTCCAAAACCATTCAAAACCCCATTCATAACTGTTAACGCCGGGTAATCGGGACTGCTAATTTTTCCCCCTAATTGACCTAGTAAAATATTGCTTTGCGTTAACTGCGTTTGATCCACTAAAAAAACTTCATGACTGTTTTGCTGAGTCGCACTAGGAACCGTTAAATTGGGGGCGGTAGTGGTCACTTGCCAATCGCCAAAATATTGGTCAATCCAGGCTTTCATTTGTTGTGGGTCAAAATCGCCGACAATGCCGAGAATGCTTCCCTGGGGACGAATATACGTTTGATAAAATTGTCGCAGGCTCTCTTGATTAATATTTGCTAAAGTACCGTACTCCATAATGCGGGCGTAGGGACTCTCTGACCCATAAATTAACTTGCCAAATTCACGACTGGCAATATCATCCGGATCATCATTCCGTCGGGCGATCGCCCCTCTCGCCTGGGTTTTCGCCAATTCCACTTGATCCGCCGCAAACGCCGGAGACTCGACCACTTCTGCAAAGAGGGAAAAAACCGTTGCCACATCCTTACTCAGAACATCAAAACCGGCCGAGCCGGAACTGACCCCAATACTGGTTTCAATGGCGGCGGCCCGTTGTTCAAGCAGTTGATTTAACTCATTGGCCGGGTGAGCTTGGGTTCCCCCTAGTCGCCACACGGTTCCCGTAATACCCGCTAATCCCACTTGATCGCCAGGTTCCCAGCGTGAGCCAGCCCGAAAGAGAGCCGTACCTTTAACTAGGGGTAACTGGTGATCTTCCATCAGATAAACAACCATGCCATTTTTCAGTTCATAGCGTTCGTAGGGGGGCAGTTTAACCTCTGGCAAGGGAGGAAATTGCAGATCGGTATAGTGTCGCGGTGTATTCGTGGGGGGGGGATTATCCTTGGCGATCGCCGCACCATGGATAAAGAGCGTTAGAACGAGGGTCATCACCACCAGACCCAACCACGCACGATTTTGAGTCACACAACGACGTAACCGGGGGAATAACAAGGGAAAATCTCCAATCACAAGGGCTCACCTATCATAGCCCGGTGGTTTCCCCTTCGACTAGGGCGTGGGCTTTTTCGGAGAAGCGGTGGGGCTAGAGGCGACAGCCGGGGGCTTGGCGGCTGGGTTGACGGCCACCTGGGGAGCCATCTGGGGAGCCGGGGTCGTATTTTTCAAATGCTGGTAACTGGTACGGGAAAAGTTTTGAATTAATTCCCTAGCTTTGGGGTCATTGTGGGGACGTTGGGCCATCACCGCAAAAATATAGCGTTTACCATTGGGCATATCAATAATGCCTGCATCCCCTAACACCTTGCCAATATCCCCCGTTTTATGGGCAATCACCGCATCCGATTCTAATCCCTGGGGTAATAAGGTGCGGGTCTTGGTTTGTTGCATGATATTCAACAGGCGATCGCGGGATTTCAAAGATAGTAATTCCCCCTGATTTACCTTTGCTAGGGATGTGACCAAATCCTGGGGACTTGTCTTATTCGTTCCCTCCAGATCGGGCAGGATATTGTTAATCACTGTTGTCGTTAGACCCCACTGTTGAAAGCGTTGATTTAAAGCCGCTTTACCCCCTAGTCGCTTAATAATCATGTTGGTCGCGGTATTGTCACTAATCACGATCATTTTGGTGACTGTTTCCAATGCGGTAAAATTGGCCTTTTTACCCTGTTGGTATTGCATATCTCCCGACCCCGACGCGATTACCTCTTTGGTCATGGGTAAGGGTTCATTCAGTTTAATTTTGCCTGCATCTACATCTTGGAAAAAGGCGATCGCAACTGGAATTTTAATGGTACTGGCCGCCGCGATCGGTACATCCCCCTGCAAATTAACAAATTGCCCATTGTCCATATCCAGTAAGTAGGCCTGGGGCAAAATTTTCTGGGTTTTAGCTTTAGAAGCCAGAGTCGCTAATTTCTGTTTTAAAGCGGTATTTTCCGTTGTGGTCGTAATCTTTTCGGCAGGAACCGTTTGGGTAATATTGGCCGAGTCTTTTCCAGATCCGCCTGTCGAGTCTTTCCCGAACGATCCCCCTAAAGCGCCTAGGTGATGGAGAAACCCCTGGGGATTAACGGCGATCGCCGTAGAAGCAGAAGTTCCAGAAGTCCTTTTTAGAGTTGAAGCCTGAGAAGACAAAAAACGAGTGGGAGTCAAAGTAGCCAGGATTGTGCCGATCAAGACACTCAAACCCGCCCCTAACATAGCAACCCGCAGAGCATACAAAATTCCCGATTGCACAAAATTGGGTTTACGCTCTTTTCGGACGGCGATCGAGCGAGGGGGAACCATCACCGTTTCCTTGGGTTCCGGGGTGACAGCAACATCAGCAGTCATATCAGCAGTCGTTTCTAAAGGTTGCACAAGGCTGAGATTACGACGGCGGTCTCGACGGGATTTAGGCGTGGACATAGGGGCGGTGGGAGGATAACAAAAAAGAGAAGAGAGGTAAAGTCCGACAGAGAAAAAGCCACCAATCGGTGGAGTCTTTTGCAAGCGTTATCGTGGGATCTCTATCGTAGAAGATGGATCATTGCCTCTGCTAGAGGACATAGACTGTTGATGGTGACTGGGGTTGGCCGAGAAATGTTGCCAGAGCCAATCGACTTGGCCCAGAATTCCCCGCAACAGAGCCACCTCTTCGCTAGTGAGTTGACTGCGCTGATAAAGACGACGGAGTTTTTGCATTCTAGCCTGGGCTGTATGGGGATAAAGCACCTGGATATTTAATAACGTTTTTTCTAAATGCTGATAGTAACCTTCGAGTTGTTCGTAGGGAGCCGTAGCTAGGGTTGAGCCGGGAGAGGTTGGTTCCAAGGTTGCCTGGTATAACTCATAGCTACAAATGGCAACGGACTGGGCCAAATTGAGAGAGGTATAGTCCGCATGGGCCGGAATACCCACAAACCGATGGGCAAAATTTAATTCTTCGTTGCTTAACCCCCGGTCTTCTCTGCCAAAAATTAATGCACTAGGAGCCGTTAACAACCAGGGTAAAGCTTGGCGCGGGGTTTCTAACGGGGTTTCTAAATTTCGAGCCTTGGCCGTCGTGGCGATCGCCCGTTGACATCCCAGAAGAGCCTCCGTTAAAGAAGTCACCCGTTGATGGGCCTCCAACACCTCTAGTCCATGCACCGCCATTCGTCGCGCCTCTTCACCCAGGGGATCACACTGGGGATTAACCAGCACTAATTGGGATAACCCCATATTTTTCATCACCCTAGCCACCGAGCCAATATTTAAGGGGCCAGCCGGTTCCACCAAAACAATTTTGATCTGAGCAAGAGAAGCCATGGCAAGGATTTAAGCACCGTTAATTAACCCTTTTCAGAATACCCCTGCCGAATCCTTTTATTTTTGGTAGAATCAACTATAAGTCTGCTGAAACTTTAGGAGCGATCGCCTTGTTCACCACTGTTGCCCCCTCCGTCCCCGTCTCTGACCCCTTGCCCTACGACCTGGTGAGCAGTATTCAAGAACTAAAACAGTCCTTGAACGCGGTAATCCTCGCCCATTACTATCAAAATGCCGAGATTCAAGACATTGCCGACTATCTAGGGGATTCCCTAGGATTAGCCCAACAGGCCGCCCAAACCCAGGCTGATGTGATCGTCTTTGCCGGGGTACATTTTATGGCCGAAACCGCCAAAATACTCAATCCCCACAAATTAGTCTTATTACCGGATCTAGCCGCCGGCTGTTCCCTGGCCGACAGTTGCCCACCGGAACGTTTTGCCGCCTTTAAAGCCGCCCACCCGGATCATTTAGTCATTTCCTACATTAACTGTACTGCCGAAATTAAAGCCCTGAGCGATATTATTTGCACCAGTTCCAACGCCGTCAAAATTGTGCAACAAATTCCCCCGGATCAACCCATTATTTTTGCCCCTGATCGCAACCTGGGTCGCTATGTCATGGAGCAAACCGGTCGAGAGATGGTGTTATGGGATGGGAGTTGCATTGTCCACGAAACTTTTTCCGAACGGAAACTGATTGAACTGCAAGCCCAGTATCCCCAGGCAGAAATTATTGCCCACCCGGAATGCGAAACCCCAGTCTTAAATCACGCCCATTTCATTGGATCAACGACCGCCCTCCTCAACTATGCCCAACGTAGTCCTGCCCAACAATTTATTGTTGTTACCGAACCGGGGATCATTCATCAAATGGCCCTAGCGGCTCCCCATAAACAATTTATTCCAGCCCCCGGCCAGGGCAACTGTGCCTGCAATGAATGTCCCTATATGCGATTAAATACTCTCGAAAAACTCTATCTCGCGATGAAAAATCAACGTCCCGAAATTACCCTACCTCAGCCCATCCTCACCGCCGCTTTGCGACCTATCCAAAAGATGTTAGACCTCTCGTGGGTAGTAACTTAGTGTTGGTAGTAATGAATTAATCCTTTGCTAATTGGGCATTGTCGTCGTGTATAAAGTACCAAGTTTAACTCTCTTGGATCAAGAATCTGCTCGTAAACTTGTGTTAAGCAAACTTGTGGGTTTTTTTTGCCCTCTTTCGTTGATTATCCGTTAAGCGGCGGAGCATTAAACGAATTATTACAATACAAAAACTCTCCCTGTGCTTCTCTGGTAAAACTTCGTATTTGACATAAGCGTCTTGCCTTTTCTAGCCAAAAAAACATTCGCTCTGCCACCCACTGCCCAGGGGCAACGATAAATCCTTCCCCCAGTTTCTCGGTAATCTCTACCAGCTGTTTAGGATTTGGATAATCATAATGGAGAAAAAGAAGAAGGACAGACTCAATGCCTGCCCCGGAAGAACCATTTGATTGCGATCCGTTTTAGACAGCTTAAACCTACAAAATCGAGGATTAATTACTGCCGCTAAAAACCACTTCAGGAAATTTCGACTGCGCTTCCGCCATAGAAATCTGTTTACTTTGATTTTTGAGGTCTTGCCAGAAATTAATTACCTCCGTCGCTTGGTTTAAAACCGCAATGCGATCATTTTCTGCGATCCAATGTTTCGCTTCTAACTCGTCTTTTAACTGTTGCCAAGCATCGTGACGCGGCCAGAAGAAATAGGCAGTTAGGGGACTGTTAGATTTACCGACGACTTGATCAACGGCGATCGCCACATTTTGATCTAACCAAAGAACTTTGAGAATAAATTTGTTCTCCAATGATTCCTCCCGCGAATTGACAGAATAACGTTAACTAAAAGATTGACAGTTCTCCATTGTAACCTAAGATAGGGCCTTAGGGCGATCGCCACTGACTGATTCCTGTGCTGCTGGGCAAGAGACGAGTGGAGCGACCCTATCTTGCCGGGTGAATTGCCCTGTTGAATTTGCTCTAGGTAAATTGCCAGCATTTTTCGTTGTCCTGTTCTATGACTTCTCCCCGTTCTGCTTCAACTCCCCTCGATCCGGCCATCACCCAGGGACGATTACTGGCGGGTCTCACAGCCTTTTTTTATGGATTATTGACCCTATTGCCCAATAGCAGTAGTTTAGTCGTCTCCTGGCCCTTTGTGTTTATTTGGCAAATGGCCTTGCTCACGCCGTTGTTATGGCTGTTATGGCAGTTTGGCCTCGGTAAACAGTTGCGGTTATTCGGCAGACCAGGGGAGGCGATCGCCCTTATCGGACTACTGGGACTGCTGGCCAGTAATTGGGGAGCCGTTTTTAAACCTCAGGCCCATTGGTATGGGTGGGCCGCCCTAGGGGTAATTGCTGGGGGATATGCCCTGCATAACTGGTTAAATAGTCCGGCAACCCCTTCGGAGAAACAAGCCCGGCGATCACATTTATTGGTCAAACAAGGCTATTTAATTCTAGCGTTTATTATTATTAGTTTATTATTTTGGTTAACGCAAACGGTAATTCCCTACGTCACCCAATTGGGGGAATTTCAACGGTTAGGCGTGAATTTAACCTTTAGTTTTAATACGTTGGAGTTACGCAACTGGGCCCCTATTGGTCATCAAAATTATGTGGGAGGTTATCTGGTTTTAGCTTTACCGTTGCTAGGAATTTTAGCGTTAAAAAGCCAGGGAAAGCAGCGTATTGTTTGGGGAATGAGTCTAGGATTGGGCATCCTCGATCTGTACAGTACCAGTTCACGGGGAGCTTGGTTAGCCTTTTTTCTCTTTCTTGTTTGGGCCTTATTGGGTCTAGGACTTCAGGGAAAAATCCCAAAACGGAATTTAGGACTTCTGGCGATCGCCTTGATTACCTTTGTTGGCATGATTATCAGCACCAATGACCGGTTTAAGGCAGGCATCGGCAATTTTTTCCAAGGTCAAGGTGCCGGGGAAGCCGCCTATCGTTTCATCAATGCGGTAGTGGGCTGGCAGATGGGAAGCAGTCAACCTTTAACCGGTGTTGGCTTAGGGAATGTGCCCCTGCTTTATCAAAAATTTCGACCTTTTTGGGCTGGACGAGAATCCGAATTTATTTTTCAATTACATAGTACCCCGGCTCAACTGTTTGCAGAGATGGGATTTTGGGGCATTTTATTCTTATTAGGAGTAACAGGTTTCATCATTTATACCCTGGGGAAATGGTTCACTAGAAACACCGTAAAATCAGAGCATTTTATAGAAATTTGGGGGATGGCCGGGGCATTATTGACCTATGGAGTGATGAGTTTCACTGATTATCAATTAGACAATCTTTGCATTAGTGGTTTATTGGTCATCTATGGAGTTATTTTCATTAATCTATGTCGTGAAGATTCTCCAACTTTTCCCCCGGTTCTCAGTTTATCTCAATTGGCTTTACCCATAACCTATGGGGGACTTGCTTGTATTTTAGTTATGGGAATTTGGTTATTCCCGATTAACCGAGCTTGGTTATTATCAAGTCAAGGATTTAATGCCCTCGATGCTAAAAAGTTTCCAATTTTTGTGCAGAAATTGACCGAAGCCAATCAATCAGTTCCCTGGGAAGCCTATTATCCGTTTCAGTTAGGTTGGAATCTGGGAAACCTCGCTCTACAAAGCCCTAATTCCCAAGAACAAAGTCAGTTAGTCCAAGCGGCGATCGCCTGGTTTGAAAAGGGTATCAAAGTGTCTCCCTACCAGGAATTTGCTTATAACAATACGGCATGGTTACAGATAGGTAATACTCCCCAAAAAGCAACCGATAATTTTGCCCAGGCATTAAATTTAGTTCCAGCCAAACGAGGCGTATTTTATGGGTTAGGGATTAGCCTATTAGCGCAACAAAAAACTGATTTAGCAATCCAAGCCTTTGCCTGGGAATGTTTACGCGATCCCCTCTTTATTACCAGTTCCTTTTGGCGAGGCCCCTTTCTTAAACCCTTATATCCACAAATTTTTACTCAGATTGAAAAGCAGTTAAATCAATTTTTACAAACTGCCGAAAGTTCTTCTCCGCAAAATCCCGAATTGATTAATCTATTACATCAAATTCGTGGAGGAATCTATTGGTGGCAAGGCAATTTTTCCCAGGCAAAAGCCGATATTGCTTCCTATGGTAATCCTACTAGCCAGGCTCTTTTGGCGATCGCCCTGGGACAACCGGTTAATGTCAAGAATTTATCGGGACTTCCCCAACTGATTTTAACCGCCTGGGAAAATTCTGCTCAACGTCAAACCCTGATTCAACAGGCCTGGATGCAAGCCACCCAAAGCTTATTGCCCCCAGACTTAGAAAAACAAATTTTATTGTCCATGGAACAGTCCCAGGATTTCAGACAATGGTTAACTGAGTTTTTTCCCGTTTTACAATATCGGCGGGAACGGTTAGGATTTGGGGTTAATAATCGCCATATTGATGGGCCAAATCCCCAGGATTTCTTTTTAGTCGCCGAAAATTTACCGATGGTCACTTGGTTTAACGAGTTGTTACCCTCTCCCGTCTATGCACCGGATTTTGACCGACTTTTACAACCCCAACGAGCGACTTTTTTACAGCCATTTTTAGCATCCATCACCCCTCAGCGTTAAAATGAACCTTAGATTTTTGGAAAATTTCCTATGACTCAACGACGCATTATTGATCTTCTTCGTCACGGCCAAGCCGATGAAAGGGTGACTGTCCAAGGTTGGGTACGCACCAAACGCGAACTCAAGGATTTTAGCTTTGTGGAAGTCAATGATGGGTCGTCCTTGGCGAATTTGCAGGTGGTTCTTGAGCCGTCCCTGGCTGACTATTCCGCCCAGTTAGCGCGGTTGAATACGGGAGCCTCTCTGCAAGTATCGGGGGTTTTGGTGTCGTCCCTTGGCAAAAATCAACGGGTGGAATTACGGGCTGAAAGCTTAACGGTGGTGGGAGAAGCTGATCCAGCGACCTATCCCCTCCAGAAAAAACGCCATAGTTTTGAGTTTCTGCGAACTATTGGACATCTGCGATCGCGGACGAATACCCTGGGGGCCGTCATGCGGGTTAGAAATGCCTGTGCGCGGGCCATTCACCAATTTTTTCAGGAACGGGACTTTTTATGGGTGCATACGCCGATTATTACTGCCAGTGATTGTGAAGGTGCAGGAGAATTATTTACCGTTAGCAGTTTAAATTTTCATCAAACCGTTAATCAATTACCGTTAACAACCGATAAAACCCTGGATTTTACCCAGGACTTTTTTGGTAAACAAGCCTATTTAACCGTGAGTGGCCAATTAGAGGCCGAAGTGATGGCCTTAGCGTTGCAAAATGTTTATACTTTTGGGCCCACATTTCGTGCTGAAAATTCTAATACCTCCCGGCATTTAGCTGAATTTTGGATGGTGGAGCCAGAAATGGCGTTTTGTGATCTGGAAGGGGATCAAAACCTTGCTGAAGAATTTTTAAAATTTATCTTTAAATTTGTCCTAGAAGCTTGTCCCGAAGATATGCAGTTTTTTAATGACCGTATTGATAACACGGTTTTAGCAACGGCAGAAAATATTATCAACCATGAGTTTGCCCGCATTACCTACACCGAGGCGATCGCCCTCTTAGAAAAAGCAGATCGTTCCTTTGAATATCCGGTCGCCTGGGGAGTAGATTTGCAATCAGAACATGAGCGATATTTAGCCGAAGAAGTCTTTAAACGACCGATGATCGTGACGGATTATCCCGCCCAAATTAAAGCCTTTTATATGCGTTTAAATGAGGATGGCAAAACCGTCGCCGCCATGGATATTTTAGCCCCAAAAATTGGTGAAATTATTGGCGGTTCCCAACGGGAAGAACGGTTAGAGATTCTATTACAACGCATGGCAATTCAGGGAATCAACCCCGAAGACCTTTGGTGGTATTTGGACTTACGGCGATACGGTTCCGTTCCCCATGCAGGTTTTGGGTTAGGGTTTGAGCGAGTGGTGCAATTTATGACGGGGATGGCCAATATTCGAGATGTCATTCCCTTTCCTCGGACTCCCTTAAGTGTGGAGTTTTAATAGAGTATTGCTTCAGAGTAATTCCCTAGTTTTATCGCTTCAAGATTGTTGATCAATCCATTAATACTCAATCTGGCCTAACTCGAAACCTATAGTTTTGGAGATCTGAGAAGTGATTCCCCTAAATCCCTACTTCGACAGGCCCAGTCCATTGCTTAAAAAAGGAAACTTGTCCCCAGCAGGTATCTTCAAAAAACTACAGTTTCTAAAATGAACATGGTTTAATTAAAGATTAATCATTATCAATTCAAAAACGCGATCGCCCGCCTAATCTTGTCCTATACCGTAGAAGTGCATGGCGTGTGTTCAAAAAAGGAGATAACGTTTTTTGGTACTTAATTAACATGAGCAATAAGCCTTGTTTTGTATAACATGAGAGAAAATTCAACTAGGAGTTTGACTGATGAAGCAATGGATAATTAAATTTTTCAAGAAGTGTTGGAATATACTTCAAGGTTTTTTCCCTGCAAAGAAATCAGACGAACTAGAACCCACAAGGCCAAGGAGAAACGGAAACGCCACGAGAAAAAACGTAAACCAAAAAACAGAACCGTTACGACCAAAACCCCCAGGTAAAACCGGAGGGTATTCTGCCTCTTCTTTTGCTCATCCTAGAACCCTTATTTTTCCGAGAGAAGTTTTATTCAAAAATCCCAGTCCAAAAATTAATTCTCTTCAAAGAAAAACTTTAGAGAGCCTTTTTTCTGAATATAATTTATCCGTAGAAGAATATGGCTCTTATGTTGCCTATTTTCCTTCTCGTTTACTGACTTATATTGAGCAACAAGATGCCTTTTCTTCCTTCCGAAAATTTCTTGGCGATCTTGGGGTAACTCCTGAAGAGATTTTCAGAGACAGAAGTAAGGCAAGCTTTACCAGAGAGGCTATTGTCATACTTTTTGATGCTGACACAAATTGCTGGGATACTCCCTTAAGTACTGAACCTTTATACCGGTGCTTACAGGCTGATCGTAATTTAGATAACTTAAAGAAAATTCTCAATAAATTGGAAGATTTTACCCGCTTTTCCCATAAATTACAAAGGCTTGCTGATAAAATTTCTTTCTATTTGTTTAGACAATTTTCAGAAGAATTGAGTAAAAAACTACAATATTGGGATAGTATAACAAGAGAAGATTTTGATCACTGGAAAGCTCTACTCAATGAATATGAATCGGCATCTAAACTTTATCATAATTGTTTAGAGCAAATTGATAGGGACTGCGATCGCTCAGAAAAAGTTACACTAACATTAGACCAGCACACCGTCATTAAAAATTTGCTACAGGAAGTAGAGCAAATCAAGGAGCAACTTAACGATGGATTTATTGAAATTGATGAGGGGCTACATCAGCTAGAGATTTTAAGTGATGAGATTAACTATTTTGTCAATGAAGTTTTACACCGTACTAGAGATGACAAAAGTTCGAGCAAAGAAAAATTTGCCACTAAAAATGATAAGTTATCTACAGAAGAAGCCTTAAACTTTCTCAACTTAACGATTGAAACCCTTTCCCTAGAATCACTAAAAACTGCACATCGAAGATATGCAAGGATTTACCATCCCGATGTAGGTGGTGATAATGCTACGATGCAAAAATATAATGAAGCTTATGAAATTCTGAAGGAGCACTTAGCAACCCGATACACATAAAATTATTAACAAAACTTAACGATATTTTCTTGTGAAATTGATTAGCATAATGACAGGCGTACTTTACTTTTTGGTTTTCTAGCTGTAACGTCATGTCTCCAGATCCTTTTCAAAGCCCCCTTGCCCGCCTTCAAGCCTCCAATAATCAGTCAATTACCCGAAAGGGTGAACGTAGAAGCTATGAACAGCTTATAGAAAAATACGCCAAGCCGACACAGATACTGGGTCTGGTGGATGCAACAGGCTCAATGAAACCCGTTTGGAGTAAGACCCTAGAGAATATTCAAGAGTTAATCCGTCGTCTCTTGGAAGCTGGGAAGATTGAGCTATCCTGGGTTGCTTATCGGGACTATTGTGATAATCATCGAATTATCGAACAGAGTTATTGGAGTGACTCGGCAGAATATCTCAAGACTTTTATAAGTAAAATTACCTGTAATGGTGGCGGAGATTTCCCCGAAGCGGTGGAAAAAGCATTAGAAGTCGCTGTCAATGAGGCCACTGTCTCCAGGATTATTCTGATTGGTGATGCGCCTCCCCATGAAGACAAGGATTACCGAGGACTAGCCATTCAACTGGGGAAACTTAACCGACCTGTTTTTAGTTTTGTCGTTGGCGATCATCCTGATACAAAAAGAACCTTTGAGGAGATTTCACAACTTTCTGGTGGAGTTTGTTTTACCTTAGACAATCAAGATGATATTTTAGATTTAATTGCTGTGACTGTTATTGATGAAATTGGCGGACAAAAATCTTTAGGTCAATATATAAAATCTTATGGTTCCAGTTTATCTCCTCATGTAAAAAACTTTATTCAACAACTTCCTCCTAGCAAAAATTCATAGAGTCATCGTTTCTAATGGTTAGCCTCAAAATCTTTAAAATCATATATCTTGCTGGAATTGGGATTTCTATTGGTCTTTCTATTCCGCAAGTCGCAAGTCAAAGTAATTTCCTAAGTGAAGTAGTACGTTTTCTGGGTGTTTCTCACGTTATTCTTTTGGCAGTTCTAGGTTTTAAAATGAATCAACCAAAAGACAAGGTAGCGGCTGGCTTAAGGGTACAAACATCAGGCTATCTTCACACGCTGATTGGTTTCACTGCGGCATTATTTCAACTTAATCCTCAAAATTTATTAGGAACAATTGTTACTCCATTAAGCTATGCCTTAATTACCAGTATTGTGGGTTGGTGTCTGGGGGGAGAATTAGTAAACGAATTTCATGAAGAAGAAACAAGTTTAATTACAGTAGAAGCTCAAAAAGTTGCTGATGAACTCAAGAGTTTTGCTGATGTTTTAACGGTAACTCATAAAAAGTATATTGAAAAAATTGCTAATGCCTCGGAAGTTTTTGAGGAAAACTTGGGAAAAGTAGGAGCTTCTTATGAGCGAATGATTGATACTTACGAGGTTCAGCTTAACCGGCTAAACACCAAACAATCTGAACTATTAAATCAATTAGAAACTTATCAAAAACAATTTATTAATAGCCAAAATAATTGCTACACTGAAATTGACAATGCGATTAGAAAATCTATAGAATCTTCCTATAAATTAAGCAATAGTATTGATTCATTGAGCAGTGCTTTATCTACCAGTGAACTATCTTCTATCACTCATAATGTTACAACCTTAAATGAACAGACAAAATTTGCATCAGATGGCATGAGTCAAGTGGCTAGTCAATCCTATGAAGTTGCCAAATACCTAAATGATAGCCAGATTTTGATTAAAGAATTAGAAAAATTATTAGACTCAATTAGCCATTATCGGAGGGCAAGCTAATGAAAATTAGAAGCAACATGGAGCAAGCAGAAATTTTTGTCTTTATTGCTTCCTTTTTCTTGATCGCTCTTGGTTTTAAAGAGCCTAAAAAAACACCAATAGATCCACCCTTACCACGAGATCTACCTCCAATTAAGGTATTTCCTGAGTCTTCTAAGTTCAAATTTTCTTCAGGTAAAGCTGAATTAAGCTCAGATTTTAAGGCTTATATTCATGCTCAACTTGAACCCGAAGTTTTAGCAATTACTCAACAATATGATGTTGATGCAATTGAAGTTATTGGACATACTGATGGGCAGGAAGTTGGCTATCTCGAATGTCACGAAAGTTCAAGAAAAATACGGGGGAACTTAGATCAAAAATTAGAAGTTGTCGCATATGAAAACCAAAATGTTTCTACTTTATGTCCTGGTTCTAATACAGATTTAGGATTAATGAGAGCGTTAGCTGTTGTTCAAGAACTGAAAAAATCAAAAGGAGAGATTGCAAAGCTAAATTTTAGAGCTTATTCCGCAGGACAATCATTGTTAGAAGATGGCACTCCGGCTCCTGTTAACAAAAACGACACACCTGAAAGAAGACGAATAGAAATTCGTTTTACAAAATTAGGAAAAACTCAAAAAATTCAGTAACTTGCCCATGTTTCCCGTTAAGGAACAGTGTGCCTTTATACACAATAAAACTCTTTTCCGCCGCTTCAATTTCCAAATAAAGGTGCAACTCTGGCGTAATTTTCACTTGAGACTTACCATTATACTACCTCTCTGGAATTGGCTTGGGCATAGACTTCCCATGGGCCTCATATCCTCCACTACAGAACGAACCAACTCAGTGACTCCCTCAAGAGCCTGTAGGCGATCGCCCTAGAAATAGGAGAATAATGCAAGTTAGCGATAATTCCAGAACCAAGTCGAGTAGTCATCAAGTAACGGATAATTGGGAGATGAGCGGTCAGTGACTTCCAACTCAGAGAGAGATAAATCAAATTTTTTGCCATCTTCCATCCTTTTCACTTTAGCCCCCAGTTCGCTCCAGTCATTTAGATCAACGATGACTTCAATGAGCCGAAAAGTATCCAAATAAGAAGCCTTTTTTTTCCGTAGCTCAGAATGTTCTTTCTTAGACATATATCCAAACACAAAGCGTTCTTCCCAGGAAAAATCTTCACTGCCAGTAAGATAGCAAGGATGAACCAAGTTTGCCTTAAGATATTGACCATAGACAGCCATTGGCCCTTCATCAACAGGGACAAGTCTCCCATCAGCATCAGCGCCAATAATTGCCTTGATTCTTACCTCTTGTTCTTCCCAAGGTGCGCTTACCGAAGGCTGAGTTCCGTTAGGTAAACGCCAAAATACGGGTTCACCTCCATTAAATTTCTTTTCTAGCAATTTTTTTTCATTGATTGCCCCAAAACCTTCTGCTTTCCCTTTCATCGGTCTTGCTTGTCTCCTTAAGAAGTGTTGTCAGTACCGCCCTTCATTATACTCAATTATGAATAATTTTTGGCAAGATAGATTTCTTGCCCATACAAATGTGAGATAATTTCCTCTAACGTTAGCATTTCCAAGCCCATTTTTATGGTTTTAACCCCTTCGACCATGTTAACCCTAGGGACTCCCGCCCCCGATTTTTCCTTGCCTGATGTGGTTTCTGGGGAGATGATCTCCCTCCATACCTTTCAAGACAAAAAAGCTCTGCTGGTAATGTTTATTTGTCGCCATTGCCCCTACGTGAAACACATCCAAACACAATTAGCCCAACTCGGTCAAGATTATAAAAACACAGACTTAGGAATTGTGGCGATTAGTGCAAATGATGCTCAAAACTACCCGGCTGACGCTCCCGAAAGTCTGAAGGAAATGGCCCTAGAATTAGACTTTACTTTTCCAGTTTGCTACGACGAAAGCCAGACAGTTGCCAAAGCCTTTACCGCCGCCTGTACCCCCGATTTTTTCCTTTTTGATCAAGACTTTAAACTAGCCTATCGCGGCCAACTAGACGAGAGTCGTCCAAGTTTAAAAATTCCCGTGACCGGTTATGATTTACGACAAGCCATTGATGCCCTCTTAGCAGGAAAAGGAGTTAATCCAGAACAAAAACCCAGTATTGGTTGCAATATCAAATGGAAGGCAGGTAATGAACAATGAAGGGTCTTTTTGTCGGGTTAACCACCTTAGATTGTTTATATCTTGCCGAACGTTTACCCCAAAGTAATGAAAAAATCCTGGCCTTAGATCAATTATTGACGGTCGGGGGGCCAGCGACCAATGCGGCGATCGCCTTTGCCCATTGGGGTCATCAAACGGAATTAATCAGTGGATTGGGACAACATTTTTTAAGCGGAATATTACGGCAAGAATTAGCTAATTATGGGGTTCACCATCGGGATTTAACCCCCGAAAAATTGACTCCACCTTCTATCTCTTCGGTGATCATTACCCAGGCAACCGGTGAACGAGCGGTCATTTCCCTAAATGCCACCCAATCTCAAGTTTCTCCAGCAATTTTAACAGCAGATATTTTAGATGGGGTAGATATTGTTTTAATTGACGGTCATCAGTTAGCAATTAGTGGGGCGATCGCGGCTTGGGCCAAAGCCAAACACATTCCAGTTATTTTAGATGGTGGGAGTTGGAAACCGGGCTTAGAAACAGTATTACCCTACATTGATTATGGCATTTGTTCTGCTAACTTTTTGCCACCCGGCTGTCAGGAATTATCCCAGATCATAACCTTTTTACAAGGGTTTGCCATTCCCTATCTCGCCATTACTCAGGGAGACAAACCAACGCTCTATTTCACCGCCCAAACCCAGGGAGCTATTCCCAGTCCAGAAGTCAACGTTGTGGATACTTTAGGGGCTGGCGATATTCTCCATGGAGTCTTTGCCCAAGCCATTTTAGACCATACTTTCCCCGATGCCTTGGCGATCGCCGTCCAAGTAGCCAGTGCCAGTTGTCAGTTTTTTGGCCCGCGACAATGGTTAACCCACACTTCGCACTCCTCTATTAGTGGTGTAGAATTTTTATGATCTATACAACAAACAGCATAAGACAAGAAAACTTTACCTGTCGCTAGTGTAAAGAAAGAAAATGCACAGATAGATAGCCTCGGCTGAAGTGCCTCAGTTTTATGGGTTTTGTGGCTCACTCTTTTTGAGTTGCAGAGCATAGTCAATAATCTTTTTCAAGGTTTCTAAATTGGTTTGAATAATTTCTTCCCCCTTCGATACCTGGGATTTATGGAACTCAATTAATGCGTTATTTTGTTCATTGGCGATAAAATCCTGACCGAAAATATTGACAATATCTCCATCTATCAGATTAATGCGAGTATAAAGAGTTTTACCCGGCTCTCCCTGTTGGGTTAAGGGTTTGCTTCGGTCAACAACAGCACTGCTCTCTTCAATAATGGTCACAATTTGTAGATTAATAGTCTGGCCAACGGTCTCTAAAAAAGTATCAAAGGCTGACTTTTTTCCCCCTTGCATTTGTTTAAAGGGACTCTCAGGCGTATCAATAGGATTATCCGGCATTATGCACCTACCCAGGAGGAATGTATTTTCTTGTTTGTAACATAAAAATTCCAGGGAAATCATTAATTTTTGTAAAGTTCCCTGGCTTAGGGACAGGCTTCTACGCTGACCTGATAACTTTTTCCCAAAGACGGTAAATCTCCGACAAAAACATTCACTTGATAGGGTTGACTTTGACGACGGGGTATCCCTTCTACGATTAGGGGTTGATTAGGCTGGAGTGTTGGTTTTTGATTATAAAAATTATCAGCCGTACCATCGCTATATTTTAAATACATCCGAATAGAATATTCCCCACTACTACGTGGGGTTAAACTGACTTGATATTTCTGGGTATTCACCCCTGAGTTAACCGCAAAATCGGTATTCCAATCATTGTTTAAGCCAATGGGACCAAATAAGGGAATGCTGGGTTGACTGACGGTTTTACTGACAACGGCACTATTACCACCCACTGGCATGAGCAACTGACAATTATTTCCCCGGTCGTTGGCTTGAGCCGTTTGTCCAATGAGAAGAAGTGCCGTAGAAACCGGTAAGATTGTGATAGAAAATCGTTGGAGGTTCATACAAAATCAGAAAATAGAGAAGAAAATAGGAGAATAATGTTAGCGATCGCCCTACCGTCCAAGACGAAATTTTAAGCCGTTCTTAGAGCAACAATCGGGTCTAAACCCGCCGCCCGTTGAGCGGGAAATACCCCAAAAAAGAGGCCGATTCCCCCCGAAATTCCCAGGGATAGACTAACGGCAGTTAGGGAAACAGTGGCGGTTAAAGGCGAAACTAAACCAATCACCCAAACAATACCACAACCGGCCCCAATGCCAATTAATCCCCCGATCGCCGAGACAATCACCGCCTCGATTAAAAATTGGGTAAGAATGTCATTTTTGCCAGCCCCAATGGCTTTTCGTAGTCCAATTTCTTGAGTCCGTTCAGTGACCGAAACCAACATAATATTCATCACCCCAATGCCCCCCACAATTAACGAAATACTGGCGATCGCCGCTAACATCATCGTTAAACCACTGGTAATGGTACTAACCACATCTAACATTTGCTTGGCCGTTTCTACCCCAAAATCATCCTCACCATTTTGAATATTGTGACGCAGACGGAGGAGATTTTCGATCTGAAATTGGGCCGCTCGAATTTGCTCCGGGCTTTTGGCTTTCACATTAATCCAACTGACTTCAATCCCGTAGGGAGAGGTACGACCCACAATTTGACTGATCATCGTATCCAAAGGAATAAACACCGATTCATCCTGATTACTCCCTAAAAAAGAGCCTTTTGCTTCCATGACCCCCACAATTTCAAAGGGAATATTACTAATGCGAATTGGTTGGCCAATGGGGTTTTGAGTCTTAAAAAACCGTTCAGCAATGGCTGTACCAATGACAGCAATACGTTTACTACGCTCCAGGTCTAAGGTGTTTAAAAAGCGACCTTGATCGACATAAAAACTGCGAATTTGTTGATAATCGGGAGTTGTACCAATTACCATACCTTGGGTGTTCAAATTGCGAAAACTCACCGTTAGACGACGATTAATTTCCGGAGCAACGCCATCCACCGTCATCACTTGATCGGCGATCGCCTCCGCATCACTTAATACTAGAGTCCGAGGCAGATCAAAGGTGGCATTGCGAGCTTTACGGGAACCCGGTAAAACAAACATCACGTTAGGGCCAAGCCCCGATAACTTATCCGCCGCTAATTTTTGCGCCCCTTCCCCAATGCCGATCATGGCGATCACCGACGCATTGCCGATGATAATACCTAACATGGTAAGCGTACTCCGTAATTTATTGGCCATCAACATCGAGACGGCCATCTGTAAACTTTCAGAAAATTTCATATTTCCGAACCCTCCCTCAAGGTTGCCAGTTGATTAATCTCTCTGTCCTAGGGTTGGGAAGTGTGCGTTTCCGGCGGAATCACGGGAATCGGTTGGCCATCGGGCGCAAGAGGGGGTGCAGAGGGTTGTATAGCCGATGGCTGGGTCGCTCCTGAAGGGGACAATTCTGCGGGCGCATTAGAAGCAGTTTCTGGAGACGTTTGAGCCGTTTCCTGACTGGTTTCTGCGGGCATTTTTTCCTGGGCGGGCGGGGCGATCGGCGGGGTTTCTTCTCCCACCGGCGGCAGGGTTTTTGGCTCTGTGCGGGTTGGTTTTTGGATCGCCTTTTGGCCTGATGTTGTTTCTGTACTACTGGGAGCGATGATATTGCGAACCTGCTCTGCGGTCGGCAGTTTTTCCATTAACATTTGCCCCGGATGACGGGGGGACTCCGTTTTTTTCAGTTCTTGGGTCGGCTCTTGGGCCGTTGCCGTAGAAGAAGAGGGTTGAAGTTGTTCGACTCTGCCAGCACATTCGGCGGACTGTAACCCTAATTGGCAGCGTAATTCTTCCCTGGCGAGGGAGACAAAAATGCCGGTAACTGAAATCAGTAAGGCTGTAACCGTGAGCAGATTCCGCATGGAGAATGATCGTTTTCTCAAAACAATGGGCGGTTTTCATTGTAACCAACGCCCTAATTTTTTGACGATGGGCCGCATTGCCTATGTAAGGTCAGCAGGAAGGAGTGTTCCCGTGAGGTTTTTCCTCGTTTAATTTGCTTAACACGGCGATCGCCATTTTGCAAACCCCAATTGTTCGGAGTTTCTCATGGATCAATCTAATCCAACAGACCTAAAACCCGTATTTTCGGCATTGTGATGCAAGTCACAAAATCGTTAGATTGTGATCAATTACCAGTAAACCTTGAGAATAGGGACTCCGATAGGCCAAATCTAAAATTGTCTGCTTTGCCTACCGCGAGAAAATCAGCCTCTTCCAAATGTCAACGGTATTCCTAAACCTGTCGCTAGTGATGCCCCGCCATGAATCCTTTCCCCCAAGTCATCCCCCAACTCCCCGGTTCCACCAGCCCTGACGATACAGCCAGTTACGTGACGTTAGACGGTTCCGTGACACCGGCTTTAGAAGGACGTTCACCGGATACTCCTACTCCTTCCGAATTACCGAGTGTTGCCCCTTCGGCGGGTCACAGTAGTTCCCTATCGTCTCCTGATTTTGTTGCTAAGGCTGTCCCCCTAGTTTTGAACCCGCCAACTGCGTCTTCATCGGTTCAAAGTAGCACGAATCTCGTTACTAATGTTTCCTCTGTTTCCTCTTCCTCAATAACCACTTTGGGGTCATCCCAACAAGCTCTCCAGGGCAATACATCTCGGCCCGGCGTAATATCTCCCCGTTCTATCAACCCCTTATCGTTAGAAGATCCCACCAACGCTCACGACGGCTATGACCACGATGACCACGATGACCACGATGACCACGAGGATGGCTACCCAGGCGTTGATCCCGAAAAAATTCAACTCACTGACCCTCAAACCACTCCTGTTACCGCAACCATCAGTCTCCTCAGTAATACTTTTAAACTGCATAGTAATCCTTTCGCCACCAAAACCATTTACCTGGATCTTGACGGTCATTTAATCCCCGCCGGCAGTGGTTGGGCCAATAGCTACAACGGTGGCAGTGCGATTAATGCCCCTGCCTGGAGCATGGATAGTGATCCAACGACTTTTAACGATACCGAATTAGCTCGTATCCAAGCCATTTGGCAACGAGTCGCCGAAGATTTCGCGCCTTTTGATGTGGATGTCACCACGGACTATCGAGGGGAGGACTATCTGACGCGCAGTAGTAGCAGTGATCAAGTGTATGGAACCAGGGCGTTAATCAGTCCGATCAGTAGCTATTTTGGCGGTTACGGGGGGATTGCTTACGTAGGGGTGTTTGGGAGTGTGGGAGATAACTATAAGCCAGCCTTAGTTTTCCCTGAAAACCTTGGCCCCAATGGGGAAAAATATATTGCGGAAGCCATTAGCCATGAAGTCGGTCATAACTTGGGTTTAAACCACGATGGAACTTCGACTCAGGGATACTATGCCGGGCAAGGCTCCGGTGCGACGGGCTGGGCCCCGATTATGGGGAATGGCTACTATCAACCTCTTACCCAATGGAGTAAGGGAGAATATTCAGGGGCTAGTAACAAAGAAGATGATCTGAGTGTGATCACTTCTAGCAGTAATGGCATTACCTATCGCATGGATGATGCGGGGAATACCGCGCTGGTTGCCAATGATCTAGGCATCCTCGGAGCTAATAGTGTTACCCCAACCCTCAGCGATGTCAGTCAATTTGGCATGATTGAACGCAACACGGATCAAGACTGGTTTCAATTCACCACCGGTAATGGCTCGATTAATCTAAGTATTCAAGCTCTCACCAGGGCCTATGTAAACAATAGTGGTAACTTTACGCCGGAATACTGGACTTCTCCGACTGGCATCACCAATTTGGATATTTGGGCGGGTATTTATGGTTCGGACGGCACAACGTTAATTGCGTCTTCTAATCCGGCGGATCAACTCAATGCTAGTTTCACCAATCTTTTCTTGAATGCGGGGACTTACTATCTAGCCATTGATGGAGTTGGTTTCGGCGATCCTTTAACAACAGGGTATTCCGATTATGGCAGTTTAGGTCAATACTCCGTGACGGGGACAATCGTTAGTCCTGCCACGTCCCCTAGTATTACGGTCACGCCCACCCTAGGGTTAACCACAACGGAAGCCGGGGGGACAGCAACCTTTACGGTTGTCTTGAATAAAGCTCCCACTGCCGATGTCACGATTAATCTGAGCAGTAGCAATCCCAACGAAGGAACGGTTAATCTGAGCAGTTTAGTCTTTACCAGTAGTAATTGGAATGTTGCTCAAACTGTCACGATTACAGGGGTAAATGATGCCCTATTGGATGGCAATCAAGCCTATAGTATTCTCTTGGCTCCAGCCATCTCTAGCGATAGTAGCTACAACGGTTTAGACGCGGGCGATGTCAGTGTAGTCAATACGGATAACGATTTCCCGGTGGTCAGTATTGCCAGCAGTCCGCAAACGATCGTCGAAGGTTTGACCAGCAATCAGGTTGTTACCTATACCGTCACCCTCAACGCGGCGGGGGCGCAACCCTTAACGGTGCAGTATGTCACCAGTAATGGAACGGCTACTTCTGGTTCAGACTACACCAGCACCAGTGGCACGCTAACCTTTGCACCGGGGGTAACGAGTCAAACGATTAATATTCCGATTCTCAATGATGCGGTTAGTGAAGCCGATGAAACCTTTACTTTAACCCTGACGAATCCGAGTAATGGGACATTAGGCCCTGTGACCTCAGTGGCGACGACCCTTACTGATACCCTAACGGCTTCGACTACCACCGTGTTACCGGCTGGGGTGGAAAATTTAACGCTAACGGGAGCAAGTGCCATTGACGGAACCGGCAATGCGAATAGTAATCGTCTGGTGGGCAATGATGCCAGTAATACGCTCAAAGGCGGCGGCGGCTTGGATACCTTGACGGGGGGGAATGGCAACGATCGCCTAGATCTGAGTGGTATTAGTGCGTCTGGGAACCGTAACACGATTACGGACTGGACAGTAGGCGATACCGTATTGCTATCAGACTCATTAACCACTCGCGCCGGGACAGGGACACCCATCACGGCTACGGTCAGTCAAGCCACCAGTGTCACCCTCAATACGGGAGCGACCGACCTATTCCTCTTGAACTTTAACAATACGGAATCCGATGTTGATCTAGGGGCTAGTCTGGATGGAGCCGCATTGTTAGACGGTTTATCCAGTAATCCGAAAACCGATAAGGCGACCCTTAATGCCAGTGCGGCCAAAGGGCAGGGGTATATGCTGGCCTATGATAACGGTAATGCCTATCTCTACTCCTTTCATTCGGGTAGCAACAAGGCGATCGCCGCTAACGAAATTGCTCTGATTGGGATTTTCGACAGTGCTAGTGATTTAGCGGTTAGTTCCTTCAATGCCTCGAATTTCAGTTTAATCTAAGCTAATCTAATTACTCTAAGTTATGCCGAAGCCTTAAGGGTTTACCGGCTAAGACTTTGACGACTTTCCCCCTGTCTTCACGAGATGGGGGGATTGATTCTTTGTGACCATGGCAAAAATGGCCTTTAGAATAGGGGAGACTTTATTGACGGCTGAAGGAGCGATCGCGGTTATGGTTCAGAGTAGTACTGCCCAGGAAATCCAAGCAAAGTATCAAGCCGGGGAGCGTAATTTTCAGGGAGTGCAACTCCGCCGCGAGGATCTACACGGTTTAAACCTGGAGGGAGCCAATTTCAGTGGTGCGGATTTTACGGAGGCTAATCTCCGGGAGACGAACCTTCAGGGGGTCAATCTTCAGGGAGCCTATTGCAATGGGGCGGATCTCTCTAGTGCCAATTTAGCCAAGGCCAATCTTCAGGGAGCTTCCCTCATCAAAACCTATTTGATCAAGGCTAATTTACAGGGAAGTAATCTGGAAGAAGCTCTTTGTACGGGAGCTTTTTTAACCCGTGCCAATTTACAGGGGGCCAATCTCAACGGCACTTATTTTAATGGAGCCAGTTTAACGGGGGCTGACCTCACCCAGGCGAAATACAATAACAAAACCCGGTTTGATGCTACCTTTAATCCCACCAAAGCGGGTCTAAAAAAAGTCGGAGAGGTGGCGATCGCCGTTACCCCGTCCCAGTCATCAACAGCCCAATCCCAGACCACTGATTTCACGAAGCTCTCGTTAACGGTGGAGGACTTGTTATTAATGTTTAGCCATCTCAGTGAATTGGGCAATCGGTATCTGGGTAACACGATGACCAGTCGCTATCTCCAATCGAGTCGTCCTAGTGTGGAATGGTTTGAGCAGTTTGATATTAATCGCTCAACGGCGAAGGTTAGTTATCAAGGTTCGGTGAAGGATAAATTAAGCCCGGCTCAAATCGAGCTATCCCAGCAATGGGCGAAAAAGTTTGTGAAGTCCTGCACGATGATTTTTAAGGATTTCCCCAATATGGTGGATACGGAACAGTTAGTCTTTCCGGTTACGGATTAATCCTGAGATTTCCCGATCCGGTGATTGGGTAAATACACGGATTTTGTCTAGGATTCTTTATTGCTTTCCTGCGTATTTGTCGTAATTCAGGAAAGGGTTGATTCTTCTTGATCACTATCTCAATTGACTGGGCGATCGCCGATTAAAGCTTTATAGAGTAAGAGTTACAGCTAGGGAAAAGATTGATCAAGTTTCGCTATAGTCACTACATCTAGTGATCTGGGACACTGAGTAACACAGAAAATATAACTAATAATCAGTGACAGAGATCACTGAGGTTTCGGGTTAAACTTTAGACAATAATCATTAAGAAGAGCCGATTTTAGGGTTAGGGTTATGAACAATCGCTTAGTTTTGAATCTTATTTGTTGTCGTCACCGTCCGTCACGGGGGTTTGCCCTAGCGATGTCTATGATGATCGGGATGGTGGTGCTTGTGGTTGCCGCCGCCATGTTAATTCGGGGT
>JACCDQ010838346.1_pt1 | contig 43344 bp, 35 predicted proteins | sample 7446031 | NCBI WGS metagenome assembly JACCDQ01 (sample SAMN15323442, study PRJNA562643) | freshwater metagenome | isolation source: river surface water | place: USA:Blue River Watershed | collected 2017-08-17 | reverse complement strand
ATACGCACCCTGCGCCACGCGTTACATCGCGCCGCGGTCTTATCCGGCATCTCAGCAGGCAGCGATCCGTTGTCGTGTCGGTTCGCTTTTTATCATCAAGATTGCCATGCCACTGATCGGCCGCCTGCCAAGCTATTGGGAAACGCACAACGGACGCATCGTTCTGTCGGCGCTATTCATTTTCTTTTCATCGAGCACCGCGTTTTTTGCGAAGCTGCTCGAGATCTATGCGCACCAGCCCGGCGGGCTCGTGTTCAGCGTGTCGGTGATTGCGCTGTTCGCGATCGCCACGGTGCTGTTCTTCCTGCTGATCTGCTTCGGTCGCCTGACGCGCTGGATATTGGCGCTGTTTGTGCTGGCATCGTCGCAGGCCGGGTACTACATGGCGCAGTACGGCGTGGTGATCGACGTCGACATGCTCGAGAATACGATGCAGACCAACCCGGCGGAATTCTGGGGGCTGGTCACGCCGTCGCTGGTGCTGCGCACCGTGTTCCTTGGGGTACTGCCAGCCTGGCTGATGCTGCGTGGACGCCTGCGCCCGGTCGGTTTCTGGCGTGCCCTGCGCGCGCGGCTGCTGCTGATCACGGGTGCACTGGTCGCGGCGGCGCTGCTCGTTGTGCCCCTGACGGCGAGCTACGCATCGTTTATCCGCGAGCACAAGCAGGTCCGGCTCTACGCCAGTCCGCTGTACTTTACCTATTCGCTGGTAAGGTACGCCAACCTGCGCTGGTTCCCGCACGCGCCGCAGCCGCATCGCACGCTGGCGGCCGACCTGAAGGTCGTCGATCAGCAGCGCCCCGGACAGATCGTCGTCCTGGTCGTCGGCGAGACGGCGCGCGCCGACCGCTTCGCGCTGAATGGTTATACGCGCGATACCAATCCGGCATTGCGCGGCCAGCGCTTGGTCAGTTTCACGCAAGTGACTTCCTGCGGCACCTCGACTGCGGTGTCCGTGCCCTGCATGTTTTCCGCGCTGGGCCGCTCGCGCTATGACAGCGCAGAGGCCCGACGCAGCGACAATGTGCTCGACCTGTTGCAGCGCAGTGGCGTGCAGGTGCTGTGGCGCGATAACAATTCAGATTCGAAGGGCGTGGCCGACCGCGTACGCTTTGAAAATTTCCGCTCCCCCCAGCGTAATCCGGTCTGCGACCCGGAATGCCGCGATGTCGGCATGCTCGACGGGCTCGATGCTTACATTCGCGACAACGCCGGACATGACATCCTGATCGTGCTGCACCAGATGGGCAGCCACGGCCCCGAGTATTACAAGCGCTATCCAACCGAGTTCGAGAAATTCCGGCCGGTGTGCCGCACCGGCGAGCTGCAGCGCTGTACAAAAGAAGAGATCGACAATGCCTACGACAACACGATCTTGTATACCGATCATTTCCTGTCAAAGGTCATCGACTTCCTGAAGCCTTACGACCGCACCCATGGCACTGCGATGCTGTATGTGAGCGATCATGGCGAATCGCTGGGCGAGAACAAGATGTATCTGCATGGCGCGCCTTATGCGTTCGCGCCACAGGCACAGATCAGGGTACCGGTGGTGCTGTGGGTCGGCCAGAATTTCAGTTATTCGCTGGAGACCGCGATGCGCTATCGCGATACGCCGTTCAGCCACGACGAACTGTTCTGTGGATTGCTGACCGCCTTCGGCCGAGCTACGTCGCTCTGCGAGCAACAGCGCGCCTTCTTTGCGCTGCGCAAACCCGCGCATCCTGGCTGAGCGGCGCGGCCGTCAGCCAAGCGTGTTATCCAGCACCATCATCAGCGCGAAGCCGATCATCAGGCCGATCGTGGCCTTGGTCTGATGACCGTTGCGGTGGGTCTCCGGGATCACTTCGTGCGACACGATAAACAGCATCGCACCCGCGGCCAGCCCGAGACCGGCAGGGTAGGCCAACGCGAATCCCGCCGAAAGGCCCACGCCCAGCAATGCGCCGACCGGCTCCAGCAGGCCGCTAGCAGCGGCGATTGCCACTGCGCGCAGCTTGCCAATGCCGGCTGCGCGCAGTGACAGCGCCACGGCCAGTCCTTCGGGGATGTCCTGTAGTGCAATGGCGCTCGACAGCGGCAGGCCCACTTGCCAGTCGCCCTGAGAAAAGCTCACGCCTATCGCCATGCCTTCCGGCAGGTTGTGTAACGCGATCGCAAACACGAATAACCAGACCCGGCTGCAGCCCTGATGGCCAGGGCCGCAGGGACCGGTCTTGTCATGCTCATGCGGCGTGAAGGCATCCAGCCCGAGCATCAGCACCACGCCCAGTGCCATGCCCAGCACGACGATGGCCGCACCGCCAGCCTTGGACCCGGCCAGGTCCGTACCCGCCGCCAGTCCCGGAATGATCAGGGAGAACGCGCTGGCGGCCAGCATCATGCCTGCGGAAAAGCCAAGCAGACTGTCCTCCAGCGGTTGCGGCAGCCGGCGCAACGCCAGTGCCGGCAGCGCGCCGAGCGCTGTGGCGGCGAAGCCGGCGACACCGGCGCCCAGCCCCCAGGTCAGCCCGACCGGGCCGGCGCCAGCCATGGCCAGCTTCACGCTCTGCGTTATCCACGCCAGCAGCGCGAGCACGGCAAATGCCAGCCCGCCGGCCGTAAAAGGCCGCGCCAGCATGTGCTTGTCCAGCGCGGCCAGCCAGCCGGCGGCTGCGGATTGGGTCCGTTGGGTGGCCATGTTGTCATTCATCCTGCGCCCCGTTTGCCGGGCAATCAATAAGGCACGGCCACCGAAGCCAGCAGATACGCGGCCTCGGTCAGGACAAGCGCCGCGCCGGCGCTGTAAATCGACAGGCCCAGCCCGATCCGCAGGAGACCGCCATGCGTGCGGGCACGCGCAGCAACGCGGGCACCGGCATAAGAGCTGGAGAGGGTGTGCATGAGGAGTACTTGCATGAGGCGTTCTTTCGTGGATGCTTGAGACACGCTCTCATGCTCGGGCTTTCATCGGCGTGCGTCCAACAGGGAATTTTTATCCCGGCGATAGCCGCCACGGCCGGAAGGTCGTTGCAAATCTCAAAGACGGACTTTTGAAATCGAAAATGCCCGCGCCGTTGACAGTGCGGCTGAGCAATTTTAATCTTCGCAACTACCGGTTTCTGGATCCAGGATCCGGGATCCCGGATCCAAAAGATCCGGGATCATTATCAAAACAATAGCTGGCCGCACCATCGGCCACACCGAGACAATGCAGATACTGCGCCCGCAACTGACACTGGTAGAGCAGGTCTACGAAGCGATCCTGTCGCAGATCGAGTCCGGCCGCTATGGCGGCGATGCCCGCCTGGTCCAGGAAGAAGTCGCCGAGACGCTCGGCGTGTCGCGCCAGCCGGTGCGGCAGGCGCTGCTATTACTGCGCAACGAGGGCGTGCTGATGACGGCGCCCGGCCGTGGCCTGATGGTCGTGCCGCTCGAGGCCGCCAAGGTGCGCGACCTGTACGAGATCCGTGCCAGCCTCGATGCGCTGGCCAGCCGCAAGGCCGCCGAGCGCGGCAGCCAGCGCGCACGCGCCGAAGGCTCCGCCTTCATCGAGCGCGGCCGCGCAGCCGTCAAGGCCCAGTCGATCTCCGAGATGATCGCGGCCGACATGGCCTTCCACCATTTTCTCTATGAGCTGTCCGGCAATGCGCGCATCGCCGAGACCGCAGCTTCGAACTGGAGCTACCTCCGCTGCGTGATGGGCGCCGTGCTCATGACCGGCACCACCCCGAATGACATCTGGAACCAGCATGAAGCCATCCTGCAGGCCGTCGCCATGGGCGACGCCGTGCTGGCTGAGCGGCTGGCCAGGGAACACATCGAGCATGCCGCCAGCGGTGTGCTCAACAACCTGAACGAAGTGCTGGAGAGGCAAGAAATCACGCGGTCTGCAGCGTAACGCAGGCCGGGGCGGCGGAAAAAAAGAGGCAAACGCCCGTCATCCGTACGCATTTGAAAGACAACGGACGCGCAACAACAAGAGCCGGCGCGCCCGAGAGGAGGAGACCTTATGGCAATAAATACCCCCGCAGCGGCAGGCGCCGCCGCGACCGAGCAGCAGCAGGCCGTCTATCGCAAGGTCGCATGGCGCCTGGTGCCTTTCCTGTGCATCTGTTATCTCGCGGCCTATCTGGATCGCGTCAACGTCGGTTTCGCCAAGCTGCAGATGTTGAACGACCTGTCGTTCAGCAATACCGTCTACGGTCTCGGCGCCGGCATTTTCTTCCTCGGTTATGTGATCTTCGAGGTGCCCAGCAATATCTTGATGCATAAGGTCGGCGCCAAGCTGTGGATCGCGCGGATCATGATCAGCTGGGGCCTGATCGGCGCGATGATGGCGTTCGTGAAGACGCCCACACAGTTTTATGTGCTGCGCTTTTTGCTCGGCGTGGCCGAGGCCGGCTTCATCCCTGGCGTACTGCTCTACCTGACCTACTGGTTCCCGGCCGCCTGGCGCGGCCGCATCATCGCGCTGTTCCTCGCGGCGATCCCGATCTCCAATATCATCGGCGGCCCGCTGTCCGGCTGGATCCTGTCGTCGATGGGCGAGACCGGCGGCCTGCGTGGCTGGCAGTGGCTGTTCATCATTGAGACGGTGCCGTCGGTGCTGCTCGGCTTCGTGGTCCTGATGTACCTCGACAACCGCGTCGACGATGCGCGCTGGCTGACCGAAGATGAAAAGAAAGTCATTCGCAAGGACATCGCGTTCGAGGCCCAGCAGTCGGCCGAACACACCAGCGTGATGGACGCGATGAAGAGCGGCCGTGTCTGGTGGCTCGGCATTGCCTACTTCTGCATCGCCAGCTCGATCTATGTGACCAGTTTCTGGATGCCGACCCTGATCAAGCAGCTGGGCATCAATGACCCGTTGCAGATCGGCTGGCTGACCACGATTCCTTATGTGGCCGCGATCATCGCGATGGTGACCTGTAACGTCAGCGCTGACCGCCGCCACGAGCGCCGCTGGCACACCGCGATCCCGTGCTTCGTGACCGCGATCGGCCTGGCCGTGTCGGCCACCCCGGGACTGGCGATCGTACCGGCCATGTTCGGCCTGGTGCTGTGCGGCGCCGGTGCGTCGACGTCGCAGGCCGCATTCTGGAGCCTGCCGTCGTCATTCCTGACCGGTGCGGCCGCTGCGGCGGGCATTGCGCTGGTGAACTCGCTGGGCAATATCGCCGGCATGGCCAGCACCTCGCTGGTCGGCTGGCTGACCGACCTGACCGGCACGCCGAACAGCAGCCTGTATCTGTTCTCGGCGCTGGCCGCTGTGGGCGGGCTGATGGTGCTGCGCCTGCCACCCCATATCGTGAACAAGTAATACCACTGCAATGAAATGCCGGCGGCGATCCCGCCGGCAACCGCTATCGAAGAGAGACGACCATGATGGACGCAAGCCACTACGGAACCCTGTATCAGTCGCTGCAAAAAGCCGTGCAGCGCTTCCCCGATAATGCCGCTTACTCGGTGCCGCCGTCGGCGGGCCGCGCCTACCATCCGAACGGATGGGAAGTCAGCTACCGCCAGACCGCTGCCGAGGTCGAGCGCATCAAGGCCATCTATGCGCAGGCCGGCTATGGCATCGGCCATCGCGTGGCGATCTTGTTCGAGCAGCGTCCGGAATTCGTGTTCCATTATTTCGCGCTGAATGCGCTCGGCGTGTCGGTGGTGCCGATCAACCCGGACTACCGGGTCGAGGAGATCCATTACGTGGTCGACCATTCCGAGTCGAGCCTGATCGTCGGCATCGATTCGCGCGCCGCCGACCTCGACGCTGTCGTCAAGATGCTCGACGGCGCCTGTAGCCGCGTGTCGTTCGACCAGTTCCCCGCGCAGGTGCCGGCGCCGCGCATCGCCGCGCAGGGCGGTACGCCCGACCATGCGACCGAGGCCGCGCTGCTGTACACGTCGGGCACGACGGGCAAGCCCAAGGGCTGCATCCTCACCAACGAATATTTCCACACCTTCGGTGCCTGCTACCTAGAACTGGGCGGCGCGCTGACGATGCATGAAGGCGTCGAGCGCATGTTCAACCCGCTGCCGCTGCACCATGCAAATTGCCTGTCGATCTCGATGCCGGCGATGCTGATGTCCGGCGGCTGCCTGATTTTCCCGGACCGTTTTCACGCCAGCACCTGGTGGAAAGACCTGGTCGCCAGCCGCGCCACCGTCGTGCAGTTTCAGGGCGTGATCCCGAACATCCTGCTGAAGCTCCCCGAGTGCCCGGAAGAGACGCAGCACACCGTGCGCTTTGCGCTGTGCGCCGGCGTCGAGCCCAGCCTGCACGAGCTGTTCGAGAAGCGCTTCAACCTGCCGGTGGTCGAGATGTGGTCGATGACGGAAGCCGGCCGCCTGATCAGCGACAACCATGAGCCGCGCCAGATCCATACGCGCTCGTTCGGCTGCAATAACCTGTGGGCCGAGGCGATGATCGTCGATGAAAACTGTAACGAACTGCCGGCCGATACGCCCGGCGAGCTGGTGATCCGCCACAGCGCCGAAGCGCCGCGCAAGGGCTTTTTCTCCGGCTATCTGAAGAACGATGCCGCGACCGACGAAGCCTGGAAGGGCGGCTGGTTCCACACCGGCGACGCCGCCGTGCGCGATGCGTCGGGCATGTTCTTCTTTATGGACCGCAAGAAGAACATCATCCGCCGTGCCGGCGAGAACATCGCCGCCGCCGAGATCGAAGCCTGCCTGAATGCGCACCCGAAAGCTAAGCAAGTGGCTGTGCTGGCCGCGCCCGACGAAGTGCGCGAAGAAGAAGTGATGGCCTGTGTCGTCGTGCGCGAAGGCGTCGATGTGTCCACCGAGGCTGCGCGTGCCGTGCTGGCACAGGACCTGTTCAACTGGGCCTATGAGCGCATGGCCTATTTCAAGGCGCCGGGCTGGGTGCTGTTCATCGACAGTCTGCCGATGGGCACGTCGGCCAAGGTGCAGAAGATCCATATTTTCCCGGCCGGCGTCGATCCGCGCACCCAGCCGGGCGTGATCGACCTGCGCGCGCAGAAAAAGCAGAAAAAAGTCGCGCACTGAGCTGCGCCATTGACTGACCAAGGTACACACCAAGGAGAACCTATGTTGACTCCCCCGGCATTACATTCCGACATGGCCGCAGGCGTCATCGCGCGCTTCCTGAAAGCGCGCGGCGTCGATCGCGTGTTCGCACTGTGCGGCGGCCACATCATGCCGATCTGGATGCAGTGCGATGCGCAGGGCATCCGCATCATCGACGTGCGCGACGAGCGCGCCGCCGTCTACATGGCGCATGCGCACAGCGAACTGACCGGCGGCCTCGGCGTGGCGCTCGTCACCGCCGGCCCCGGCATGACCAACGCGATGACCGGCATCGCCAATGCGCACACCTCGCGCGCATCGGTGCTGGTGCTCTCCGGCGGCCCGCCGCGCGCGCAGGAAAACCGTGGCGCGCTGCAGGACATGCCGCACATTGAGATGGTCAAACCGATCACCCGCTATGCGCGCACCGTGCGCGAGCCTTCGCTGGTGCTGCAAGAGCTCGACGAGGCCGTCGCCCGCGCGCTTGGCGAAGGCGGCGACCCGGGCCCGGTGTACATCGACTTCCCGGTCGACACCCAGCGCGGCACCGTGCCGGCACCGATCCAGATGGAAGAACATTTCCGCGCCAAGCCGCGGCTGGTCACGCATGCGGACGACGCGTCGGTCGCGGCGGCCGTCGAGCTGCTGTGGAACGCGAAGCGCCCGCTGGTGATCAGCGGCCGCGGCGCGCGGGCTGCCGGCCCCGAGCTGGACCGCCTGCTGCGCGCCACCGGCGCCGTCTATCTCGATACCGGCGAGACCCGTGGCCTGATCTCCGACGACCATCCTTCCGTCATCGGCGCGATGCGCGGCGCCGTGATGGGCCAGGCCGATCTGGTGATCACCATCGGCCGCAAGCTGGACTTCCAGCTCGCCTATGGTTCGCCGGCCGTGTTCACGAACGCGCGCTTCCTGCGCATTTCCGACACGCCGACCGAGCTGCGCGACAACCGGCGCGGCGACGCCGAGCTGCTGGCCACGCCGGCAGTGGCAATCGAAGCGATGCTGGCCAGGGCCGGCGCGCGTCAGCCGGCCACCGACCGCGACTGGGCGCAGGGCCTGCGCAAACAGCACGAAGAGCGCGCCGCGAAACTGAAGGTGTCGATGGCGAATGCGCCGTCGGATGCCGAAGGCCGTATCCATCCGAACCGCGTGCTGCACGAGCTGCAGCAGCGCCTCGCAGCGGACGCGATCGTGGTCGCCGACGGCGGCGACTTCCTCAGCTTTGCGCGCGTCGGCTTGTCGTCCGGCCGCTATCTCGATCCGGGCTCGCTCGGCTGCATCGGCATCGGCACCGCGTTTGGTAATGCCGCCAGCCTCGCTTACCCTGACAAGCAGGTTGTCGTTGCGACTGGCGACGGCGCCTTCGGTTTCAATGCCATGGAGATCGACACGGCAGTGCGCCATGGCGCGAAGCCGCTGATCGTGGTCGCCAACAATGGGGCGTGGCAGATCGAAGTGCATGACCAGCAGGATACGCACGGCAAAGTGGTCGGCACCCGGCTGCAAGTGTCTGACTATGCGGCGATGGCGCGCGCCTTTGGCATGCACGGCGCGGTGGTCGAGCGTGCCGAAGATCTGGGCGCGGCGATCGATCTGGCGATGAAGAACCTGCCGGCATTGCTCGACGTACGGGTCACTCCCGAGGCAAAATCCTCCGACGGTAAATCGGGCCTGGCCTGGGTGCCGGACCTGCAGCCGCTGGGCGCTTGGGAAGAGGCCGAGCGCGCGTGGCGCGGGAATAACGACTAAGAAAGGCGAGACAACATGGATTTTGCACTGACCCCCGAGCTGGAGGCGTTGCGCGAACGCGTGCGCAGCTTCATCGCTGAACAGGTAATTCCGCTCGAAAATGACCCGCGGCAGGACAGCCACGGCCCGCACAAGGAACTGCGCGACGAGCTGATTGCCCGCGCCCGCGCCGCCGGGCTGCTGACGCCCCATGCATCGCGCGACATGGGCGGCATGGGCCTGACCCACATCGAAAAGGCGGTGGTGTTCGAAGAGGCCGGCTATTCGTGGCTGGGCCCGACCGCGCTGAACATCCACGCGCCTGACGAAGGCAACATCCACTTGATGGAAGAGGTCGCCTTGCATGCGCAGAAAGAGCGCTGGCTGCGTCCGCAGGTCGAGGGCAAGACCCGCTCCTGCTTCTGCATGACCGAGCCGTCGCCGGGCGCCGGCGCCGATCCGAGCATGCTGAAGACGCACGCGGTGCGCGATGGCGACGACTATGTGATCAATGGCCTGAAATGGCTGATCACCGGCGCTGAAGGCTCTGACTACGCAATCATCATGGCGCGTATGGAAGATGGTACGGCGACGATGTTCCTCTCCGATATGAACCGCGAGGGCATCGAGATCGTGCGCAACCTCGACGCCATGGACCGCTGCTTCTCCGGCGGCCACGGCGTCGTCAAATTCACGAATGTGCGCATTCCGGCCACCGACGTGCTGGGCGAGATCGGCAAGGGCTTCCGCTATGCGCAGGTGCGCCTGGCGCCGGCGCGCCTCACGCACTGCATGCGCTGGCTCGGCCAGGCGCGCCGCGCGCACGAGATCGCGCTCGATTACGTGCGCCGCCGCGAAGCTTTCGGCAAGCCGCTGGTCGAGCATGAAGGTGTCGGCTTCCAGATCGCCGACAACGACATGGACCTGATGACGGCGCGCCTGCACATCTGGCACACCGCGTGGCTGCTCGATCAGGGCGAGCGCGGCGCCTTCGAATCGAGCCGCGCGAAAGTGGTGTGCTCGGAAGCCGAATGGCGCGTGGTCGACCGTTGTGTGCAGATCATGGGCGGCATGGGCGTGACCAACGAGACCGCCGTGATGCGCATCTTTACCGACATGCGCGCGTTCCGCGTGTATGACGGCCCCAGCGAAGTCCATCGCTGGAGCATGGCGAAGAAAATCGCCACAGGAAAGGCGTGAGCACGATGACGAGCAAGATCGAGACCCTGCTGAGGGTCGATGGCAAGCGCGCGCTGGTGACCGGCGCTTCCAGCGGCTTCGGCGCGCATTTTGCGCAGCTGCTGTCGGCGGCCGGTGCGGAAGTGATCCTGGCCGCACGCCGCACCGACAAGCTGCAGGCGCTGCGCGACGCCATCGAGCGCGCCGGCGGCAAAGCGGGCGTGGTGGCGCTGGACGTGTCCAGCAAGGACAGCGTAACCGCCTGCTTCGAGCAGGTCGGCGCCTGCGACATCGTGATCAACAACGCTGGCATCACCGTCACGCGCGGCCTGCTCGACCAGACCGAAGACGACTGGGACAGCGTGATCGACACCAACCTCAAGGGCTGCTTCCTCGTGGCCACCGAGGCGGCACGGCGCCTGCGCGATGCGCAGCGCCCCGGCAGCATCATCAACATTGCGTCGATTCTCGGTGAGCGTGTAGCGGCGGCGGTGGCGCCGTATGCGATCTCGAAGGCCGGCGTGGTGCAAGCCACCAAGGTCATGGCGCTGGAACTGGCGCGTTACCAGATCCGCGTGAATGCACTGCTGCCCGGCTATGTGGTGACGGACCTGAACAAGGACTTCCTCGACAGCGAGCTCGGCCAGAAGCTGCGCATGCGCGTGCCGACCCGCAGTTTTGGCGAGATCGGCGATCTCGATGGTCCGTTGCTGTTGCTGGCATCCGATGCCGGTCGCGGCATGACCGGTTCCTGCCTCGCGGTCGACCGCGGCCATCTGGTGAGTTCGCTATGAGCGGCGTGACTGCAGAGACGCAGGCAAGGCTGGCCGACTGGCTGCGTGCGCACGGCCATATCGGCGCGGCCGAGCTCGAGATCCAGCCGCTGACCGGTGGCCAGTCCAACCCGACCTGGCTGATGCGCGCCGGCAGCGAGCGGCTTGTGTTGCGCAAGAAGCCGCCGGGTGTGCTGCTGAAGTCCGCGCATGCGATCGATCGTGAGCACCGCGTCATCAGTGCGCTGGCGGGCAGCGCGGTGCCGGTGCCGAAGGCGCTGGCCTGGTGCGATGACGAGTCCGTCGTCGGTACGCCGTTTTACCTGATGGAGTTCCTCGACGGCCGTGTGTTCGTCGACCAGTCGCTGCCGCAGCTGACACCGGCGGGGCGTGGCGAGATCTACCGCGAGATGAACCGCGTGATCTCGGCGCTGCACGAGGTGGACGTTGACGCCGTCGGACTGGGCGATTACGGCAAGAAGGAAAACTATCTGCAGCGCCAGATCCAGCGCTGGTCGAAACAGCTGAACGAGTCGACCATTGCGCCTTCTGACGGCATGCGCCGCCTGATCGACTGGCTGCCCGGCGCGATGCCCGCGCAGCAGCGTGCGGCGCTGATCCACGGTGATTTCCGGCTCGACAATATGGTGTTCCATGCGAGCGAGCCACGCATCATTGGCGTGCTCGACTGGGAGCTGTCGACGCTGGGCGATCCGCTGTCGGACTTCGCGTTCCATTGCATGAGCTGGCATATACCGCACAGCCTGTGGCGTGGCATTGCCGGCCTCGATCTGGCGGCACTGGGCATACCGGACGAAGCGACCTACCGTGGCTGGTACGCACAGAAGCACGGCGCCATCGACGATAGCGTCTGGCGCTTTTACCTGGCCTTCAACCTGTTCCGCATGGCCGCCATCCTGCATGGCATCGCCGAGCGCGCGCAGCAGGGCAATGCCAACTCGGCCGACGCGGTCGAGACCGGCAGGAAGGCAGTGCCGCTGGCTGACCTTGGCTGCACTATCGCTGGCATCTGAGCGTCTGCGCGCACATCATGCGGCAGCGGGCCGGCTTCATGCCGGCCCGTTTTTCTTTGGGCGATCCGGTACAGAACTTGTAACGGCGGTGGTTTTCAGGAACACTGTGGCGCTTGTTCCACTGACCACGACCCGCGCCGCCGGGTCGGCTTCTGATGATGTCGCGTTCCCTCTCTGCCGTTTTCAGGGCGATGGCCCTGACCGTTGCGCTGTCTTCCCCGCTGGCCGGCCTGACACTGGCGCCCGCTCAGGTGAATGCTGCCACGCTGAACCATACGCGCCCGGCGATCCTGTCGATTTCGCGCGCCTACGGCTTTGTGGCCGGGCAGGGCATCGCGCTGGATACCATCGCGGACACCTATGCGGAACTGATGCCGCAACTGGCGGCGGCGCGCGAGGCCTTCGATGCCGCCTTTCCCGATGTCGAGAACCGGCTCGAGACCGAGCTGCGCGCCATTTTCGGGCCGAAGGCCTTTGTCCAGTTTCGCAATGACATGCTGGAAGCGGTGATCGATGCGCAAATGAAGCAACCGAAGTCGATCGAAGAGGCGCGCAGCTTCCTCGCTGAAGTGCACCGGCGTGCGCGCGGCGACGGCATCGACCAGGACGTGCTCGACTATTTGCTCGCCACGCAGTACGCGGGCGAGCCGGCGGCCGAATTTGCCGACGGCTTCCGCCAACGCTATCGCAGTGATGGCAGCGGCAAGGCGCAGGGCGTCAAGCTGCGGCTGCAATTGCCGCGCTCCTGGAGCGGCAAGGACGGCGAGCTGAGCCACGTACTGCAGAAGTGGACCAGCGAAGGCGGCAATGGCAATGCGATGATCCTGTTGGGTGTGCAGGACGCGAAAGGCTTCAATCCGTCGAAAGATGAGATCGCGCGCTTCATCGCGCAGGGGGGCGCGCGCGAGCTGGCGATCGACGGCAACGAAGTCATCGATGCGTCGCCGTATTCGCTCGAGACGCTGCCTGGTTTCTCCGCGCTGTTGCGCTCGACCACCGGGGCCGGCGAGCAGCGGATGCTGTCATGGACGCAGATGTATCAGGTCTTCTTTCGCGGCAAGGCAGTCAGCGTGATGTGCATGGCCGTCGGTAAGGAGCCGGACGCGTTGGAGGTCAACGAGCAGTTCCGCCGGATCCAGCCGCTGTGCCGGCAGGTGGCCGGCAGCCTCGTGATGGAGCAGATCTACGACTGAGCGCGGCCAACGCAGCCGGAAATGACAAAGCCTGCCGGCAGCGATGCCGGCAGGCTTTGTTTCGTTTGGCGGCGGCTTAGTTCGCCGCCGGCAGAACCAGCCCCCGGCACTCGCCGAAGCCGATGCGCGCCGCGCCCGGCGCTTCGCACCAGCCGCGCAGGGTCACCGCATCGCCGTCTTCAAGGAAGGTGCGCTGCTCGCCGTTCGGCAGGGCGATCGGCTTCTTGCCGCCTTCGGTCAGCTCGATCAGCGCGCCGGCCTGGTCCAGCGTCGGGCCGGACAGCGTGCCGCTGCCGAACAGATCGCCCGGCTGCAGGTTGCAGCCGTTGACGGTGTGGTGCGTGACCATTTGCGCGATCGTCCAGTACGCATGCCGGTAGCTGGTTGAGCACAGCGTATGGCCGGCGCTGCCCGTTGCGCGCATGGCCGGCGTCTGCAGCGTGACGTCGAGCCGGATATCCAAGGCGCCGGCCGCACGGTTGGCGTCGCTGTCGAGATAGGGCAGCGGCTGCGGGTCGCCTTCAGGACGGCTGAAGGCCACGCGGTAAGGCGCCAGTGCTTCCAGCGTGACCACCCACGGCGAGATCGTGGTCGCGAAATTCTTCGCCAGGAAAGGGCCGAGCGGCTGGTATTCCCAGCCCTGAATGTCGCGCGCCGACCAGTCATTCAGCAGGCACAGGCCGAACACATGCTGCTCAGCATCGGCGATCGGAATTGACGTGCCGCTCGCATTGCCCGCGCCGATGAAAATGCCCAGCTCCAGCTCGATGTCGAGCCGCTTGCACGGGCCCAGCGTAGGCTTGTCGGCGCCCGGCGGCATCAGCTGGCCCCTGGGACGGTGAAATGCCTGACCGGAGACGGCAATGCTGGACGCACGGCCGTGGTAGCCGATCGGTATCCACTGGTAGTTCGGCAGCAGCGGGTTATCGGGACGGAATAGCTTGCCGATATTGGTCGCGTGATGGATCGACGTATAAAAATCGGTGTAGTCGCCGATCTGCGCCGGCAGAGCATACTCGACCTCGGCCATCGGAACCAGGCAGGACGACAGTGCCGCCTGCTGCACCGCGCCCTCACGCAGCGCGCGCGACAGCGCCAGCCGCAGTGCGCTCCATGCGGCGGGGCCGAGCGCCATCAGCGCATTCAGCGTGCCGGCCGACGCTGCTTGCGCCGCCCGTGCCGCATCGCCGCTGAACAGGCTGTGCGCCGCTGCGGCGGCGAGATCGACGACCTGGTCGCCGATGGCCACGCCGCCACGGAAAGCCTCGCCGGAGGCGGCGCGGCGGAAGATCGCGAACGGCAGGTTCTGGATAGGGAAGTCGGTGCCGGCCGCATTGGCCGACGCGACCCAGCTGCGCAGCGCAGGCGAGTGGGTTTCGTTCAACATCAGGGTGTTCAGGCTGGTCACGGTCATCCTTGCGTCATCAACTTGCCATGCTGCCGTCATGCATCCAGGCCGCGTGCGCGGGCGCCTGCTTCGTGCGGCTCCATTCTTCCAGCATCGCCCACTTCACGTCGTCGAGCTTCTGGTACATCGCTGGCGTGCCGCAGTCGTAGGCCAGCTCAAGACGGTGACCGTTCGGGTCGAAGAAATAAATGCTTTTGAAAATCGTATGGTCGGTCGGGCCGATCACGTCGATGCCGGCGGCCTCGAGCTTCGCCTTGGTGGCCAGCAGCGTCTCTTTCGAATCGACTTTCATCGCCAGGTGCTGCACCCAGGCCGGCGTATTGCGGTCGCGGTCCATCTCGGGCTGGGTCGGCAGCTCGAAGAAAGCGAGGATATTGCCGTTGCCGGCATCGAGAAAAACGTGCATGTACGGATCGGGCGCCTTGGTCGACGGCACCTCGTTCTCGGCAATCGCCAGCACAAACTTCATGTCGAGGTGCTTCGTGTACCACTCGACAGTCTCTTTCGCATCTTTGCAGCGATAGGCAACGTGGTGAATCTGCTGGATCAGCATACGACCTCCGGACGGGATCAGGACGCAGCGACGCCGGCACGCGCCAGCGACATCGCGTCGCGCAGCACGGCGATGTCGCCGATATGGTTGGACAGGATCAGGATCAGCTTCGCATTCACCAGCGCGCTCTGCTCGTCGGACAGGCCGCGGTGCAGATCGATCAGCTGCTGGTAAAAATCGTCGCCGGGCGAGAAGTCGCGAAAATAGCGGCGGCCTTCCTCGCGAAAATTCGGTTCGAGTATCAGTGACATGGCGGGCATTCCTCAGGCCTCGGTGAAATTGCCGGTCGCACGCGCCACGGCAGCGGCGATGCGCGACACTTCGGTCTCGCGCCAGCGCGCGGCCACATGCTGGTCGGGGCGGATCAGGTACAGCGTGCCCGGCGTGGCGTCATAGCGTGCAAAGGCCAGACCGTCGCGGTCGGTCACGGTTGGCAGCAGCGCCGCACGGCCGCGGCGCGCGACCACCAGCGGCTCGACGGCCACCGGCGCCCCGGCCATGCCTTGCAGCTGCCGTTGCATCGCTTCGGGAATGGCGCTCGCATCGTCGCAGAAGTACAGCGCCTGGAAGCGGCCGCCGACCTGGTCGATCAGCCAGCCGGCGGTGCCGTTGCAATCGACGGGCGCATCGTCCATCGGTGCGCCCGGCACCATGTCGCCGGCGAAGGGCTCGCAGTCGGGCGTGTTCAGCGACGACGCATCCAGGTAGCTGGGCACCGACAGCCGGCCTGAGTTCACCAGCTTGCGCGCGAACGGCAGCTCGCGCGACAGCTCAAGTACCGCATTGCGGAAGGTCTTGCTGATCGCTCCCTTGGGCGTGATGAAATCCGTCGAGCGGGTCGAGTTGAGGATATTCTCGTCGGCGGCGAAGCCGCGCTCGTCGGTGTAGGTATCGAGCAGGTGCAGCGGCGCGCGGCCGTCCATCACCAGTTTCAGTTTCCAGATCAGGTTGTCGGCATCCTGTACGCCGGAATTCGCGCCGCGTGCGCCGAACGGCGACACCTGGTGCGCTGAATCGCCGGCAAACAGGCAGCGCCCGTGGCGGAATGCGTTCATGCGCCGGCACTGGAAGGTATAAACGCTGACCCATTCGAGCGTGAACTCGCGGTCGTCGCCGAGCATGGCCTTGATGCGCGGGATGACTTTTTCCGGCTTCTTCTCTTCTTCAGGATCGGCGTCCCAGCCAAGCTGGAAATCGATGCGGTAGACGTCGTCGGCCTCGCGGTGCAGCAGCACCGACTGGTTGGGGTGGAAGGGCGGGTCGAACCAGAACCAGCGCTCGGCCGGGAAATCGGCCTTCATCAGCACGTCGGCGATCAGGAAGCGGTCCATGAACACCTTGCCCTCGATGTCCAGGCCGAGCATCGTACGCACCGGGCTGCGCGCACCGTCGCAGACGATCAGCCAATCGGCGTCCATCGCATAGAGGCCGTCCGGCGTCTCGACCTGCAGGCCGACATGGTCGTCCTGCGGCTGCACCGACACCACCTTGTTCTTCCAGCGGATGTCCACGCCTGCCTCCAGTGCGCGCTGCACCATGTACTCCTCGAGGTAGTACTGCTGCAGGTTGACCATGCCGGGGCGCTTGAAGCCCGGCTGCGGGCGCAGGTTGAAGTTGAACACTTCATCGTTGCGAAAGAACGTGCGGCCAACGTCCCAGCCCACGCCCTTGTTCACCACCGGGTCGCCGCAGCCGAGCCGGTCCAGGATCTCGAGCGTGCGCTTGGCATAGCACAGGCCGCGCGAGCCGACCGACACGGTATCGTCGTCGTCCAGCAGCAGCACGGGAATGCCATGCTGGCGCGCGTCGATCGCGGCCGCGAGGCCGACCGGGCCGCAGCCGATCACCACCAGCGGGCGGCGCTGCACGTCGCCGCCATCGAGTTCAGGCGGGCGCGCGTAGGGAAATGTCTGATAGCGATAGGTCTGGTGCATCCGTGTCTCTCCGGCAGGCAAGGGAAGGCAGGGCTCAGCTTTGCAGCGCGTGCCACATTTCCTTGTCGCGCTCGGCGGTCCAGATGCGCGGATGCTTGATGCCGCTGGCCTCGTCGACTGCGCGGGTGACGTCGAACGGCAGGCAGTGCTCATAGATGAACACATGGCCGAACTTGTAGTCCATCTTGCTGCGGGTGTGCTGCATCGCGCCCTTCAGGTCGAGCTTCTGCGCGACCGCCTCTTTCGCCGCGCCCAGCAGCGTGGTGACGAAGTCCTTGGTGTAATCGAGGCCGGCATGGACGTCGGCCGGGCTCATCAGCGCCGGGCCACGGCCGGGCACCAGCTTGTCGGCGCCCATGGCGCGCAGCGTCTCGAGCGTCTGCGGCCATTCTTCGAGCTGCGCGTCGCCGGTGTAGGCGGCCGCGTCGTATTCGACCAGGTCGCCGGAGAACAGCACTTTCTGCGACGGGATCCAGACGATGGTGTCGCCCTTGGTGTGGCCCATGCCGACATGCATGATCTTCACTTCGAGCTTGCCCATGTAGACCGTCAGTTCACGATCGAACACCAGGGTAGGCCAGGTCAGGCCGGGCACGGTCTCGACGCCGGCGAACAGGCGCGGGAAGCGGTCGATCTCGGAATGCATGTCCTGCTCGCCGCGCTCGACGATCATTTCATAGGTGCCGCGCGAGGCGATCACCTGCTCAGCGCCTTCGGCAAAATACGCCGACGCGCCCAGCACGCGCACCGCGTGATAGTGGGTCAGGGTGACGTACTTGATCGGCAGGTCGGTGATCTCGCGGATGTGCTTAATCAGCGCCTGCGCCATCGCCGGCGTGGCGGTGGTGTCGATCACCATCACCGAATCGTCGCCGATGATGACGCCCGAGTTCGGGTCGCCTTCGGCGGTGTACGCATACGCGTTGTCAGAGAGCTTGATGAAGCTGGTTTTCTTTTCCTGCAGGTCGCCCTGCGATGCGAATTTTTTTTCAGTCATGAGGTCCTCGCTGGCGGGCCGGGCCCGGTACGAATCGTCGAAGGTCAGTCGGTTCCGGCCTGCGCCGGCGTGAAGTTGTCTACTAGTTGAGCATCGCGAAAGGCTGCCGGCTGCCGGCGTAACGACGGCGGCAATACGCACTGCACCACGCTTTTTCGGATGGACGAAACCCGCGCAGCTTAACCGTCGATTCGTTTCTGGTCAACCAATTCAACAATAACGAACCGTTTACATTTGTCGAAACCGTCCGTAAACTCCGCGACTCGTTTACCCTTTCGCGCAGCCCCATGGAAGAGAAAAGCCGTCGCGGCATTCAATCGATCGAAATCGGCGGGCGCCTGCTGACGGCGCTGGTCGACGAGGGCGCGCCGATGAGTCTGGGCGACCTCGCCAAGAAGGCCGGCATGCCGTCGGCGAAGGCGCACCCGTATCTGGTGAGCTTCGGCAGCTTCGGGCTGATCGAGCAAGACCCGCTGACCGGGCGCTATGTGCTGGGTCCGTTCGCGCTGCAGCTGGGGCTGATCAGTCTGCACCTGCTTGATCCGGTGCGCATCGCGATTCCGGCGATTACGCAGCTGGCGGCCGATATCGACCAGACCATTGGCCTGGCGGTGCTGGGCAATCAAGGGCCGACGATCATTTACATCAGCGAATCCAGCTATCCGATCCACGTGAACATGCGCACCGGCACCGTGATGTCGATCCAGTCCACTGCGACCGGCCGGGTATTCGCCGCCTTTTTGCCGCCGAAGCAGGTCGAACGGATGATCGAACAGGAACGGCGCAGCGGCGTGGCCGGCAGTTTCGGTGCAGCCGATCTGAACAAGGACGCGCTTGAAGCCGTGCTACAGGAAGTGCGCAAACAGGGCATGGCGCGGGTGCAGGGCGAGCCCATCCCCGGCATCAATGCGATGTGCGCGCCCGTGTTCGAACATACCGGCGCGATCCGCCTCGGCATCACCGCCATTGGTCCGGCCGGCAGTTTCGATGTGAGCTGGGACGGGGCGACCGCACAGCAGATCCGCGCGTGCGCGGAGCAGGTGTCCGACCGTCTGGGCTATCGGCCGCTGGACTGACGCCGCGGAACGAGCCGGCGTGGCGGCTTACCCGACCGTCGCCGGCTCGCGCAGCGAGCTGCGGCAGTAGGCCTCGAAGTCGTCCGCCATCAGCGGCCGGCTGAACAGGAAGCCCTGTACCGCGCCGCAGCCGCTGGCCACCAGGAAGCGCAGCTGCTCTTCGGTCTCGACGCCTTCGGCGATGGTGCTGATGCCGAGCTCGCGCGCCACGTTGATCACGGCGCTGACGATCGCGCGGTCGTCCGGATCGACGTCGATGTCGTGGACAAACGATTTGTCGATCTTCAGTTTCGACAGTTGGAAGCGCTTCAGGCAGCTGAGCGACGAATAGCCGGTACCGAAATCATCGATTGCCAGGCGGATGCCGCGCTCGTGCAGCTCGCGCATCAGCGCGATCGCCGCCTGCGGGTCGCGCATCGCGGTGCTTTCGGTCAGCTCGAGCTCCAGGCATTCCGGCGGCAGGCCGGCCTCTTCGAGCACGTCGGCGATCATCTGCGCCAGCCCTTCATGATGGAACTGCACCGCCGACAGGTTGACCGCGATGGTCTTCAGCGGCAGGCCGGCATCGAGCCACGCGCGCGTCTGGCGCACCGCCTCGCGCAGCGCCCATTCGCCGATCGACTGGATCAGGCCGGTCTCTTCGGCGACGCGGATGAATTCGTCCGGGCTCACGACGCCAAGATCCGGATGATGGAAGCGCATCAGCGCCTCGGCGCCGGTCACGCGGCCGGAGCGCAGATCGATCTGTGGCTGGTACTGCAGGAACAGCTGGCGGCGCTCAAGACCGGCACGCAGCGCCGCCTCGACCTTCAGGTAGCGCATCGACAGCGCCTGCATCTCGCCTGAATAGAAGCGGAAGCCGCTGCCGTTGTCGCGCTTGGCGCGGTGCATGGCGCTGTCGGCCTGCTTCAGCAGCTCGTCAAAACTCTTCGCATCGCCCGGGTAGAGCGCAATGCCGATCGACGCGGTGACGGACATGTCGAACTGATCGATGCGCATCGGCTGTTTGACGATATCGATCAGCTTCTGCGCGACCACGGTCGCGCCGTGCGCATCGGTGTCAGGCAGCATCACCACGAATTCGTCACCGCCGAAGCGGGCCAGCGTATCGTCATCGCGTACCGCATGCTGCAGGCGGTCGGCCAGCATCGCCAGCAGTGCGTCGCCGACGCCGTGGCCGAACGAATCGTTCACGTGCATGAAGCGGTCGATGTCGATGAACAGCAGCGCGACGCTGGTGCCGGAGCGGTCGGCGCGCGGCAGCAGGTGCTGTGCCTGTTCCTGCAGCTGCGCGCGGTTCGGCAGCGAGGTCAGCGAATCAAAATGCGCAAGATACTGAATGCGGTCTTCATAGCGCTTGCTGTCGATGGCCAGCGCGATCAGGTGCGACGTGGTCTCGATCAGCTGACCGGCATTCCGGTCAGGGATAGACGGCGTGCGCGCGTAGATGGCAAAGGTGCCCAGCACTTGCTTTTTCGACGTCACGATCGGATACGACCAGCAGGCGGCAACGCCGGCGCGGCGTGCCAGGTCGTGATAGCCCTCCCACTTCGTGTCGCTGGCGATGTTCTCCACAATGGTCGGCTCGCCGGTGTGCGCGGTATTGCCGCAGGAGCCGACGCCGGGGCCGACACGCAGCCCGTCGGTGGCGCGATTGAAAAACTCCGGCATGCTCGGCGACGCCGCAATGCGCAGCCGGTCGCCTTCGGGCTCCAGCGTCAGGATCGAGCAGAGCCGGCCGGGCAGCAGCACCTCGATGCGCTCGGCGATCTGTTTCAGGATCACCGCCAGCGGTATCTTTTCAGTGAGCAGCTCAAGTACGAACAGACGGAACTCTTCGAGCTTCAGCACGTTCTGCCGCTCGGCCTCGCGCTCGAACGCATCGAGCGCATAGTCGATGTCGCTGGCCATTTCGACCAGCAGGTCGCGAATGTCTTCGTCGAATGCATCGACCTCGCCACTGTACAGGTTGAATGCGCCGATCACTTCGCCGCCATGGTGCAGTGGCAGCGCGGCCGACGATCCCCAGCGCTGGCGCAGCCCCGGCTGGCGCCACTGATGGGTCTCGGCGCTGTGCTGAAAATCGTCGCACCAGACCGGCCGGTCAGTGCGGATCGCCTCGCCGGTCGGGCCAAACGCAGACGGGTGTGCCGTATCGATGCTGATGTCGAGTCGCGCCACATAATCCAGGTGCTCGCCGAAGGTGGCCACCGGGCGCACGCGCTTTGTGGCCGGGTCGACGAGGCCGATCCAGGCCATCTTCAGGCCACCGTAAATGACGGCGCCACGGCAGATTTCGGACAGCATCTGCTCGCGGCTCGAGCTGCGCAGGATGGTCTGGTTGGCATGGTTGAGCGCTGCATACAGGTGCATCGCATGTTTGGCGCGCTCGAGTGCCTCGCGCCGCTCGATATCGACCTTGGCCAGCTTTTCGCGCGTGTGCGCGAGCCAGCCGGCGATGCTGTTCTCCAGCCCTTTGGGCACGCTCCAGCTTTTCGAGAAATCCCCTTTGCCCAGCGCGACGATGCGCTCGAACACCGATTCCGGCGAGTCGCCGAGGATGGCGTGCAGGTTGCGATAGCTGCGCAGCAGCAGGATCAGGAAAAACGCGCCGAGCGCGGCAAACATTGCGCGGCAGATGGTGGCATTGTCCATCGCCTGCTCGACGGCGGCCTTGGTGTGCGCGTCGACCAGTGCGACGAAGGCATTCAGCGGGCGCGTGATCTCGAGCTTCGCATTCAGATAAGCACTGTCGTGCAGCATCATGCTGGCGTGCATGCGGAGGTCATCAGTGACCGGCATGGCGTTGGCAACCAGCCGCATGGCTTCCATCTCGGTCTTGACGACCTTGTCAGCCGCGGTCTTGGCCTGTTGCAGCAGCTGCAGGCCGCCAAGCTCCAGATGATGCCGGTGCCATAGTGCGACCATTTCCTCGGTGCGCTTTGCGAAGGCTTCCGGCGGGGTTTCGTTCAGCCTGACCAGATCCCAGTCGGGTTCGTCGCCCTGGGCCGCGGCCGTGGCCGGCTTACCGTCGCGCGCATCGAGCACGGCCCGATAATGCAGCCAGTATTTGCGGTCGCCGGTAATGACGAAGCTGCGCGCCGCGCGCGTGAGCGTGTCGGACGACCGGTTCAGTTCGGCGGCGAACTCGCGGGTCTCGATGCGCAGGTTGGTCGCGTCGTCGATGTTCCGCTCGGAGATGACATACAGGTAGAACACGACCACGAACATCACCGCGTTCAGCGCGGCGAGGAACATGTTAGTGCTGAACCTGGCGGTCTCTTTACTCGCTGTCATGAAGTGTCGCCGCGATAAATTCAGTCAAATAAAATTTGCGTGGATCATGCGCCCGGGCCAGAAATTTCAGGCCTGATCATATGCGACATGCAACATGATGTAAATTTAAAAACGGTTAATATTTTAATAATTAAATTTAAATAAATGACAAGCTCTGCCTGCGCGCTGCGCCGTTCGGCTCCGCGCGCGGCCGCCTTCAGCAAAAATTCCCGCGCTGGTTTATCGTCACACGCTTCTCTCCTCTCACCTATGGAAGCACCATGAAGAAGCTGCTCGCGCTGGGAACCCTGCTGTTTGCGTCATCCTTTGCGTCATCGAGTTTTGCGCAAAGCTGGGAGCACTATGCGCGCACCGACAACGAAAACCGCTATTTCGATCCGGTCCGCATGGTGGTCATGAGCGGCATTGCGTTTATCTGGGACCTGCACGACCTGCATGGCGAGGGCAAGGAGGCGGACAAGGTGTATCGCTCGGTGCTGTATCCGACCGAATACAACTGCCGCTTCGAACGGAAGCGGGTGCTCAGCGTGATGAAGATGGCCGACAAGATGGGGCGCGGCGAATCGGTGGCGGAAGACACGCTGGTGGGCCGCTGGACCGACGTCCAGCCCGGCACGCCGGACAGCCGTTTGATGAAGGCCGCCTGCGATGCCCAGTGATGCGCAGGCAGGCGCATCGCCGAGGGTGCCGGTCGAATTGAATCATGCCAGCCGGCTGGTGAACCACGGGCCGACGGTGCTGATCAGTACTGAGGCCGGCGGTCGCCGTAATGTGATGGCAGCGGCATGGTCGATGCCGGTCGAATTCACGCCGCCGCGCATTGCGGTCGTGATCGACAAGAGCACGTTTACGCGTGAGCAGGTGGCCGCCACCGGCATGCTGGCGCTGAACCTGCCATGCCGCGCACTGGCCGACCTGACCTACACGGTGGGCAGCGTCAGCGGCCGCGACGATGCATCGTCGCCGGCCGATAAATTTGACCGTTATGGCATTGGATCGTTTACCGGGCCGGTGCTGGGCCTGCCGCTGGTATCTGGCTGCGTCGGCTGGCTCGAATGCCGCGTGATCGCCGAGCCGCACACCGAGCAGGCGTATGACACCTTCTTTGTCGAAGTGGTGTCGGCGCAGGCTGATCCGCGCGTGTTCAGCCATGGCCACTGGCATCCGGATCCCGCACATCCTGAGCTGCATACGTTGCATCACTTCGGCGCAGGGCTGTTCGGGGTGGCGGCAGAGACGGTGCAGGGCAGGGTGCTGGACTAGCGAGACTCACACAACGCGGTGCTGGTGAGGCAAGTATTTCGGGAGCACCATGTCGCGTGCCAACGTGCCCGCAGCGTCACCCTCCCGCCGGCACCGACCTCCGCAGCGGCACCTGGCTTTCCTTCAGCCTGCGCAGCACGAAGCTGGATTTGCTGTTGCGAATGCCGGGAATTTTGTACAGCTTCTCGCGCAGGAATCGCTCATAGCCTTTGGTGCCCTCGACCGCCACACGAATGTAGTAGTCATAATCGCCGGACACCAGAAAGGCCTCCAGCACCTCCGGCACCGCCTCGAGTGCCTGGCCGAACTGGAACAGCGCCTCGTCCGAGTGGTTGTCCAGCGTGACATGCAGGATCACGGTCTCGGTCAGGCCGATTTTTTCCGGGTTGACCCGCACCGAATAGCCCTCGATCACGCCGGCTTCTTCCATTCGCTTGACGCGGTTCCAGCACGGCGACGAGGTCAGGCCGACCTGCTTGCCCAGCTCCTGCAAACTGATGCGCGCATCCTTTTGCAGCGATTCCAGGATCGCGATGTCGAATTTATCGAGTTCCATTCTTCAAATTCGCCTATTTTTGGAAAAATTTTCTGAATTCTCGGCTTTTTGGCGAAAATACGGAAGCCTTTTCTGACCGACCCTCAGTACATTGGCGACATGAACACTGTTGCCGATCTCCGAACCCTTCCTGCATCTGCGGATGCGTCCGTCTCTGCCCGCGCCAATGGGGCGGCGGTCCTGATCCGGACCTTGCTTGACCTCGGCGTCGACACCGTCTTCGGCTATCCGGGCGGTGCCGTGCTGCCGCTGTATGACGCGCTGCATGCAGAGCCGCGGCTGCGCCATGTGCTGGTGCGGCATGAGCAGGCCGCTGTCCATGCGGCGCAGGGCTATGCGCGCACGACCGGCAAGGTCGGCGTGGTCTTCGTGACCTCGGGCCCGGGCATGAGCAATACCACCACCGGCCTGCTGGATGCGATGTGCGACTCCGTGCCGGTGCTGTGCATCAGCGGCCAGGTCGCCACCTCGCTGATCGGCACCGACGCCTTTCAGGAATGCGATGCGCTGGGTATCTCGCGCACCATCACCAAATGGAATGTGCAGATCCGTCAGTCGTCGCAGGTTGAGGCCACGGTACGCGCGGCGCTGGCCACGGCCCGTGGCGGCCGTCCGGGACCCGTGCTGATCGACTTCCCGAAAGATATCCAGCTCGCGCCGGTGACGGCGAGCGAGCCTTGTGCGGATGCGCCGCCGCCGCTGCCGGTACGCAGCACGCCGGCCAGCCTGCTGGATGCAGCGGCCGACGCTATCTGCGCGGCGAAGCAGCCGGTGATCTACGGCGGTGGCGGACTGGTGAATTCCGGTGCGGCTGCCTGTGAATTGTTTACCCGTCTGGTCGATGCGACGAATGCGCCTTGCACGTTGACGCTGATGGGGCTGGGCGCACTGCCGGCGTCGCGCCCGCAGTGGCTGGGCATGCTCGGCATGCACGGAACGCTGGAAGCCAACCTGGCGATGCATCATGCGGACCTCGTGGTCTGCATCGGCGCGCGCTTCGATGACCGCGTGACCAGCCGTCTGGCCGATTTCTGCCCGCAGGCGAAGATCCTGCATGTGGACATCGATCCGACCTCGATCGACAAGATCGTGAAGGCTGATTACCCGCTGGTCGGCGACTGCGCCGAGGTGCTCGCCGCGCTGCTCGAGCGCGTGAGCGCAACGCAGCCGGACGCGTCGCGGCTGGCCGGCTGGTGGCAGCAGATCGATGGCTGGCGCGCCCGCCAGTCGCTGGCCTTCAATGACACGCCGGACGCCATCGTGCCGCAGGCGCTGATCACGCAGCTGCAAAAGCAACTTGAAGGCCGCGATGCGGTGGTGTCGACCGACGTTGGCCAGCACCAGATGTGGGCCGCGCAATACCTGAAGTTTGAACAGCCGATGCGCTGGCTGACCTCGGGCGGCGCCGGCACCATGGGCTACGGTCTGCCGGCCGCGATCGGTGCGCAGGTGGCGAACCCGGAGAAGACCGTGGTCTGCGTCAGCGGCGATGCGTCGATCCTGATGAACATCCAGGAGCTGTCGACCGCGATGCAGCACCGCACGCCGGTCAAGGTGATCCTGTCCAATAATGGCTTCATGGGCATGGTGCGCCAGTGGCAGGAGCTGATCCACGGTGGCCGCTACAGCCACAGCTACACCGAGGCTCTGCCGGATTTCGTGGCCGTGGCGCGCGGCTTCGGCTGGCAGGCGCGCACCGTCAGCCGGCGCGACGAGCTTGACGAAGCGATCGCCGAATGCCTGGCCAGCGACGGCCCGTATTTTCTCGATGTGCATGTCGTCGCCGAGGAAAACTGCTTCCCGATGATCCCGGCCGGCGCTGGCCACCATCAGGTGATGCTGGGCAGCGACCAGAACAAATAAGCTTGTGAAGCCGCCCGTAAAAACGGCGGCTTTCGTTATCTTTGTAATAGCGTAATACTGTATTGCCTTGCCGCTACCGCGGCACCGCGCAATGCGGCCTGAAGCAGCCTTACCGGGCGTGCGACGGCAGCGGCGCAATCCATCAACATTGGGGGACCTACCATGCAGACCGACACCCGGCCGGCCGCCGCCGCGCCCGCTTTCGCCGCAGCGCGCGACACCGCCGTTGCCACTGCCGCCACGGGCAGCTCGCCCATCGTGCGGCCTGACGTCACGCTGGACGACAAGTACACCGCCGTCAACGGCCGCATTTATTTGTCCGGTATCCAGGCGCTGGTGCGCCTGCCGATGATGCAGCGGCTGCGCGATGAGAAGGCCGGGCTGAACACCGCCGGCTTTATCTCGGGCTATCGCGGTTCGCCGCTCGGCATGCTCGACGAGGCGCTGTGGAAGGCCGAGAAGCATCTCGATCATCACCATGTGAAGTTTGTGCCGGGCGTGAATGAAGACCTGGCCGCGACCGCCGTCTGGGGCACGCAGACGGTCGGCCTGGTGGGGCCGGCGAAATATGATGGCGTGTTTGCGCTCTGGTATGGCAAGGGCCCCGGTGTCGACCGCTGCGGCGATGTGTTCAAGCACATGAACCATGCCGGTACCGCCAAACACGGCGGCGTCATCCTGGTGGCGGGGGACGACCATGGCGCGTATTCATCGACGCTGCCACATCAGTCCGACCACTTGTTCTCGGCCAGCATGATCCCGATGCTGTATCCCTGCAATGTGCAGGAATACCTCGACCTCGGCCTGCATGCGTGGGCAATGTCACGCTATTCCGGCTGCGTGATCGGCTTCAAGGCGCTGGCCGACACCGTCGAATCCACCGCGTCGGTCGACGCCGATCCGTTCCGTCTGCAGATCGAGTATCCGGATGACGTGAAGATGCCGGAAGGCGGGCTGAACACGCGCCTGTCGACCGACATGCTGGGCGTGCAGGCGCGCAAGCAGGAAGCGCTGATGCAGGACTACAAGATCTACGCGGCCATCGCGTATGCGCGCGCAAACAAACTCAACCGCGTGATGATCGACAGCCCGAAGGCGAAGCTGGGCATCATCGCGTCCGGCAAGTCGTATCTGGATGTGCTGGAAGCCCTCGAAGAGCTGGGCATCGACGAGTCCATGGCCGCTGATATCGGCATCCGTCTGTACAAGGTGTCGATGCCGTGGCCGCTGGAGCCGGACGGCATCCGTGATTTTTCGCAGGGGCTGGACGAGATCCTGGTGGTCGAAGAAAAACGCCAGATGGTCGAATACCAGCTGAAAGAGCAGCTCTACAACTGGCGCGAGGATGTGCGCCCGCGCGTGATCGGCAAGTTCGACGAAAAGGGTGAATGGGTCGCGCCGCGCGGCGACTGGCTGCTGACCTCGAAGGCCGACTTCTCGGTGGCGCAGATCGCTCGCGTGATCGCGTCGCGTATCGCGCGCTTCCACACCAGCGACCTGATCAAGGCGCGACTGGCCTTCCTCGAAGCGAAAGAGCAGGTGCTGAACAAGGCCGTCAACACGCCGCCGCGCCCGCCTTACTATTGCTCCGGCTGTCCGCACAATACCTCGACGCGCGTGCCGGAAGGCAGCCTCGCGCTGGCTGGTATCGGCTGCCATGTGATGGCGACCGCGATCTACCCGGAATTCAACAAGCTGACCACGCACATGGGCGGCGAGGGCGCACCGTGGATCGGCCAGGCGGCGTTCTCGAAAGTGCCGCATGTGTTCCAGAACCTCGGCGACGGCACCTATTTCCATTCAGGCTACCTGGCCATCCGCGCGGCGGCGGCGGCCAGGGTCAACATGACCTACAAGATCCTCTACAACGACGCGGTCGCGATGACCGGCGGCCAGCCGGTCGACGGCACGATCTCGGTACGCCAGATCGCGCAGCAGATGGCGGCCGAGGGGGTCAAGCGCATCGCGCTGGTGACCGAAGACCTGAGCCGTTATGCCGACCGTTCCGAGCTGCCTGCGCATGTCACGCTGCACGACCGCAAGGACATGGACGCGGTGCAGCGCGAGCTGCGCGAAGTGAAGGGCCTGTCGGTGCTGATCTATGACCAGGTGTGCGCCGCTGAAAAGCGCCGCCGCCGCAAAAAAGGCGAATTCCCCGAGCCGCCGCAGCGCATGTTCATCAATGATGCGGTGTGCGAAGGCTGCGGCGATTGCGGCGCGCAATCGAATTGCACGTCGATCCTGCCGCTGGAGACCGACCTTGGCCGCAAGCGCGTGATCGACCAGTCGTCGTGCAACAAGGACTATTCATGCGTCAAGGGCTTCTGCCCGAGCTTCGTCACCGTCACCGGCGGCACGCCGAAAAAGACCAAGGCCGACAAGTCGGTGGACGAGAGCTTCGCGTCGCTGCCGGAGCCGGTGGCTGCCCGCTGCGATGAGCCTTACAACATTCTCATCAATGGCATCGGCGGCACCGGCGTGATCACCATCGGCGCGCTGCTCGGCATGGCCGGCCACCTGGAAGGCAAGGGCGTGTCGGTGCTCGATATGACGGGCATGTCGCAGAAGAACGGCTCAGTGACCTCGCATGTGCGCATCGCCGCCACGCCGGATGCGATCCGCGCGCAGCGTATCGCCACCGGCGAAGCCGACCTGGTGCTCGGCTGCGACATGCTGACCGCTGGCGCGCACGACGCCATCGCCAAGATGCGCCCGGGCCGCACGCATGCGGTGATCAATACGCACGAGCAGCCGACCGGCCCGTTCGCACGTCAGCCCGACTGGGAATTCCCGGGCGACGAAGTACAGGCGCTGATCAGCGAATCGGTCGGCGGCAGCGTCGATTATCTGGAAGCGACCCGCATCGCCACCGCGCTGATGGGCGACTCGATCGCCACCAACCTGTTCCTGCTCGGCTTTGCCTTCCAGAAGGGCCTGCTGCCGTTGTCGGAAGCGTCGCTGATGCGCGCGATCGAGCTCAACGGTGTGGCGATCGCGGCCAACCAGAAGGCCTTCCGCTGGGGCCGTCGTGCTGCGGTCGACCTGAATGCCGTCGAGCGCGTCGCCGTGCCGGCGCAGCCGGTGCTGCTGAAGATGCCGGAGACGCTGAAGGGCCTGCTGAAGACCCGCGTGGCTTTCCTGACCGAGTACCAGAATGCCGACTATGCGCGCCAGTACGAGACGCTCGTCGAGGAAGTCCGCCAGACCGAACAGTCGCTGGGCCAGGGTGACAAGCTGGCGCGCGCGGTGGCGAAATCGCTGTTCAAGCTGATGGCCTACAAGGACGAGTACGAAGTGGCGCGCCTGTACACCGACGGCAAGTTCGTCGAAAAGCTCAGGCAGCAATTCGACGGCGAGCTGACGCTGAAATTCAATCTCGCGCCGCCGCTGCTGTCGAAGAAGGACCGTAACGGCCATCTGGTAAAGACCGAGTACGGCAGCTGGATGTTCAGGGCGTTTAAGCTGCTGGCTCGCTTCAAGGGGTTGCGCGGCACGGCGTTCGATCCGTTCGGCCGCACTGCCGAGCGCAAGATGGAGCGTCAGCTGATCGTCGAATACCGTCAGCTGGTGCAGTCGCTGCTGGTCGGCCTGACGCCGGAGACGCTGGCCAGGGCGATCGAGCTGGCCTCGCTGCCGGAGAAGATCCGTGGCTTCGGCCATGTGAAGGAAGCGGCGGTGGCGCGCTATCGCACAGAAATGGCAAGCGGTCTGCATACGCTGGCCGCGGGTGGCGTGAAGGTGCCGAACGCCGCATAATCGTGCCGATTCCGGGAGGCCCGCAGAACGCGGCCTCCCGTTTGCCTTGCCAGCGTCAACGCTTCGCTTGCGCCAAACCGAACATCTTGCTGTGTGCCTGAGGTAAGCTGCGGCGCTGCCCTGACCCACGATCCCAACGATCACCAACGATAAAAGAGAGACCCATGAAAGCCCTAGAAAAACTTACCTTTGAAAGCGTCACCGTCCGTGCGGTGTCGGTCCCGATGCGCCGCCCCATCGTGGCCAAGGTCGGCACCTTCCCGGACTGGCCGTTCATCCTGATCGACGTCAAGACCAAGGAAGGCATCGTCGGCCGCGCGTATCTTGAGCCCTATCTGCGAAACGCCGTGCGCTACATCGGCCCGGCCATCGAGGATATGGCTGCTGCATTCAAGGGCCGCCAGCTGGCGCCGCTGGACATGTTCCGCGACGTGATGGGCACGCTGCACCTGCTGGGCCGTCAGGGCGTGAGCATGATCGCCGCCGCGGGTCTCGACATGGCCATCTGGGACGCGCTGTCGAAGGCCGCCGGGCTGCCGCTGGCCGAAATGCTGGGCGGTACCGTCGGCAAGATCCGCACCTACAACACCAATGGCCTGTGGCTGCTGCCGCTGGACAAGCTGGCGAAGGAAGCGGAAGAGCTGGTCGCTGAGGGTAATTTCAGCGCGATCAAGATCCGTCTCGGCCGTCCCAAGCTGGCCGACGATCTGAAGGCGCTCGAACTGGTGCGCGGCGCCATCGGCGACGACGTGCAGCTGATGTGCGACTTCAACCAGGGCCAGACGCTGCAAGAGGCCATCTGGCGCCTGCACGGCCTGGACGACCAGGGCCTGGTCTGGTTCGAAGAGCCGGTGGTGTTCGACAACTACGCGCAGAGCGCGCAGCTGGCGCGCGAACTGAAGACGCCGGTGTCGATCGGCGAGAACATCTACGGCCCGCGCTCCTTCCTCGACGCGGTGCGCCAGGACGCGGCCGACCTGTATATGCCGGACCTGATGAGGATCGGCGGCGTCACTGGCTGGATGCGCGCGGCAGCGATTGCCGGTGCGGCCAACCTGCCGCTGTCGAGCCACCTGTATCCGGAAGTGTCGGCGCACCTGCTGCGCGCCAGCGAGAGCGCCGACTGGCTCGAGTATCGCGATTGGGGCAATCCGATCATTGCGGAGCCGTTCGACGTCGTCGATGGCCAGGCGATCGTGCCCAATCGCCCGGGCAACGGCATTGAATGGAACGAGGAGGCGGTCGCGAAGTATGCGTATTGACCGCGCGTACTGATCCTGCCGTTTTCTTTCTGCAGCGGCCGGCCGTCTGGCCCGCCGCTGCCGGCCGCGATCTTCCGCAGGGCAGCAATGCCCTGGTCGGCTATGATCCGCGTTGCCATGTTTTCACATTCCTTTCTTTCTTCTCCGATTTCTTTATCTTCGTCGGTGGCGGTGCCGCTGCCGCTGCGTCGCTGGCGTGCGCCTGCAGTGATCGCGGCCGGCGTCGCTGCGCTGGCATTGTGCTGCCTGCCCGCCGCAGCGCGCTCGGCCGACGATCCGCCGGAAGCCGCCACCGGCAGTGAGACCAAGCCACTGGTGAGCGCGCAGCGCTGGATGGCGGTGGCGGCCAATCCGCTGGCGGCCGAGACCGGCCGTGCGGTGCTGCGCGAGGGCGGCAGCGCTGTCGATGCGGCGATCGCGATGCAGTTAGTGCTGGGGCTGGTGGAGCCGCAATCGTCGGGATTGGGCGGCGGCGCATTCATCACCAGCTTCGATGCAAAAACCGGTGAGGTGCAGACCTACGACGGCCGCGAGACTGCGCCGGCCGGCGCGACGGCGTCGCTGTTCCTGCGCGACGGCCGTTCGCTGCCGTTTGCCGATGCCGTCAACAGTGGCCTGTCGGTCGGCACGCCGGGCCTCTTGCGTGTGCTGGAGCTCGCGCATCGTCAGCAGGGCAAGCTGCCTTGGGCACGACTGTTTGCGCCGGCGATTGCGCTGGCCGAGCAGGGCTTTCCGGTGTCAGCGCGGCTACACCGGCAGATTGCCGGCAACCGGGCTCTGCAGGCACAAGACGCCGCGCGCGCCTATTTTTTTCCGGACGGGCAGCCGGCACCGGTCGGTCATCTGCTGAAAAATCCCGCCTATGCCGAGGTGCTGCGCCGCGTCGCGCAACAGGGTGTGCAGGCCTTCTATGAAGGCGAGATTGCTGAGGCCATCGTCGCTGCGGTACGCGCACATGCGCGGCCCGGCGCGCTGTCCGTCGACGACCTGAAGGCCTATCGCGCACAGACGCGCGCGCCGGCCTGTGGCGACTATCGCGTGTACCGCATCTGCGGCATGGGCCCGCCGTCGTCTGGCACCGTCGCCGTGCTGCAGATGCTGGGCATGCTGGCACAGCATGAGCCGGCGGCGATGGCGCCGAACTCGCGCGAGGCCGTCCATTATTTTTCCGAGGCGGGAAGGCTGGCCTTCGCCGACCGCGAACGCTATCTCGCCGACCCGGCATTCATTGCGGTGCCGGTGGCTGCGCTGCTCGATCCTCAGTACCTGCGCTGGCGTGGCGCATTGATCGACAGCCGTCAGTCGATGCGCGTGGCGCCGCCGGGCGATCCGCTGCGGCTACTGCAGCAGCGCGGCGAGGGTGCGGCAGCGGATGTGCCCTCGACCACGCATCTGGTGGCGGTCGATGCCGAGGGCAACGGCGTCAGCATGACGAGCACGATCGAGTCTGAGTTCGGCAGCAAGATCTTCGTGCAGGGCTTCTTGCTGAACAATCAGCTGACCGATTTTTCGTTAAGCCCGATTGATGCCGAGCGGCGCCCGGTCGCGAACCGCGTCGAGCCCGGCAAGCGGCCGCGCAGCGCGATGGCGCCGCTGGTCGTGATGCGCGAAGGACGTCTCTACCTTCTGGTCGGTTCGCCGGGCGGTAGTTCGATCATCAATTTTGTGGCGAAGACCCTGATCGGTGTGCTCGATTGGCGGCTCGATATACAGCAGGCGATTGCCTTGCCGAACCTCGGCAGCCGCAATCGCGATACGGAACTCGAGCGCGGCACTGTGCTGGAATTGCTACGCGACGACTTGCGCGCGCAGGGCCATCGCGTCAACATCATGCCCCTGACCAGCGGCCTGCACGCGATCATGGTGACGCCGCAAGGCCTGGCAGGCGGTGCCGATCCGCGCCGCGAAGGCGTGGCGCTTGGCGACTGATGGCTTCACGCTCAATGACGGAGGATGGATGACTCAGCGGTCGGTGCAAGTCGGGGGCTTCGCCACGCTGGCGATCGGCCTGATGATGGCAGCGACGGCATCGGCGGCCAGCGCCGATCGGCCCGCCACGTTGCAAAAGATTGCCGACAGCGGCCGCATTACGCTGGCTTACCGCGAGTCGTCGGTGCCGTTCAGTTATCTCGATGGTCCGCACCGGCCGATCGGCTTTGGTGTCGACATCTATGCGCATGTGGTCGAGGCGGTGAAGCTGGCCACTGGCCGCCGCGATCTCGAGGTGCGCTATCAGGCGGTAACGTCGCAGAACCGGATACCGCTGGTGGCCAATGGCACCGTCGATCTCGAATGCGGCTCGACCAGCAACACGGCCGCGCGCGCGAAGAGCGTGGCGTTCGCGACGAATTATTTTTATACCGGTCCGCGCCTTCTGGTGAAGCGCGACAGCGGCGTGAACGGTTTCGCCGACCTGGCCGGCAAGCCCGTGGCGGTGACCACCGGCACCACCAGTTTCAAGCTGTTGAGAAAGCTCGATCTCGAGCGTGGCATGCGCATGACGCTGGTGGCCGGGCGCGACCATGCGGATTCTTTCCTGCTGGTCGATGCCGGCCGTGCAGCGGCCTTCGTGATGGACGACATTCTGCTGTACGGGCAGATGCTGAATGCGAAGCGGCCGAACGAGTGGCATGTCGTCGGTGAGCCGCTGCAAGTGGAACCGTATGCGTGCATGCTGCGCAAGGACGACCCTGCGTTCAAGCAGCTGGTGGACAAGGTACTGGCGTCGCTGATGGCGTCGGGCGAATTTGAGCGAATTTACGAAAAATGGTTCATGGCGCCGATTCCGCCGCGCGGGCGCAGCTTGAATTTGCCGATGAGCCCGCAGCTGCGCGCGAACCTGAGCGCGCGCTCGGACCGGCCGGCCGATTGAGCCGGCGAATGTCCTGCGAACCGCTGATATCCGAATCCTGACACTCTCTTCTCCATGAGCCTCGACTGGGACATTTTCTGCAGCAGCACCACCGGCGGCGGCCTGATCGCCGGTTGCTTTGGCAAGGGCGGGGAGACCAGCTATCTGCAATGGCTGATCTCGGCCTGGGGCTGGACGGCCACGGTGGCGGTGCTGAGCTTTCTGATTGCGCTGCTGCTGGGCGTGACGGTGGGCACGCTGCGCACCTGGCCGGCACGGCCATGGCTGCGGGCGATCGCGGCCGGCTGGGTCGAGCTGTTCCGCAATATTCCTCTGCTGGTGCAGGTCTTCCTCTGGTACCACGTCGCGCCGGTGTTCGTGCCGGCGCTGAAAAGCGTGCCCTCGTGGCTGCTGGTATCGGTCTCGCTGGGTCTGTTTACGTCTGCGCGGATCGCTGAGCAGGTACGTGCGGGCCTGGGCAGCCTGCCGCGCGGCCAGCGCAATGCGGCGCTGGCGCTGGGCATGTCGACTGTGCAGGTGTTTCGGCTGGTGACCCTGCCGGTGGCGCTGCGGATCATGCTGCCGGCGCTGACGTCGGAAGCGATGAATATCGTGAAAAATTCGTCAGTGGCCTTCGCGGTGTCGATCGCCGAGCTCACGCAGTTTGCGCTGCAGGCGCAGGAAGAGACGGCGCGCGGCGTCGAGATCTATCTGGCAGTGACGCTGCTGTATGCGGTCACAGCGCTCGCAGTCAACCGTGTGCTGGCGGCGATCGAAAGCGCGGTACGCGTGCCGGGCGTGGGCACGGCTACCGCCACAGCCAAGGCGAGGGAGGTCTGAGCATGGAACTCGACCTGTCCTTTTTCAGCGCGGACCTGATGGGCCGCTATGTGCTCGGCGGCTTGTTGTTCAGCCTGCAGCTGACGGTGGTGGCGACGGCCGGCGGCCTGTTGTTCGGCAGCTTACTGGCGCTGATGCGCATCTCTGGCCGTCGAGCGCTGGCGCTGCCGGCGGCGGTGTATGTCAACACCATGCGCTCGGTACCGCTGGTGATGGTGATTTTGTGGTTCTTCCTGCTGATGCCTTTTGTGCTCGGCAGGCCGATCGGCGCCGAGCTGTCGGCCAGCGTGACCTTCATTGCGTTTGAGGCCGCGTATTTTTGCGAGATCGTGCGCTCGGGCATCCAGGCGATACCGCGCGGGCAGCAGCAGGCGGGCATGGCGCTGGGCATGAGCTATGCGCAGAACATGCGGCTGGTAATCCTGCCGCAGGCGCTGCGCGGCATGCTGCCGGTGCTGCTGACGCAAGTGATCGTGCTGTTTCAGGACACCTCGCTGGTGTATGCCATCGGCGCGTATGACATGCTCAAAGGTTTCGATGTGGCCGGCAAGATCCTTGGGCGGCCGGTCGAGGCCTATCTGGGCGCGGCGGTGGTCTACTTCGTGCTGTGTTTTGCGTTGTCGCGGATGGCCGCCCGGCTGCAGCGGCGTGTCGCGGTTTTGCGCTGAAAGGAGGGGTGATGATCTCGATGCAGCATCTGTCGAAATGGTACGGCAGCTTTCGTGTGCTGGATGACTGCACGACATCGGTGGCGAAGGGCGAGGTCGTGGTGGTCTGCGGGCCGTCGGGCTCGGGCAAATCGACCTTGATCAAAACGGTGAATGCGCTCGAGCCCTTTCAGCAGGGCGAGCTGGTGGTCGATGGCACCCCGGTCCATGACCCGAAGACCGACCTTGCCGCGCTGCGTGCGCGGGTCGGCATGGTGTTCCAGCATTTCGAACTGTTTCCGCATTTGTCGGTGATGCAGAACCTGACGCTGGCGCAGCGCAAGGTGCTGGGCCGTTCGGCCGACGAGGCGATCGCCCGTGGTACTGCGCTGCTCGAGCGGGTCGGCCTGGCCGCGCAGCGAGACAAGTTTCCCGCGCAGCTGTCGGGCGGCCAGCAGCAGCGCGTGGCGATTGCGCGCGCATTGGCGATGGACCCGGTGGTGATGTTGTTCGACGAACCGACGTCGGCGCTGGACCCGGAAATGGTCGGCGAAGTACTCGACGTGATGGTGCAGCTGGCCGAGGAGGGCATGACGATGATGTGCGTGACCCATGAAATGGGCTTTGCGCGCCGTGTGGCCGACCGCGTGATCTTCATGGACAAAGGCAAGATCCTCGAAGACTGCCGCAGCGCCGAGTTCTTCGGCGAGCCGGCGGCGCGGGTGCCGCGCGCACAGGAATTTCTGGCCAGAGTGCTTGCGCATTGAGGGGCGGACGCCCTCAATGCGCTGATCGCGGCGATCAGATCTCGATCTTCGTGCCCAGCTCGACCACGCGGTTGGGCGGGATGCGGAAGAAGTCGGAGGGCTTGGCGGCGTTCTGCATCATCCAGCCGAACAGCCGCTCGCGCCAGATGGCCATGCCCGGCAGCTTGCTCGGCACCACGGTGTCGCGCGCCAGGAAGAACGAGGTGTCGGACAATTCCAGCTTCAGGCCGTGCTGCTGCTCCAGCAGCGTCAGCACATGGTTGATGTCCGGCGTCTCCTTGAAGCCGTGCACCGCACGCACCACATAGCAGTTACCGCCGAGGTCGCCGATGGTGATCCGCTCTTCATCGTTCACATACGGCACGTCCCAGGTCGAGAGCTTCAGGAAGAGCACGCGCTGGTGCAGCACGCGGTTGTGCTTCAGGTTGTGCAGCAGCGCGACCGGCACGAAATCGATGTGCGCGGTCAGGAACACGGCCGTGCCTTCCACGCGGTGCGGCGGATGCGCGAGCAGCGCCTCGACGAATTCCGGCAGGCGGATCGAATCGCTGACCACGCGCTCGCGCAGCAGCTTGCGGCCCTGGTACCAGGTGGTGAGCATCATGAAGCAGATCGCACCCAGCATCAGCGGATACCAGCCGCCGTCTTTCAGCTTGATCACGTTCGCGGTCCAGAACGAGAAGTCGATCACGAAGAACAGCAGCGCCAGGAGTCCGACCAGCACCGGCTTGATCTTCCACTCGTGGTACATCACTACCGCCAGGAGGCAGGTGGTGATCATCATGGTGGTGGTGACGGAGATGCCGTAAGCAGCGGCGAGGTTGCCGGACTCTTTGAATTCAATCACCGTAAAGATCACCAGCACCAGCAGCACCCAGTTCACCATCGGCATATAGATCTGGCCGCGCTCGGTGTCCGACGTGTGCAGGATCTGCATGCGCGGCAGGAAGCCCAGCAGAATGCCCTGGTTCGCCAGCGAAAACGCGCCGGAGATCACCGCCTGCGACGCAATCACGGTGGCCGCCGTCGCCAGCCCGATCATGGGCCACAGCGCCCACTCGGGCAGCATCAGAAACAGCGGATTGGCCGCAGCGGCGGGGTCGGACAGCATGTTCGCGCCCTGGCCGAAGTAGTTGATCAGCAGCGCCGGTAGCGCGACCAGCAACCAGGCCAGGCGCACCGGCCGGCGGCCGAAATGACCCATGTCGAGATATAGCGCCTCGACGCCGGTGACGACCAGCACCACCGAGCCCATCACGATATAGGCCTGCAGCGTATGCTCGGCAATGAAATTGACCGCGTGGATCGGATTGACCGCCTGCAGGATGGCCGGATTTTTCAGCACCGACATCAGGCCGAAGCCGGCCAGCGAGCCGAACCACAGCAGCATCACCGGGCCGAAGAAGCGCCCGACGGCTGCCGTGCCATAGCGCTGGATCGCGAACAGCGCGATCACAATGGCCAGCGTGATCGGTATGACGGCGCGCTTCATGCCCGGCTCAATGACTTCCAGGCCTTCAACGGCTGACAGCACGGAGATTGCCGGTGTGATCACGGACTCGCCCAGCAACATGCAGGCACCGAGCGCGCCGACCATCAGGATCAGGAAGTAGCGCTTTTTGTCCGAGCGCGCCGAGCGTAGCGCCAGCGCCATCAGCGACAGCACGCCGCCTTCACCATTATTGTCGGCGCGCAGAACGAAGATCACGTATTTCACCGTCACGACCAGCAGCAGCGCCCAGAAGATCATCGACAAAATGCCGAGCACCGCGCTTTGTGAATAGGGAATGCCGTGCTCCGGGCTGAAACACTCTTTCAACGCGTACAACGGGCTGGTGCCAATGTCGCCGAACACGATGCCGACAGCGGCGAGTACCAGTGCGGCGGTGGAATTGGGGCCGTGGCCGCCATCCCCGGACAACGACACCGGGCGCAGCAGCGACGACTGAGAAAATTCGGGATTACTGATGGACAAGATAGTTTCCTTGACGCGGCACGGACAAAGCGGGTACTGACGAGCCTGATCCGACCCGTCTTACATCGGACGGGTAACGACCACGGCGCCGCGCAGCTTGCCGACGCTGTAGCCAGTGGCCTGATCGGCCGGATATTCAGCGCGGATCTTCTCCATCAGCGGCGCGGGAATGTCTTCCGGCTTGCCATGGCAGGTCACGCACAGCTGCTGGGTCACGATGGCCTTTGCGTAACGCAGCTCGCGCTGGCCGTCGCTGCGTTCGACCACTTTCCAGTACTCGAGGTCGCCCGGCTTGTCGCCTTTCTCGAGCCTGGCCTCGAATTCGGCCAGTGCTTCTTTCTGCCAGCCATTGGGCACGCCCATGTTCGGGTTGCGCACACGCGTACCGACCCGCGTGACCTGCGCACCATGCTGCGCCGACAGGCCGCGCGCAATCGACGGCGCGGCTTCCTTGCAGACGCTCACCGCCGCGACGGGTCCATCGGCCGATAGCGCTGCCTTCAGCCGTTGCCCGAGCTGATTGACCAGATCGGCGGCGATCCCGCGCGTGGCTTGCGCAACAGTCGGGTCAATCGTTGCGGTGTCGTCCGCATAGGATGGCAGGGCGACAGCGAGCGCGAGCAGGGCAGCGCTGGTAATGCCGGTCAGGGACGGAAACGGACGGGACATAGGGTTATTCCTTGGGACGAGGGCGAGGTGTGCCGAGGGAGCAGGGCAGGCAGGCGCGTGCCGGCGATTCGGCGTGCACCGTCGATAGCAGATGTTATCGATCTGTTATTGCGACTGCGGACGGGTAAGTAAAGTGTGCCTTGCATAGCTTGTTGCTGGTCATTTTGGCGCCAGCGCGCCGATTATAGCCCTCGGCCAGCGCCGTCGGTCAGGCCGCTCGGGCGATCGCGGGGGATCGCGGGCGATCTGGGGCCGAATGGGAGGGGGCTGGGTCGTTCTTGTTCTGGCTAGTGCAGCAGCGATCTGCCGGCCTGTCTCAACCGATTCGCATTGATCGATTAAAATTTTCAGGCGCCTGTCCGTCGGCGCGATGGCTAGCCTAACCACCGTCAGAGAGGGAGGTCGCGTCGATGAACATCTTCACTGGACACCGTCGCCGCAGCGCTGCTGCGCTGCTGGTCGCGGCCTGCTGGGCCGGTACGCCTGCAGCCGCTGGAGAGACCGTGGCCGGCGGCGGGCGCATGGCCTGTGATGAATACCTGGGCTCGGACGAAGCGGTGAAATTGTCAATCGAAAATTGGGTGATGGGCTTTTTCTCGTTTGCCAACCTGCGCTCCTTTCACATCGACTTATTGCAGAACCTCGACAACGGCACGCTGATCGCCGCCGTCGAAAGCTTTTGCTATCTGCATCCGTCGGCCCGAATCGCCGATGTCGCCGTGGCGCTGCTGAAAGAGCGCGTGGCCAGCGCTGACGGCCACTGCGGCAGCGGCCAGCTGCCACCGACCGACCGTCTCAGCCTGTGCCGTATCCCCGGCACCGATGATATCGATAGCGCCGGCGTGGACATGATTGTTCCTGCAGTGGAATAACAGCAAGGCCGCTGCGAACCTCGATGGCTGACCGCGCCGACGTACCGTCGGACGGCGGCGCGTTGCCGGAAAGTGCGGCGCAGCCGGCGGATTTTGCAGCGAAGTCGATCTCGATCAGTGTTGTTCCAATCAACAACAGCGCCCCCGACAAATTCGCTCTCCCGGTGTGATAATCGACGTTCGCTTCAGTCACCGGACAGGCCCAGTGAGCAAGAAAACCTCTCGTCACCCTTCGTCGGACGGTTACGATCCCGGCCGACTGTTCGACGCACTGGAGTCGCAGCTGGGCCTGCGTTCCGACGCCGCGCTGGCGCGTGCGCTGGAGGTGCCGACACCGCTGGTGAAGCTGATGCGCTCGCGCGAGATACCGGTGACGCCGGAGCTGTTGATCCGGGCGGAGGAAGTCTGCGGCTGGTCCGGTCGCCTGCTGCGCGACATGATGGGCGACCGCCGCCGCAAATTCCGCTTCGATGAAGTGCGCGACCCCGAGCTCGGCGAGATCATCTCCGACATCTACGACGCTGCCGGACCGAAAAAGCCCTGCTAGCCGGGCGGCGACTTCGGCACCGACTGCGGCGGTGCCTGCCGGCTGCGTGATGCGCTGCAAGATCAGCGGGAATTGAGGCTTCAGGCAGCGCTGCGCAGGCGCGCAAATCCCCCTTCAAAATTCGCAAATTGTCCGCGCCTGGGCGCTGCCGGACAATGCCGGGTCATTTCTCAATGGTGCGACTCCATGCCTTCCCCAGCTCTCGATATCGATCTGCTGAAACAGTGGATCGGCCGACGCGAATCCGGCCGCGACCTGGTTCATGCCAGCCATGCGAACGCGCTGGCGGCAACGCTGGATCGCGATGAACAGTTCAGCGACGGCGATCCGTTGCCGCCGCTGTGGCATTGGGTCTATTTCTGGTCGACGACGCGGGCTTCCGACGTCGGCGCCGACGGCCACGCCCGACGCGGCGGCTTTTTGCCGCCGGTGCCGCTGCCGCGCCGCATGTGGGCCGGCGGCCGGCTGCGCTTTGTCGCGCCGTTGCCGGTCGGTGAAGTCGCGGAGAAAACCTCGACGATTCTCGACGTCAGCATCAAAGAGGGTGCGACGGGGCCGCTGGCCTTCGTCACCGTCGAGCATACGGTGTCCAGGGGCGGCACTGCGTGCATCATTGAAGAGCACGATATCGTCTACCGCGACCAGGCGGCGGCCGGCGCGCCCGCACCCAAAGGCAAGCCCGCGCCGACGGACGCGCACTGGACGCGCCGCATCGAGCCTGACCCGGTGCTGCTGTTTCGTTACTCGGCGCTGACCTTCAACGGCCACCGCATTCACTATGACCGCAGTTACGTGACCGGCGTGGAAGGCTACCCGGGCTTGATCGTGCACGGTCCGCTGATTGCGACGCTGCTGATGGACTTGCTGCGCCGCGAGCAGCCGCAGCGCGCGGTCACGGCCTTTAGTTTTCGCGCTGTCAGCCCGCTGTTTGACATTGACAGCTTTACCGTCAACGGCAAGCTGGCCGACGACGGCCGCACCGCCACGCTGTGGGCCGCCAATGCGCGCGGCGAGCTGGCAATGCAGGCTGAGGCCACGCTGGACTGATGACGCAATCGACATGCACTACACGCAAGGCCACAAGCTGAGCCACCCCCTAAGCCACAAGCCATAACAAGGAGAACTACACATGCGTCCGTTGGATGGGATCACCGTCATCACGCTCGAACATGCGATTGCCGCGCCTTTCTGCACCCGGCAGCTGGCCGACCTGGGCGCGCGCGTGATCAAGGTCGAGCGCCCCGGCGTGGGCGACTTCGCCCGCGCGTACGACGAACGTGTCGACGGCATGGCCTCGCACTTTGTCTGGACCAACCGCTCGAAAGAAAGCCTGACGCTGGACGTCAAGCATGACGAAGCCGGCAAGATCCTCGACAAGCTGCTGACCAAAGCCGACGTACTGGTGCAGAACCTCGCGCCCGGCGCCGCCGCCCGGCTTGGCCTGTCCTACGAGGCGCTGTCGGCGAAATATCCGCAGTTGATCGTCTGCGACATCTCCGGCTACGGCGCCGACGGCCCGTACCGCGACAAGAAGGCCTATGACCTGCTGATCCAGAGCGAATCCGGCTTCCTGTCTGTGACCGGCACGCCGGACGAACCGGCCAAAGCCGGCGCATCGATCGCCGACATCGCGGCCGGCATGTATGCGTACACGAACATTCTGGCCGCGCTGATTCAGCGCGGCCGTACCGGCAAGGGCTGCGGCATCGATGTGTCCATGCTGGAGAGCATGGTCGAATGGATGAGCTTCCCGATGTATTACGCCTACAAGGGCGCGCAGCCGCCGGTGCGTGCAGGTGCCGCGCACGCGACGATCTATCCGTATGGCCCGTTCCCGGCCGGCGACGGCAAGACCGTCATGCTGGGCCTGCAGAACGAGCGCGAGTGGGTGATCTTCTGCGACAAGGTGCTGCAGCAGCCGGCGCTGGCGACCGACGAGCGTTTCTCGTCGAGCAGCAAGCGCAGCGCCGCGCGCAAAGAGCTGTATGCGCTGATCTGTGACGTGTTCAAGCCGCTGACGGCCGATCAGGTAATCGAGCGACTCGATCAGGCGCAGATTGCCAATGCGCGCCTGAACGACATGCATGAGGTCTGGCAGCACGCTCAGCTGAAGGCGCGCCAGCGCTGGGCCGAAGTGGCCACGCCGGTCGGCCCGGTGCCGGCACTGCTGCCGCCGGGTGCGAGCAGCGGCTGGCAGGCCAGGATGGACGCCATTCCTGCACTGGGCGAGCACACGCGCGCCATCTTGCAGGAGCTGGGCTATGGCATCGACAAGATTGACGCGCTGACGGCCGAGGGAGCGATCTGATGGATCTGCCAGCGGTTTCGTTTCTGTTCGTGCCGGGCAACCGGCCGGAACGCTTCGTCAAGGCACTGGCGGCCGGCGCTGATCAGGTGATTCTGGATCTGGAAGACGCCGTGCCGCCGTCCGACAAGGCGGCGGCGCGCGAAGCGGTGCGCGCAGCGCTGGACCCGGCAACCCCGGTCGCGGTGCGGATCAACAGCGCCGACTCGGAATGGTTTGCCGACGACCTGTCGCTGTGCGGCCTGCCCGGTGTGGCTGCCATCGTGCTGCCGAAGGCCGCGCAGGTGGCCGATATTGCGCGCCTGCGCGAAGCGGGTGCGCCGGCGGTGCTGGCGCTGATCGAAAGTGCCGAAGGGATCGCGAATGCCGCACAACTGGCAGCGGCCGATGGTGTTCAGCGGCTGATGTTCGGCAGCATTGATTTCAGCGTCGATCTCGGCATTGAGGGAGAGGATCGTGAGCTCGATTATTTCCGTTCGCAGCTGGTACTGGCGTCGCGGCTTGGTGGCATTGCGCCGCCGGTCGATGGCGTGACGACGGCGATTGAAGACGTCGAGATTCTGCGTGCCGAGACCCTGCGCGGCCGGCGTTTCGGTTTTGGCGGCAAGCTGTGCATACACCCGAAGCAGTTGCCGACGGTGCATGACGCGTATCTGCCGACCTCAGAGCAAGTGCAATGGGCGATCCGCGTGCTGGATGCCGCCAAGGCGGCCAATGGCGCGGCGGTGGCGGTGGACGGCAAGATGGTCGACCGGCCGGTGATGGTGAAAGCAGAGCGATTGCTGCAAGCGGCGTCGCGGTTGCGGTAAGCCTTTGCAGCTCTGCTAGGTATTTTCTTTAGCGCTTATTCGGTAGTGAACCCCTAGCGTCCCGGGCAAAGACTCGGGACGGCTCCCCCCACGGAAAGCCCGGTTTGGACATCGGGCTGCCTTCCGTCTCAATTTTTCGACAATGTGGT